>Ga0209367_1011239_pt1 | contig 11903 bp, 5 predicted proteins | sample WorMetLIZISLAND2_FD_187412 | JGI IMG/M metagenome (GOLD analysis project Ga0209367, IMG submission 187412) | Marine gutless worms symbiont microbial communities from Max Planck institute for Marine Microbiology, Germany - Olavius geniculatus... ... | reverse complement strand
CTCTATCTTATACACAGCCAAAGTTATGACCGTTTAAATAATTGCTTAATTTTCCCCATAGGCGCCATTGTAATTTTTTCGATTTTTGCGAATAAATACGTTAAATATTAATTTCAAATTTTTTAACCCCCAAAAGGCACATCCTTGCATGAGACCGCGTCGTTTCAGCCATCGCATGCAAAAATCCACCGAAGGGTCCTGAAGGAATACCTGTAGGTGAGTTTCTGAAAAAAAGGTATATGGCTACAAAAAATTTTGCGTATATTTCACCCATTTGCCAAGAAGCCCCCCTTGGAGGGATTTACACGAAATTTTGCATGAGGGGTCATCTCGCTGACGTAATCAACCGTGCCAAATTTTATTTCAATCAGATCAGGGGTTTTGATTTTGTGGGGGGTCGAATTTTTGGCTGTCCCATAAGAAAGAGAAGTCGCCGTTAACACAGGGCTTGAACTACCGTTCACCCTGTGATTACTATCACCAAGAAGTCGCAACCAGCAAAATATAATAACAAACAAGCACATTTTGTTGAAATATTTTGAATCAGTATTCCTTCAGTTAGAGCTGCTGAAAATTATGTGTAAATTTGATGTCATTCGACTAAGTTATCAACAAAAAGAAAACTGCCTATTTTACTAAAACATTGTGTATATCTTTAACAAGAACAAATCTAAGCATTTAACTGATTAAGTGACCATAAGGAAAATAAATTTAGCAGCAGTCACTGACCCATGTTCGCGAATGCTTTTCAGCTGTCTCATGCTCAGTTTGCGTGGATTTCCCTTCGCATCACGAGCTACTTGCTCTAGCTCGTCAAACGTTGGAGCAATAAACAGATCTTTAAAACAGCCGACAATCTGCCAGACCAAACAAATCATAATATTTATGACAAACCAAACATGATTCTGTAGCAGAATATCAGATACAATCAACCTAGCTCCAAACTAAGAATACTGAAACATGATATGCCAGATTCAGATGATCTGCATAGAAGAAGTCTTTGTGCAACCATTTCGTGAACTGCTTTTGTGAATCTTTTCTAAAAGATCTATATCCTTGTAGAGGTTGGTCACTTCAGCTTTGTGGTGGGACGATGCACTTGCCACATGAGGGGTTATTCTTTAAGCTGGGGCCCCTGCTGGCACATGTGTGACCCTAACACCACGAAAGTGGCAGGGCTATTTCTTAAGCTAAGCCCCTGCTCACATACTACTGACCCCCACATCACAAAAGTGGTGAGGTTAGTGGTGGGGCTATTCTTTGAGGAAAAGCCCCTGCTGGCACATTTGTAACCCCCAACACGGAAGTGGCATGGCTAGTGGCGGGGTCAGTGATGAGGCTATTGTAAGGAGTAGAAAAATATGATGAGGCAGTCGTTGTAAGCAGGTGTGTAAATGTTTCTAGCTATTTTCCGTGCAATCAACACGTGATTCATATTCTTGTTATCAACCAACTTGTTGTTACCATGTCCCACACGAACATCGTCATCGACGGCACCACAACATTCAGGTTTGAGGACCCCACGACCATGGGAGAAGGGCAATTCTTGCAGCAAGGCAGCGATTTCTTCCACTTGTTGACATGGAAAAAAGTGCCGTTCATGTTGGATGATCACTGCCACTGTGGCAGCAGTCTCTTTCTGTTACATCATCGTGAATTGCCTAACGTTCCGCTGCTCTTTGAGTTGCAACACCCAGTCAGACCCACAACACAATTGCACAATTGCACGAATATCCTGCGAGGCAGAATGTCGTCGTCCATGGGAGGAAGAAGGGTCCATCGCTCCACCATCAGTTTCTCATAAAATACTGGCTCAATGATGATCGCTCCACAGCAACCTCAGAGATTCCTTCGACATTGAAGCCACTGCAGCAGCAGTCTCTTTCCGTTACATCCTTCTTTAAACTTGGCGACCATATAACAAAACTCTACTCCAAAACTGAATACTCATAGCGATATGCTTTTGTTACCTTTTGTTGAAAATTAAGATTTGCAATAATCAGCTACTGCAGTAGAAGTAACAATTTTCAGTTGTGCATCTGTACGAAAAGTGTTCAAGTAATGAAAATCAAACATGAAAATCTGGCAACAAAGCACAATGGTGTCAACATATGGCCCAATGCATCCACCATGATGCAGGTTGAACTAAGGTCTAAAGTAAAGTAACGGATTGGACAAAATTTTTCACAATCTGAACATCGGTAAAGTGTATATTTTCTACAAACACCAAGCCAACGCAAATGACATTTCATTATTCTGAGTTATCGTTACTGCAACTGGTACCTACCTCACTGCCATCTCCACTTCCATTGCGTGCATCAGTCAGCGACTCAGGAAGTACGATAGGAAAAGTTTTCCAATGATAAAGCAGCCTCTCAGCAGCCTGTCATTGACACAGTTTGTCCATGATGCAACTCAATAATTAAGTTTTGTAATAAATAGTACAAAATATACTAATAAATTTTAATACCACTACCAAAATATTGCCAACATAAAATGCAAAATTATTATCTGATATCAGTGTATGAAAATGCTGAGCTCGTATTTGGTACGGCAGTTTGTATTTTGACGCATTGCAGAAAGACAAAAATATGTGAATAAATATACAGTTCTGAGTTCTCCACATCACTGCATGCCTTCCAGTTAAAATACGGCACATATCTCTCACACTTTCAACCTGTTTACCAACAAGTAATTGTACGGAAGTTGTGCTGATGTTACTACTGTTAAGTAAAGAGTATCTGGTAACAAACTTTCAACTTCAGACGTCTTTCCAAATGTAATTTGTCTTCAGATGAAATAAGAATTGTAGGTAGCCTGGTACAGTGAAGTATACTGAAGACCTGATAAAATGTACCTCTTTAACTGCAATGCGAACTACGGCAATGTCTGGCGACACATTAGCGGAGGTGAACTCAAACCGCAGAGGCTCCCGCTGCAGACACACAAGTGATACACGACTCAATGATATTTAGTTATATTCAACTGCTACTAGCAGTCAAACCTCACTACAATGGCTTCTACACCTAAACAAACATATGCATCGTTCATATTTATGGCAATGTCATCATTGGCGCCACATGGCGCCAGTGGGAGCAGTCATCGAGAGTTTCAGAGTGAGATACCAGCAATATGCAGATGACACAGCTGTATTTCTCTATGAGAACCAGACTCAGCACATCATCTCGACATACTACGTGCATGCTCGACGGCGGTGCATAACTGGTATCTCGCAAACAATCTACTTCTGAACGTCGACAAGTCCGACGTGACACTGCTGGAACTGCCAACCAACTGCAACTGGCAGCCTCAGTCAATTCGGTTGAAGTAGCTGGAGTGATACTGCCAGTTGCGTCAGTTGCGTCAACTCTGAATTCACTTGGCGTCATTCTGGACCAGCGGCTCACACTCGATGATCATGCAACTGCTGCAGCCAAGTCCTGCAACTACCACTCGGGTGATCAAGCACGTTTGCCATCTCCTGCTTAAGTCTGTGGCTCGGATGTTAGTGTGCAGCCTTATCAACAGTTGACTCAACACTGCAATTAGCTAATGTATGGAGCTCCAGAGTCGACTATCAAAAAGTTGCAGTGAGCACAGAACAATGCAGCTTGTGAGATACTTACAGTAAATCGTTGGTCTAATGCCAAGCCACTACTTCGCCAGCTTCACTAGTTACTGGTGTGCCAACGTGTGCTGTACAAGATGGCTGTACTAATGTGGAAAACTCGCACAACCGGTGTCCCGACGTACCTCAATGAGCATCTGGTTCCACACGTCGCTGTCCGCTCTACACATTCTGCTGCACTACCCCTGAGCTGACTGTACCAAAACTGATCACAGATTTCTCTAGACGTTCCCTTAGTTACTCTGCACCCATTACTTTAAATAGCCTTCTCACAGATATTTTATTGTTCAACTCAGACTCTGTTTTTAAGAAACATTTGAAAACATTTTTGTTTAATACCACCTGATTGACTGTCGTCCAGCGCCTCTGTAGCTCTGCATATGGTGCTATATAAGTTTGATTAACACAATATAGTATAGTATAGTGATTAATAGTAAACTAGGTCGTATATCTAACACCGTTTGCGAGATACGGCCACCTATAGCTTTAAACATTCCATTCAAAATTGTGGCTGAACTGCTGCAGATGGACACATGGTTACTATTGACAGCCTAGAGGAAGTCGCCACCGTCCTATCAGATAGTACCAACGCAGACCCCCTATGACTTACCATTTAGCCACAATACCGCACGATTGGCATTGCATAGTGCGTTATGACCCTTAAAGATCATCCAAAGTCAATGATTTCTATCTAATCTGACATAGCATATGTGACTTCCAATTAGTAATTAATAGTAACCTAAGCCATATCTCTCACTGTTTCTGAGATATGTCCACATTTTTCCTACCCCCTTCATTCAATCCTCTATTCGAAAATGTTCCCCTTGGAGTAAATGGCTGAAATTTTACATGCCCGAGTTTAACACCCATAACTAATTACTAGTGCAAAAACTTACCCCTACGCCCTACCCATTAGTCACAATACATCCGTTACAGATGGATGAACGAATGGAAAGACGAACAGACGAACGACAACCATGCCAATAGCTCGACCTTTACTAAAGTACAGTCGGCTAAAAAGCATAGTTTGCTGCATATTTGTCACACTTTTGCAAATTTTTATGGCTTTCTTTGCACTACAAAATTACAAATCCAACGACATGACTGAGTTTATTGTTGTTTGCAAAAAATTTTGTCTTTCAATTAAATTAAGAAATCTAGAAACATCTTTGTTGATTTGACAAATCTCAATAACTTTTTGTGTTGGCATGAATATCATAATAAATTTTAAGTAGACAGCTTGCAAAACCAGTAATCCGTTCTTCACCCATCTGAGTTCATTGCCATGTTTTACTTTGCTGAGAGCTAGAAAAAGTACCTCAAACCCCCGGCTAGTGGGGTGAGGTGATCCCCCCCAATGGATTGGCCACTGGCATAGTGTGGTATTGTGTTGTTTCACCAACCTCGGGACCATCATCAGCGTCCTCCATTGCAATGCTGTTAACTAGTGCATTATCATCAGTACGACCTTCACTGGTAGTCATTAACAACAAAGCTTCTTCATTGTGTCACAAACGAGGTAAGATGCTGACCATCATGTTCCAACACATGGCCTGTCACACAACCATAACAAAATGTAAGAGCACCTTGTGCTATTCAATTACAAATGTGTTCAGTAGAATTTGACTTAATGTCAAAACTTTGTAACATGTACTTTGTGCAGTTTTGTGCTCCTCTATAAGATATGCAATATACACATATACACCACACTCGCACAACAAACTAAGTGTCAAGGATGGTAAAAATTAAACAAAAAAATTGGTGCTTGCCATGACGTTCTAGATAAATGGGGCACCGGTCCAAAATACGATACCCTGATTTAAGCAATATGATGCACCTCAGCAGAATCATAATGAAACTTTACATTCAGTTTTGATGTTTTAATGGTGAACTGTGCAGTTATTTTGAAATTTATCAACATTATAAATCTTCACTACTTTATTAAAAAATTGCAACACAATGCTAATATACCATACAGAGTACTGTATGAAAGTGAGACATGGACCCTGCAAAAGAGTGAGTGACATAAGAAGGATTAAAGCATTTGAAATGTAGATTTGGCATCGCATGTTAAAGGTGTCTTGGATGGAGCACAAAAAGAACGAGGAAGTACTAAAAACAGTTGAAGCAAAAAGGAAAATCATGGTCCAACATGGACATCACCAACACTCAATGCACTAGACCCAGAGGGATAGAGGCTAAATTGGCCTGGTGGCTTGGTTAAAAGCAGATATCCAACTCAGTAACCAAAATTATTTTCAGTAGTTTTTGCTAAAACCTAAATACTGTAAACAACCCTAATAGCAAAAAAATCTTTTGGGGCAATAAAACCGCCGAACTTAGCATTTACCAGTATTATAGATGTAAACCGATATCTACGGTATGCTGTATAATTACCACCGCCAAAGAGGTAATGTTTTTGCCAGAGTTTGTTTGTTTGTTTGTTTGTTTGTCTGCGTGTCAGCAACATAACTCAAAAAGTTATGGACGGATCTTTCTGAAATTTTGCGGGAATGTCGGGCATGGCAACATCTACCAGTGATTCAATTTTGGCGATGATCCGGAAGGAATCCTGGATTCTGGATCATTTTGAAATTTTCATTACCATTGCGATAAAGGGGGCATAAGGAAATCGCTGGCAAAGCGAATATGGTGACGCCACCTGGCAAACAACATACCTTGGCGGAGGTACCTGCAGGCTATGACTGCTTTCTAGTTATCCATGGGTTAGCGTTAGGGACAAAATTAGGGATAGTGTTAAAGTTGGCGTTAGGCTTATTAGCTGCCGCAATAGCATCGTGTGTACGGAAAACCATAAGCCTAACTATAACTACCAAAACTCTGATTGTTTTTGGTAGTTTCGGCAATTTTTCGGTTCTGTTCAGTGTTTAGTGCTACTGACCGCAAGGTTGGAAAATATCACAATATTTTTGAAAATATCGAAAATACTGAAAATATCTAAAATATCATGATATTTTTGATATTTTTGATATTCATCCATTTATGTGTTTAAATTACATTCTATCAAGCAATATGTTAATATCACATCTGGACAGCTGGCCCGCAGCCAGTTCTGTGCGCTGCGTGGCGTTACGCGCTGTGTGTGCTGATGCGCGGTCCGACTGGAAGATGAATCCAGTTGGCAGCCGGCGACTGCTTTAAAGGAACGATAATTTTGTGAACAAGCCAGAGGGCAAACAAGCCAGGAGGCGAATCAGCCAGGGGGCAAACGAGCCAAGGGGTGAACAAGCCAGAGAGCGAACCGACAAAGGGGCAAAAAAGCCAAACACCAGTAAAAGACGAATGTGCGGATAATGGTTGTCACATACATTATCAGTCACAAAGCTGTTGAGTTTTTCAATCATTCGCACCGTAATTAACTGCTCAGCGGACACTTTATCGTTTGAAGTCTGCCGCTGTGAATTTTTTTACAGTTCACACTCTGCATAGGCCTAGATAATAGCCTAATTCCTGATCGCGAATACATCTAGGCATTTACTCAGAAAACAATGGTCTGCTTTGTCACTTGAAGATGACAACGTGCAACAGGCCTAACGCACAAGGAAGGGCGACGTCGACATCGCAATTCGTGATAACGACGCGCGAAAACGATATATAATGATGACGATGTATGATGACGACGACGCATGACAACATACAACGACGCGCATCAATGCACGACGATGACGCACGTAGGCCTACAGTGACGTCACGCGATGACGAATGACAACGGATGACGACGACGACGACTACAAAGTGCAGCAGGAAGTTACTATTGAAAACCCAGATTTACCAATTACTTATTTTGCCAACTTACAATTTTAACTTGAACGATATGCAAAGTACGGTAATTTCAATAACGTGCCACCGGTGCCTGTCACAAGCATGGCGCCCAAAGGTCCGGTGCCCAAGGGTTATACACCGCTTATTGGTTCAGAGGCGTGGCAGAGTATGATAGGTAAAAAGCGGATGACCTCCGTCTTTTACCGGTTGCCACATCCGCAGATCCGCACATCCGCCTTTTACCATCGTCCTCGGATAGACAATTTGATATTAACGCAGTATGTTAAGTCACAGATTAAACGACAAATCTCTAGTACTGATAGATTGAGTACATTAAAAGAAGAACAGCAGTTAACAAAGTTAATAAAATGATAAATTAATTAACACTATTAATCACTTCTATTGTTTTTTAATGTAAACATAAACAAACGTTTCACAAAACTCCCAGTAGGTGTCAGCACATAAAGTAAAGAAACATCGGATAGGCCCAAATCTGAGCGGTATTTTACCGGTACGAGTCGGTACTCGGTTCGAATTGATTCTGATATCGACGCATCTCTATTTTGAATTAAAGGGGCGGAGTTTTAGTTCTTTTGTTTACTCAACGGTGGAAGTAAACAAATAAATAAACAAAATTAGTACTTTTTGTTAAATTTATTTAAGACTTTTCTGAGTTTAGACGTTGTCAAAGTAAAACGATGGATATCAACCAGGCTTGGGAAAACATAACGCAGTCTTTATTACAAATGCCGATGTCGAACGTGTTGCCGAAAGATTTTAATGATTCTGTGGAAGCTTTGCATTTGTACGGCATGACCGGAAGTGTTGTCCGTGAATGGTTCTTTGATTCTGTCCAGCGTCGATTCTCTACTGAAGTAGGTCCTCATTTTTGGACGCAATTTAAATCACCAGTGCCAGACAGTGCAGTGGTCGAGCTGCTTGGTACAGTCATTGGTCGTTTGTATGAGGAGTTTGAAACTTGGTTGACTCTGTCTGAGCGACTGGAATACATTGAAAATTGTTTACTGCAGATCGATGGACCACACCAATCAGGTTCTCACCAGATTGACACCGTTTGCTGTCCTTCGAATGATCAGTTGTTGCTTATAATAAAAGCAACAGTATTTTCTGGTGCGCCTAGCCACTTTGTGGTGGCTGTTCGCTGTTTCCTGAACTTAGCATTTCGTTCTTACAGTAACAGATGTTCAGAGGCTCCGGATGTATCAGGAACAACTTCTGATGATGGATGTGATCTGTTACTGTCGTGTGATGGCTGTGGAACTGAACCAGAGAGCTGCCACTGTGAAAGTACGTTAGCTGTATTCCACCAAGTTGTGTTTTGGCTGAACAAACTTGGCGTTTTGGAGCGCATTACTAGTGAGCCTGCAATGGTGCTTGTACGTGATCGCATTGAGCAGCATGTGATAACAAAATGCGGAGGCAATTTCGACAAACAGTACTTGTCATCATTGACTGAGTGGCTTGACAGCAAAGTGGTGTCATGGCTTGAAGAGCTGTTTCAGCTGGGGACTGGTAGCAGCAAGGACATTCCAATGTTTTCAGCCCATCGAGATCGACTCCACTACTTCTTGTGTGAGACATTTGGGCGCACACGCATACGACAGCTTTTCACTATTATCGTTGAGTTTCCTGAGTCTGAACCTGCTCTTGTAGACTTGTCTGAGTGCATCGATCATGTTCAAGAACTTCGCAAAGAACTTGTTCAGGCACTTCGCTCTGACCTGGAAGCTCGTCTTCTTCACCCAGGAGTTGACACAAATGACATACTTACAGCATATGTTTCAGCAATCCGTGCACTGCGTGTGCTCGATCCATCGGGCGTGCTTCTGGATGCAGTGTGCGACCCAGTTCGCATGTATCTGCGTCGACGGGAAGATACTGTACGCTGTATTGTCACTGACCTCACAGAAAAACACAGCGAATTGGCTGAGGAGCTCGTGCAGCCTCAACCACTGTCTTTAGATGAAGAACATGGTGCTGACAGTGATGATGATGCACTCATTGCTGTCTCTTCTATTTCAGATAATGTAAGTGAGCAGTATACGGACTGGGAACGATGGCAGCCAGATCCTGTAGATGCTACTACAACAGCCAGCAGCAGCACAAGACATGGTGGTGATATCATTAGCATGCTCGTTAATATATATGGCACCCGTGACCTTTTCGTCAATGAATATCGTCAGCTGTTGGCTGAACGTCTGCTGACAAAATTCTCGTTTGACACTCACCGTGACGTCCGACATGTGGAACTACTGAAGCTTCGTTTTGGTGACTCGTCTTTGCATAACTGTGAAGTAATGCTCAAGGATATTTCCGACTCTCGGCGTATCAATGCACGTATTATGGAAGCAAAACCGTCATCTGACCATGTCCCGGTGAATGCACTCATTATATCAGAGCAATTCTGGCCACCGCAGCGGCGCCGTGAGACAGACTCGCCACTTATACTTCCCGCCCCTCTCCGTGAAGCTCTGGATTATTTTACGAGTTCATTTGAGACACTGAAAGGAAATCGGACACTGAACTGGAAGACCCACCTTGGGTTTGTGGACATTGAACTGGAGTTGTCCGACGGACGAACGTTGAAATACAAAGCATCGCCGGCTCATGCTACCATCATCTGGCATTTTGAATTGCACCCTCGTTGGACGGTGAAAGAGCTGGCAAGTACTGCTCAGATGTCGGTGCACGATGTTCGAAGGCGCATTGCATTCTGGCACAATCAGAGACTGTTACGTGAGGAGTCAAATGATACGTTTGTGCTTGTGGAGGACGAGGTTACTGGACCAAGCAGTGGGATGTCGTCAGGTCATGTAATGGCTGTGGATGACGATGAGGACACGTGTGAGTCGGCGGTGGCTGATGCACGTGAACGTCGTGAGGAGGAGCTCAGTGTTGTCTGGTCATACGTCGTCGGCATGCTGACTAACCTTGAGTCTTTGCCTCTGGAGCGCATTCATTCCATGCTGCGAATGTTTGCCATGCAAGGACCTGGATCTCAGGTCTCTCAGCAGGATCTGCGAACTTTCCTTGACCACAAAGTTAAAGAACAGAAACTGACATTTGTGTCTGGTGTTTATCGACTGCCAAAGCATTAAAGGCTTATTTATTAAGACAATTTTTGTTAGCAAATTAGTCGATAAGTGCAGATGCTGTCAAATTCAGATTGAGAACTCACAGTTTCACACATGTTATTTATTTTTTGCAAGGCATGTGCACTGTTCAGTTGTGTTACATATGGCAGGGCTTCCCTGTCCCTAAATTTTAAGCTGTTGGAAAGCTTGCTTGCTGTCATAACATTGTATTTTAAAATTACAAAACTTGTGGTTGGAAATCACCCATTTTGGTGGAATTTTGAGACAAATTGAAACTTTGAGCACCCATATTTGCTGAGTCAGAAATTTGTTGCTGTCCATTGGAAAATCACACCATGTCCACAGCCTTTTCATCCCATGACACCATTCAGTTGCACTTTTTACATGCGAGAGCTAGCATACTAACTATAGCACGTATTAGCTACGGTAATTCTGTCCGTCTGTCCTGGTGTCACGTCCTGGTACTGTTCCAAGCCCAGGTGCGATAGAGACTTCTGGTTTTCACCATATGATAGCTTAGTGTCTCTAGTATTTCGTGACAAAATTTCATGTTACTGGGTGAAAGGGGTCCCCAAGAACGAGGGGACAAAAGAAGGGAACCCCTCCTAAAAAGACATTATTCTACCGCTATTGGCTCGTGTAACGTGGAAATGGTTGTAGATAGGCACAGACATGCTGCTTATCATAACAAGCACTGGCAACGAGCTTCTTAGAAATGTCAACATCGATGACCTTGAACTCCCAAAATAAGGAGTTTTAGTGAATTTTTTCGCGATTTTGGGCTGCGACACGCATTTCAAAAGTGAATTGCATCAAGATGGCTGGAGATAGACCAAGATAAGCTGCATATGAAATTTTCAGCATTGACTGTAGGTTTTAGTAATCCAAGTCCGGACTCTCTAGATTCAAGATGGCCTGCACATGTGAGTGTCAAAAAGTGGTACCCCGCTAAAAAGTGGCTGTTTATCTGCAGTTGGCATGTCTGCCGTGAAAATGGTTGCAGATAGGCAGAGGCATGCTGCTTAACATAACAAGCAATGGTGACAAGCTTCTTAAGGTTGTCAAATTGATGACTGTGATTGACCTTGAACCCTAAAATAGTGGTTTTTACTTTTTGGAAATTTTTGGCTGCAAAAGAGTGAATTGGGACAAAATGGATGGAGATAGACCAAGATTACCTACAAACAGGAACTGCTATAGGCTCTCGCGCATCTCATAAGCATTAGCTTAGATTTCTTGTTCATTTTTCAGTGCAGTTATTACATATATACACCGTGTCTCAAAAAAAACTAAGCAGATTTGTTTTTGTCAGAACTGCGTCAAATTTCCACCGATTTTGATAATTTTTGGCAGGAAGATGGTAAACGATCCAAATA
>Ga0209367_1011237_pt1 | contig 11904 bp, 6 predicted proteins | sample WorMetLIZISLAND2_FD_187412 | JGI IMG/M metagenome (GOLD analysis project Ga0209367, IMG submission 187412) | Marine gutless worms symbiont microbial communities from Max Planck institute for Marine Microbiology, Germany - Olavius geniculatus... ... | reverse complement strand
CCGTTATAGGCTCGCGCTCCGCGCGCTCGCCATGGCTCCCCTTTGCCAAATCCTAAATACGCCACTGCTAACTTGTAACATAACTTTGCATAGTTCGTGTTGACGATCTCGAAACAGAATTTTTTCAGCCAAAAACTTTGTACAGGCTGTACTTTCGGAATAAACATATCTAACTAGAAAACTGTTCTTCAACAAGCCGTCAAAAAAACTGCCGGGCGGGATGTTAAACCCTAAGCTTACTCACTCACTCACCTTCACTCATTGCTGGACGTCATGCAGTCATGGCGGCGGGTGATCGCGTAAATCTCAGCTGGTTGGTTGGCATTGGCAAGTTTGGAATGTCCCTCCCTTGCTCCGATGCCACTGTATTTGCTATGCATGATAGCTTTTACAAGAAAAAATTTATCAGCTGCTGCAAATGCACATCTGCCTGCGTAAGTGACTTATTTTTACGCTAAATTCTCAACGACTAGTGTCCGCCATGACAGAATTAGATCGACGCTCTAGGTCACTGACTGCCGGCAGGCTAGTTGTGCATTTAGGTTGCCGGCTGCCGGCACGCTATACACGACGTTAAATTTTTGTAGATATTCTATGGTGTATTTTGGTGTATTGTATTTCCGGTTTGACGCCGAAAGAAAAATAATGGTTATTTTGTTAAAATTATATGTTACATGGTGCAAGTGGAGATAATTGCAGATGACTGACATCACCAAAGTTTGTGCTTTTTTGTTGTAAAGTGATTACTGAATTGTCGTGAAAGTTGAGAAAGTAAAGTGTGGAGGATGGACGGCCCCCATTGTTCTTTGGATAGTGGGCGACCCGTGTTTTTGCGATGCCATTATGACGTCTGATGATGCAACATCACGTCTAGTTCAGCATTTTAAGAGCACGAATATTGTCACTTTTATCTTATGTTTATTGCCAAAAGCATGTCAACATGTTTGTATTCAAAGCATATCTTGGTGGCCAATGAACAGTGACAATTCGTACTGGCGATTATGCTTATTATTTAGCTCAATGTTTTTCAACCATTTTGCTGCAGCGGAACTTTAAACAAGCGTGAAGGTCACTCACGGAACCCCTTGCGTCCATCGTTGTACGCAAGGTAGAAACTACAGACACATTTCCCTAGCAGTGCAGAGCCCCCATAGGGATGGCAAAGCAGGCAAAGATGACCTATTAAAATCTAAAACTTGGCCGCTCCGTAGCTTCGAGATGCGTTTCCCATGAAGAGCTATATAGCATTTTAACCATTAGTAGCCTAGGCAGCAGTAGGCCTAAGTTATTGTATTTAACCTAACACGGCGGGAGAGGCGGTCGTCGACAGCCGCTTAGCCCTCGCCACCAACCCAGAAAATTTATCACGTGGATGCCCTCGGACACGCGTCTTTTTATTTTCCTTAGCAGAGTGTTCAAAGATTTGAATTAACTAAGTAAAATCGTCAAACGATTTCGTTACCATAACTAATCATTTCCGATAATGCACTAATCCTTGGAGTTGAGTAATGTTGTGCATATAGTGGGACTACGTTAAATATAGGTCTGCAGTGCAAATATGCCAAAATTATAACAACAAAAATGATTCAACAGGTTGGATCTATGCAAAAATAGATGTGCAGAAACTTATGTGCTGATTTTCTATGACTTTGTCTGGCCTGACTTCGCTTGCTAAGTTATTCTTACTGGCTATCTGCAGAATCCTTGGCAGATGCTCGCGGAACCCTTGGGTTCCGTGGAAGCCCGGTTGAAAATCACTGATTTAGTGCACGTTAAATTCTAGAGCTGTGATTGATGACAGTGATTATGGTAACGAATTGGCCTGGGGAGTTTGATGTTTTAGTGTGTAATATCTGCTGTGTTGTAGAGAAGAATGCAACAGTCTTCTGGGATGGGCAGGACCAGGTATGATTTAGATCTCTATCTGAGAAGTGCAGATCGTTGAATTTTTAGTTTGCATCCGAGGTGCGAGGAGGGTGTAGTGCGAAGGAGCATGCCAAGAATTCGTGCCAGGAGGGGTAATTAGCGAGGCGGTGTGCGAGGCCACTCACACTGTGTAGGACAGCGGTGCACAATGGCTGCAGGCGGCGACGTGCTTTGATCTAATCTGTAGTGGCAACGACTGTTAATTGACATTGATAGCTGATGTAACTCAGCGTGGAGGAGTAGAACTTGTGCAGCAGGAAATTGTTGTCATCTGTAGGATAATGCTGTGATGTGTAGGGTCACAAAGGAGGATAGACCCACGTTCAGACTCTGGCATGGACACTGCGATCTAGCATTCGCATGAAGCATAATTTTTAGTAGGCCTAATCTGCTTTGATCGACTGAATATCAGTATATGCAGGAGCAGATGCTGTTGTGAGTCTCCTTGTTGATGCCATGTAGTATCATTTCTGTTGTCCACCACCTGTCAATCAAAGTCAATTAGCCGTGGACAATTACGCTCCCAGTTGAATGGCCACTCACATTACGTAAGCCGCAGTCCTGGCTGATGGCACTGTTGACTGCTCCCCCAGCATGCATCCTGTATGCTGTGCCTTTCATCTTTTTTTGCTCGCAAATCGCACGCTGGTGGCCGCAGGGCTGTATTGCCATAATCTATTGACTTGTTCTTGTGCGTTCAGAATGGTGGGTGAACTGCGAGGAATCTATTTATAGCCGACCAATCGCGTGCCGCCTTGCACGCTCCTATGCACTATACCGTCTTTGCACCTTGCACTTTACCCAACCCCCTGATCTCCAGAACAGTGGTAGGGCTAGGGTTAAGATTAGGGTTATGGACTGGGTTAGGGTTAGAAATAGGGTCAGAAGGTAGTTGAAATAATAAATCACAGCTTAATTACAGCATTACCTGTTGAAAATCTGCACATCCGCAATCCGCTTTTTACCCGCAGCCCTCAGACTGTCTGCACTGACATTGTTTACAGCCATGTGATTTGGCAGTTGATCTCTAGCAAAGTCTCTATAGGCTTACACTGTTGCATAGGCTCACTGTTTTTAAACAGTAGTAAAAATACTTTGTAAGTCGTCTATTTTACAGATAAAATGCAACCATAAATATTGGTAGTTTTTGCTTTGTTATACTACTAATAATACTAATCATATTTATGTAGCGCCAATATGCATCAAACATATGTGACAGTTTGGATCTTTTATGATGCTTCACTGGTCCAGTAGTTAAGCTGTTTCTTTGCTTGTAGGGGAAGACCACCAAAAGATCGTGCTGCTGAAGATGAAGAAATTAAGACGATCACTTATGACGAGTACGTTAATGCAGGGATTCCCGACGCACTACTACAGGGTCTTGATTTTGCCGAGTCTTTGTCCGGGGAACTGATGGATGCTGAAAATCCGAACGACGATGACACAAAAATCCCGGACGAACATCTGGAAATCCCGGACAGTGTATCGGCTGCAGTGACTGAACAGTCGACTGCGAGTATTATTGCTTCTGCATCAGTGGTGCCAGTCAGTTTGATTCAACTTCTAAGTAGCAACATTGGAAATGTGCCTCTACCACTTCTCAGTAGAAGCAATTCCGAATTATCCTCATCGTGTGCAGCTGTTGGTAGCGATTACAGTAACCTCGTCTCCGGCACTCCCTCTGCTGTGAACTTGGTTGATAAAGACGGCAAAATTCTACCGAGTTTACCAGCCATTCCCGGCCTGGTTGGAAATGCGGAAATCGGTGAACAGGGTGGTTTGCAGGCTGTGACTTACATTGATGAGAATGGCAGGGTACTGTCACAGTTCCCGTGCCCATCGCAGAGGCCTGCCGATTCCAGACCGATAGTGCGCATGGTGGACAGCAATGGCAGAATTATCAGTAGTCAAATGCAGTCGAACATATCTAAACCAGACAAAGGTGATGGAGTAATTTTGACCACTAATACTCCACCTGATGTTAAACGGAATGAACCAACAATGCAAAGACTTAGCTCGGAGGATGGCAACAGATCGAAGAGTGAGTAGTCGTGCACTATTTAAATTGTAAATTTTTATTCTTACTTTTGAATTATGTTAAGCTCCCTTCACATGAGTTTGTTTCATCATTTTGTTTTTGCCACCCTGTGGTCATTTTCTTGGTGAAAGAATTTTTAGGTAACTTATCAAATTGTTGGAATTGTTGGATGAGGTATTTATTTGATCGCAGTGAGTCACAACACTGAAAGACATTTTATCTTTAATAAGGTGTACACTGTACCGGTTCATTAAATTGCAGCCCAAGCCTTTATCTGTTAAGTTGACATTGATGCAAAAAAGATGTTGCCGTGATGATGAAGAAATTTATCGAGTCCACTTGACATCAGAAATTATGTCAAATGTACAGTCAGTCATATGCAGTCATGTTGTTTATTTGTTCAGTATTATAGTTGAGCTTTTAGTAAAATTAATGAAGTGCTGGAATATTGTGGTTTTCAGTGGGCTAAATGTTGATGAAAAATTTGGCCTTTATTGAGGCTATTTGGCCGTACATTAAGCTGCATTTAACCTCAAGGCAATAGTGTTAACTTAGCAACCCTCCTGTACATGACATGACATTTCAGAAAATGGCCAAGCCGTGAAAACGGAATAGTGAGCGCTTTAGATCTTATTTTTTAAGGGTATTAAGATGTATTAGGAAGCAAAAGATTAATGAATGTTGACAAATTAGCATCTGATAAAGCCCAATTAGCGCTTTATAACAGTTACATAAATCGATGTGACTTGGCCTTTAGTTCTTACAGCTTATTCCACATTGGCACTTGTACTGCCTGTGTCTGCAGCACTTGGGATAACGTGTTGATAACTCACTTGTGCAGTCATGTGCGACCAAACGAACGACAGCCTAGGCCAGGGTGGTATAACTTAAACAACATATTGGAGTATGAGTTTGTTTAACACTCACTTATACCGCACCAGACTGCGGATTAGTCAAAGGAAATTGTCATTTTGTTGTAGGAACATCGATGAGCGCCAGCACCGATAATGCTGTCACAGCAAAGGAGCCAACCCCTTCCATTGAGGCTTCGGCCAGGTTGCCCGGAAGCAGGCAAACCACCCGACCTCCAAATCATTTGCTGACTATGCCCCCTACAACTAGAGCTAGTAATGTCCGCTCCATCGCCAGTGCTCCAAATCATCCGTCGACTGCACCCGTGGTTACGGTCAGCAGCCGGACCAAGGGCAAAGTGCGCTACGACCGACTGCCGACGGGAGAGGTCGTCGCAAGCATCGTTCGCGAGGCCCCGACTGATTCCCCACAAACCAAAGTCCGCAAAGTCCCGGTCGATTCTCCACCAAAAAACCCCACCACGAAGGCTGTGGCTAGCCATCCGGCAGCAGGCCGCGAGATGCCGGAGGGTTATCCGATCAACCGGTCGAACGTTGCATCGGTGGTGGAGGAGGCCCACCGTGCTACCCAGTCCATGCGGATCCTCCTGTGCTCCATGCGCGAGGAACTCCGACGTGCTGGGGGTCTGTGCAGCGACGGATCAAATTGGACTTCTGTGCAGCTCACCCAGCGACGTAACATCACACACCGGTTGTCCGTTGCCTACCAGTCGTACCGCCAGTCCATCCAAGACATCGAGAACGTCCAGTTCCGCAGTGGAAATCCCGATGACGATGGTGGTGAAAGTTCCACCGGTGTAAATTCTGGACGCACTTTTAGTCGGAGTTCGGATGCCATGGTTCGACCGAGTAGTTCTTTTACAGTTGGCTCGGTGATGCGACATGTTCCAAAGGCCAGATCCAGTGGTCAGATTATCGACTTAACTGATTGATCATAGTCTGCTCTAGTGATTGCAATCCCGGGATTCAGGTTTACAATTTTGTATTCCTGGGATCGCGTTTTCTGGATTACTGTAACTGTCAAAATACAACTTACAGCACACAATAAGAAGCAGGACTCTAGGGCACATGGAATATTTTATTCATCAAACGGCTATTTGTATCATTCAACACTCAAAACCGTACTGTTGTAAGGAATTTTGTAATCCTAAAATCCCAGGATTTGGATGCCACCAATACCGGGATTCTGCATTGGTGAAAACATCTGGAATTCAGGATTTCAATCACTAGATTCTTATATCGATGCATCATTTACTTAGCTGCATATTTGTTTCATAAAAAACGAAGCTGTTTACTGGAGATATTATAAACTATTTTTGTGATAAGCATGGTTATCTGACCAACAACCCTTCAAGAGTTCTATGCTTAACCCTTCGTCGGGAAACCCAATTTTATAACGCCGATGGGAAGCTAGGGTCAGTTTGACCCCACGAATGCTATCGTGGATTCTGTCAGTTTAAATGGACTATTGAATGTCAACCAGTTGCTCTCACTCAGAAAAAAATGTTAGTATTATTTTTGTTATCTAATATCGATCGTATTGCCATGGTAACGGGTTTTGGAGAATTTAATAGAAAATATGCTATATCAAGGCTTTTATACGAAATATCTCCAAAATCATTGCATGAACTGGAAAGTTTTCAGGGTCAGACGATTAAATGGCATTATTTAAATTTCATTGCGACCAACCTTCGTTGCCATGGTAATGAAATTTAGACAACATGCAGAAAATTTAAACAATGTGGTGTCCATAGCAACAGATGCTATGCATAACTATAGCCACTCTTGCTTTGTGTGGTAACTAAGGTTTGGTAAAGGTTTCATGTCAACATATCTGCTGGATAAGCTGTTGTTATGCAATATCATCACCATAGCAACCGTTGCTATGTGAAACATACACCACTAAATTCACTGTAGTCAATAGCATACGAATAGGTCATTACAGCCAAAATTGTGAGCACATTAAGGCATGTAATATTTGTGTTATAGCCACACTAATTTTGTTGCTAAGGAGTTTTTGTTGCCATAGCAACAGAAAGTAACTGAAGCTTTTATAAGAGATATCTTCAAGATCTTTGTATCAAACAGAGTGTTTTCAGAGTTGGACAGTTGAATGCCATTTAAAAAAATTTTTTTACAACCAGTCCTCATTGCCATGGTAACAAAATTTAAACAACATGCACAATATTTACATATTGTGGTGTCCACCGCAACGGACGTTATGCAAAACTATAAACACTGAACTTACTTTATATGGCAACTAAGGTTTGGTAATGGTTCCATATCAATGTATTTGCTGGAATCATTGCCCATAGCAACCGGTAATATGTGAAGCAAACGCCGTTCGATTTAATGTAGTGAATTGCATACGAATCGGTTACCATAGCCATGATTCCTAAACCATTGAAACAGTAATTGCGTTATAGCACACTATGGTTGTTGCTAAGGGCCTTTTGCTACTATAGCAACAGAAAGTCACTGAAGGGTAGAAAATGTGTATTTCATCATTTTTCGATATTATATCACAAAATGTAACTGAATGTGCGAAAAAATCAATTTTAGCAAGCAAATTTGATGGGAGCTATTTTGCTAGGCGTGCCGAAACGCACAATTGCATGGAGGGAGTGTCGAGAAAGTCTCAATAGTAGCGCCCCCTATCGGCAAAAACATAAACTAGGTTGAAGGCAATGAAAAAATATTAAAAGTCACAGAGTCTTGTCTATACGAGTTTAAAGCGTTTTTTAATATTAAACATTTTATAGGGTCTGGGGTCAATTTTACCCTGTCTTCCCGTCGAAGGGTTAATGGTCCAGAGTTTGTGCATCACTGTTCTAGCGAGTTACCGGTATTGCTCTAAATATTGCTCTGAATACTTAATTGTATTTCTTTGTACACAGTTACAACTCAGATGTGTCTTAAGAACTGATGCATCCGTAACCTCATATGTAGGGTCCACAGTTTACCAGTGTAAATTTTGCCAAATTCTGCGGACCAGTTCGCAAAATTCCACGGCTCACAGTGGCAAAATTGTCCAAATTCTGTGGCTTACCGCGGCATTATATTTGTGCATAAGCTTTATTCTGTATAAAAAAAACTTCAGTTTTTGGATGCTGGCATAGCGCTCAGTTATGCTCGCAACAAAGGAAATTGTCGATCTTTTTTTCTTTTGAAAAGCACAGTTTGTCAGTCGCATTGTACTAATTTACGATTGTGCGGTGCTGTATATAATGGTAATTATTAGTAGGGACGCAGTTTTAGGCAACTCAGTTTTATTTTTCTCTGTGATATAGTTAGTTTAAAGCCGACGATCAGACTAATCATCGGTCATTTCTTAACTTCTGCAGCAGTATGAAAATTCTGCGGAAAAGGCAAAATTCTGCAGCTCGTCTTGAAATTCCGCAGCCCGCGGAAAACTGTGGGCCCTACTCATATATTAGTCTATTAGTGCAGTGATTGATGGTTCAAATTTCTGCTCCTTTTCCAGGGTCTCCCATATGCTTTTTTACCTAATTTTGAACGTTAAATAGCACTTATTTCTTGGCATGTAGACTTCAATGCTGCAAGAGTGGTAGTTGAATATGCATTGTGGCCCCTGTACAATTCGGTGAATGTATTCTTAATTTTTTTTGTGTACAATTTGCAACTGTTTGAGTAGCATCACATTTAGTGGAGATGGGGCCTAGCTGCAAGCAGAGACAGCAGACTTAGTTTAAGATGATATCGTGTGGTTCAGATCTGATCTTTTTTTATTCTGTAGTTTTTTATTCTTAATTTCTTTTGCGCTGTAGTGCAAGCATCATATTATGTTCGGTGGTGCACTGCAGTATTGGGTGTTGGCTAAAAATCATACAATGATGAATAATGCTATAATATGTAGTTACGTAAATTAGATATAAACATGTATGCAACAATGTTTATTTCTACATACATTTCATTTGCACTGTATATAATGGACAGAGAATACATGCATTGGATACATACGAAGTACATTAGACAGTACATGTAATGACTGTAGTGTAATATTTTTTTTTCAGTACAGTATTTTCTGCAAGTTTGCATTACATGCATACATATCGAATTTCAAACATCAAGTGCAGATTATTGGCAAAACATTGTATCTGTAAAGGTGTCAATGTCTTGCAAAACATCTCGACTACAAAGGTGTTAAATATTTATCTCATCACTAAGTGAAATAAAGCATGTAAATGTGCAGGTTATTTGTTAACAAACTCTGGGAAGATACATTGTGTAGAAAGTTTGTTTTGATTTGCTCGAAATGTCGAAAACAACAGATACAATGTTTTGCCATTACGTCCTGTATATGTTATACTGAGCAAAATGATGATGCATAATGTACTGCTGAAAAAAGAAATATTTGCAGCCATATTCCAGAGTATTTGATAGCAATTTCCCAACAGACAGCTGCAAATGTGCGACAGCAAAAGACGAGACAGTTGCTCAGCCCCAAATTTTTCATTTTTTGGTTAAATGTTTATAACAGCATGAAACTTAATCAAGTTAAAATTAGGGCTGCAGGCTCGTCCTTCCACGAGACAGCATCGCAACAGTTGAAACTAGACGCTGTTATTCTGAACCGTTTATCAACAATTCATCTTGATAACAATACTTAACAACACTGTCCGAGTTTTCAGATAAGTTAAAACCTAATTAGAAAAATGTCAGCCCGATGCCAACTCATTATGTGACCATACAACTATAGAACTGCAAAACATTAGTCTCACTTTTTGAGCAGAAAATTGGCACGCCCATCACTGCGAACGTTCGTACCAATGTTAGTTTTATTGCTCCTTTTGTTCTTGAACTAGCAGCACATACTGCTGAGCCAATAACTGAAAATTAATGGAGGACATTAGGATGGCCAACTACGTTGAATGAGACTGGTAAAATTAAGATACTAATTAATCTTTTCAGATGGACAGACATGCTGTGAGTAGTTACTATACAATCCCGAATAAGTTATCAAAAAGTTACATGAAAGTGACGGACATGAAAATGGAGACAGGTATTAAGCGGCTGGATAGATCGAGTAGATTTAGATTTTTCTGATTTTCTTTGAAAAAATTGCACACTGCATTGTAATGTAATCAATTTTCAAACAATATGGTTATTGTCCTCCAATTGCATGTACGTCATTTTTTGGTCCATCTATATCATTTCCAGCATTTTCAGTCGGTTTTATGTCCGGCTATTTCATGCCCGCTTTCGAAGGTCTGACATTTTCATGTCTGTTATACTGGGTGGCGCTAAAAAAACGTCCAGAAATTTGCATAACTATGAGGGCGAATATACTTTATGGAGATAAATTTTCTTTCACACATTTGTAGACCAATATGTACTCTTACTTACTTATAAATTTCAACGACCTCACTAAGGACGCCACTGAATGCCGCTTAATGATGTAAAACTAGTTAAAAATCCAATTATGTAAAGACGGCGTTCTATCACACCACATCAAAGCAAATTTCCTTCAACGTAAAACGCATGATTTCATCAGCTCACAAAAATGGACAGCGCATTCAACAGATTTGAATTCCCACTCTTTATTTAGTTTGGGATACCTTGCAAGAACTTGTCTATGTCTACGAAGAAATGCGTAAACCACTTTTCAAACCTCAAAGATCTTCGGAATGTTATCAGAGACAAATGGCACGATGTCAATGTCAGACAATCAGAATCAGAAAAGCCATACAGCAGTGGAAAGGCGTCTAGCAGCAGTAGCAAAAAATGGAGAACCTATTCGGCACATTTTTGGCTAATTAGTTGACTGATGATTTGACCAACTGTGACATTTTGGCGTAGCCTGCATACAAGCAGCAACGCAAACGATGAACCGCTTGCAAAAACTGCTTTATGGCGTGCGAGCCTATTTTGTTTGTATCACGGCTAATACGGAAGTGTTTTAGGTGAAAATTCCTACACATATTCAAAGATATTTGGTCATTACATATATGCTTTTGCACTGATTCATTTCGACTACTCAAGTGAATAATGTATGCAAAAGTTTGGGACATTTTTTTGCGCCACCCGGTACCCCCTCCACCCCCATTTGGCAAGTGCTGTGAGTCACTTTCAGTTGTTTTCAGTGTCAAGTGAAGGACAAAAGGTCACGTGTTGCCTCCTGAGTAAACTGTTTCCACGAATAACTCTTCGCTGTGATCAGCCAAGTACCTGTAGAAAAAACAAGCCTGCATGAGCCTCTGTACACAGGGCACAATAGATTCTATTTCAATCAATCGATCATAAAAGCAGTTGGTTAAAGCTAGAACTGCAGTAAAATATAACAAGTTTGTGGGGAAAACCCCAAGGCCCCAATGACAGAGCTTACCGAACTCCTAAAACCCCTGTAGCTGATGGGCAGTAGCTCACCACCCTGCCCAAGAACCCATCCTTGCCTAGATTTTCAGCCATTTTGGCCTTGATTTTTCGGTCTTTTAGGGCCTTTCGGGCGTCGTTGGATCCCCTCAGAAATCTCTAGATCTGCCACTGACAATAAGCCCCGATTCTCATTTTAGAATTATCTATAAATCATTTACATATTAACAAAATGTCACCACAAAATGCGACAACAAATGCTACACGTACATGCAACAACGAGTCACAGGATAACACATCAACATCTTTCCCGTTACTTACTGTATGAAGAGCGAGAAGTGGCGAACCAGATGCGACAGTTTCGCTCGCGGAATTAACATCCGGTCGAGAATACCAGGCAACTTGACTGAAAATCATAAACACACATCACTAGATCATGATTAAGACAGAGCACAATTAAGGCGGCTTAACATTAGGACTAACGATCAAAAGGTTTTGGATTTGACTATCGGTCGGGTCGCTATCATGTGGTTGTTACCTGGATGTGGGACCGTCTGCAGACAGGTAGAACATATGCGTATATAACAGATATAAATGCACAAAACATCAGTTTATACACTTGTTAACGGCAACATTTAAGGACTTGCACATCGAAAACAGCAAAAATTACAAAAGGCAATATTGCCCGCATCACACTGACTGTGTGTCAATGTGCTGCTGAATAATATCACCTTT
>Ga0209367_1011236_pt1 | contig 11904 bp, 10 predicted proteins | sample WorMetLIZISLAND2_FD_187412 | JGI IMG/M metagenome (GOLD analysis project Ga0209367, IMG submission 187412) | Marine gutless worms symbiont microbial communities from Max Planck institute for Marine Microbiology, Germany - Olavius geniculatus... ... | reverse complement strand
TGCGGGAAGAGTTGTGGGGATGGGGTGGGGAATCCCCGTCCAAGTGGTGATGGGGTTATACATCAATACATGCAAAAAAAATTAAGTTTGTTGTTGCATCATTTGTCACAGCTTAGCACATTTTAAATAAGTAAGTAACGGAGTTGATTAATGTCCGTCAGTCGCAAAGCCGAAATGGCACAGGAGAGCACAACACGCTGCCACTTAGTGGAGAGTTTACGTTGCTGGTTAACGGACATTTAGGATCAGTATGTTTTTGGACAATTTATCACACATCTTTGCCACCTTTTTTTGTTTATGTATGGTGTGTGTGTGTGTGTGTGTTGGATGCAGGAAAAGATTGTTCGGATGTTCTACGTCTGGGCATTTTGTCGCGATCAGACGGTCTTAGACCCTCGAGCTGCCTGGAGGCTCATTGATCTGTCCGCCAGTCCTGCTGAACAATGGCTATGAATACTAGTGACTGCAAGGGGGGCACATTTGGTGAAGGGGCAGAGGGGCAAGTTGGGTAGGAGCAAGGGGGCACCTGTCCCACCCATCTTGTGATCAGACTGTCTTAGACCCACACGCAGCGTGGTGGCTTGCTGACTTGTCCGCCAGTTCACTAGAACACTAGTGACTGCCTGACAACCAGGGCTGGCATATTTAGGGGTCCCTTTACAGGGGCAACATGATTTAGGGGTCCCTTTCCAGGGGCAACATGGCAGGGGCAGAAAGGGCAGTTGCAATCCCGTAAAATTTGAAAATTTTCTTCTTGTCTGAAGAAAATGTTTATTTTTTCAAAAGTACAAAATTCGGGGCTGAGAATATTCAGTTTTGGTGGAATTTGGTGTAAACTGGAAATTTTGAGCACCTTCTGTCGGAAATTTTCAGCTATTTCTCGGGAAAACTGCAGCTTTGTCTCATCCTACTTTATCAACCGATGAGACACTGATGCGGGGGCCTTTTCAGTTCTCGCCTTCTTTCGCATGGTTGGTGGCGTGGCGTAGTTGGTAACACGTTTCGGATGAAACGAATTTACTCTAGGCCGGGCCTGGTTAGTACTTAGATGGGTGACTGTCTACAATACGGAGCCAGCCAACTAGGTTGACTCAGCCTTCTACCCTCCGTGGGATGGTAAAATGAGTGCTGGCGGTGGTCAAGGCCATCGCTAGGGAAGAAACGGCGAGTTCTGCGCAGCAGTAGGCTCTGTGGCCAGGACTAAGTATACCGATCCAGTCGGTTAATCCGGCCGACTTGGGCTGTATGCTGGCTTAATTGGGCCCTGCCCTCGCCGGCTCAAAGTGCCATCAAGGGGATGAGCTCCCACGCAAAGGGGCCTAGTTCAGCTTCGCTGCCTAGTGCCTATGCAAAATCTTCTTCTTCTTCTTCTTTCGCATGCAATATTAGGAAATTGTCTAAAATTTCTGGAACAGCTGCACAGTTACTTTTGGACACGTACACTATAGACCATAGCTGTAAATGATGTGCTAATAGTGTGTGTACTTTAGCGCTTTTGATAGTGTACATCTATCTGCCCGTACTTTCCACATTTGTAAATACACCCCTGATGACTTTGTTTAGGCCCATGGCTTAGGCAATGTCTTTTGCGGTATATGCAGAGTTCAGGGTGAACACTTGGCTGGAAAACCTGGAAATGTCAGGGAATTTGAAACGTGTCAGGGAAAAGTGTCCCAAAACCGTTCATTACAAGTTGAATATTTGCGTTCAACTCCATTTTTTTCTGTTCCCTTCGCTTGCAGACTTGTACTCCCATACTTTTAAATTTCCGCTGCCAGTAAGCCGCTTTTGTTTGTCTTTGTTGTTTAAACTGCATTAAATTTGGTCAGTTAATTCTCTGGAAAATAATTAAAATTGTTGCCAATAGACGTCATATTGCTACTGTTGCAAGGGGCGATACTCCGTCTATGTTCCCTTAAAATGTCTGGAAAAGTCGGGGAATTTGATTATGACTGGAGAGTGGCCAATAGATGTCATATCGCTACAATGGACGAGACCACTGGGACGTCCTCGTATCACATGGATGAAAACCATTCAGCAGGATCTGAACTCCAGCGGCCTCAATATGGACGACGCAGTTGACCTAGCTCAGAACCGTCCACTCTGGAGATTGACGTCAACGTTCGGCGCTATGCACTCTTAGTAGTGCTTGCCAGAAATGATGATGATGATGGAGGGCTACCATGGACAAAGTGATACATTTGCAGTCAGGGCTCTGCCCCTAACCCCAAGATGGTGGGAAGGGAGCCCATGCCCAAGAAGCACTCCCTGCTTTCAGCTCTGGGCCTCGAGAGACAAATTTCCAGCTGGGGCACTGCTCAAACTACACCACCGTGTCTGGAAAAAAACATCCTGGACATTTTCGATTGAAGCTTAAAGTAGAATTGTCAGATTTCAATAATTTTTGACGGGATTGTTTCTGACACAACTGACCATCAAGTGAAAGTTTAATTTCCCACCGCACCCATTGTCTGTTTTTGCACCACATGGCGAAAACAGAACCAAGCAAATATTGTATTTTGTCCAAGGGAGCATCATTACTTAACCAGAATAAGACATAAAACATTTTTTTCCACATTTCTGTTACTTGGGCTGACAGTTCATCTAATTGTCCGTTTTTCAACTGCTTACAGTAAGTGTCAGCTCCACAGCTGTCAACGATGTTCTGCTCCAGACCAATCCAGACTTTACCACTCACTTTTTGAATTCATCAACATTCCTGAAGGTCATCTGGTCGACACAGTACTGCACGACAGTCAAACCTTGTAATCAACTGGCTGTTAGGGGACACAGGTCCGAAAATATTAAATTTATTGAAGTTTTTTTTTGTTCATTTCAACGTACATGTTGCTTGTTTTGGTTTTCCCAGGTAGTGCAGAAGCACACACTAGATGAAGTGAAAACTAAAACGGTCGTTTGATGGGCAGTTGTGTTAAAAATATTTGCACCAACAATTATTAAAATTTATTAATTCTTCTTCAACCCATATTTTGTTGGTTCTGTTTTCCCCAGGTAGTGCAGAAGCAGACATTGGATGAGGTGGTAAAATGGCCGGTCATTTGATGGCCAGTTGTGCCAGAAATATTAGTACCAAAAATTATTAAAATTGGTAAACCCTTCTTCGAGTGACAGTCGCTAATGTTTGGGATGTTTTTTTCCGGACACGGTGTATAAACAATTTGTGCATATGACAGTATGTATTAAACAGGAAAACAACTGCATGATTTTTTTGAGTATTTGTTGTTGACAGTGTCGAAATTAGCTTATATGTACCATGGAGACGTACAAGCTTTGCTCGGGGGTATAAGAATTGTTACAGTCCCAAGCCAACAGAGCATTGAGGTAAAACTGTATTTTACTCGCACTTGTCGCACACTGGTAGTTTGTGTAAGTCATCATGGACTGTGTCGTCGAAACGAAGGATCGCTTGTCATCGACGAGTTTGCTGATGGGCGTGGAGTCCAATTATGGAGTTGCAGATGTGTGAGAAGCTGTCACATGGTCAGCTGCTGAGGTTGCTGCGAGGTTGTCCCCTTCTGAAACGCTCTCCTGGGCTCCAGGGCTTCGACCCACGAGTCCCCGAACCGGCCGACCGCTTCATGGCACAGAGCCCTCCAGGCTGAGCGATCCTGCGTGTCACTGCTCAGTTGACGGGTCCATCTTGCGCTGCTTCATGTTGACCTTCAGAGTGTCTTTGTACCGTAAGACTGGCCAATATTGCAGACTTGCCCACTGCCAGTTGTCCCTGAAATACGTGCTTATGGATGCAACTGTCTGGCATGTGAATAATGTGACCGACACGTCGTAGCCGGGCTTTAAACAGGAAAGCTTCTATGCCCGTGATACCACAGATGTTCAGAACATCTGTGTTGGGGATTCTGTTCTGCCACTTGACACGAGCTATCTTGCGCAGACAGCGGAGGTGGAACTGCATGGTCCAATCTGCGGATTGATCGCTGGTAGACAGTGGCGGTTTTAGGCCGGGGCCCCCAGTTTTGCTCCAGCTTCCCCCCCCCCAGTTTCGTGGCCACCCATAATTGTTTGCAAAGATAGCACAAATATCTGATTTATTTGCGTTTCCGAATTTTAGAAAAGTGGGCAAATTTGTGGCTTCCATTGAATGTCTGAAAACCAAAAGTGCTTCAGCTTCGGAGGGCTTTGCCCACCTGATCAGGGCTCTGCCCCTGGACCCTGCTGGGGGCTGTGCCCAGACCTCCGTTATAGGCTCGCGCTACCGCGCTCGCCATGGGGCCGTGCCCCCAGATATGGCGGGCTAGAACCGCCACTGCTGGTAGAGTCCAGGGGCCACATTTTCGAAACTTCTTTGGAAACTTCTTAGGAAGAATTAACGGACTGTTTCGTAAGCATTGCGTGTGACAATGACGTCACTGTAGTTGGCCTGTAGGTCGAGCGTGCTTGACCAATCAGCGTCGTCCACGGTATAACTGAACGGGATCAGCTGATCCGAGTTAAACTTGGTGCAACGTAATTCCGCATGAATTAACTTGGTTCAGCTTTTAATCCAGGATTCCAGGTTCAGCTGAAGCGAGATCATGAACGACGTCGGTACAACACGCCCTAAATAACAGATACAACCTTGTCTAGACTGCGGCTCTGACTCTGCTGTAGTCTGCTAGTGGACGCAGAGATCGTCTAGTGTTTGCCAGTGATCATTGGTGTGGATTTGCCAGTGATAGGTGTGAGTTTTCCAAAAGTTGACGGTGTGGGTTTGATAGGCAGCACAGCGGTGTAGTTCTGTGCGACACTGGTAGAAACACTAGATGTGCCGGTAGACCGAAATTGTGTGCGACCATCCAACGAAATGAGATACAGCGACTTATTGGCCAAAAATCACAAATTTGCCCATCCCCCTTTCATTTAGCACCCTCGTTCGGGGTGACCCCCTTCGAATTTATGAAAAAGCTTTACGGTTCCTGAAAATAGTCTTCCAGGCAGCCGATGGTGAAGATTTGGTGATTCTAGCTTGCACCGCTTTTGACTGATCCACCCGTGTGACAGACAGACAGACGGACGGACAGAATTCCGATGGCAGTAGCAGTAGCTGCTTTCGAGCGTAAAAATGGAAGAAAAAACAAAAATAAAGACGATTGTAAATAATTACGGATGAGAAGACAATGTCCACTCGAGAGGAGTGTCCGGCAACGGATCCACCCAAGTTCAAGTTCAAGTTCAAGTGGTCAAACAGCGAGCGTGATTGGCTGAAATTGACCAACTGACCATTGGCCTTAGACTAGTAAATGGTGGTGTTCGAAACGTAAAAAGGTTTTTTTGTAAACATTGTGATTATTGATGTGCTATTTATTATTTACTGTGAAGTAATGTGTTTTGAGGTAAACATTGGTGCAGTCAGCACGTACATGACAGTCTAATGATCACGATTGTTGCTTTTTGTGAATAGCACTCCGTTGAAGTACTGTTATGTAGGCCTACGGTCTGTCGTTATGCCTGAACAGCCAAATTCTATGGGCCTGTATCAATAGAAAGGCGACTTTTCCATATATTAACGGTCTTCCCAGTTAAATAATACTTGCCTAAAGCGGTTGATTTGTTTATATTTTGTTGTTAAGCTGAAATTTATTGCGTATTATACTGCGGCAGATCATGGTTGTGACTGCAGTATATAGCACAGTGATATTCATGTTTGTCGTATGTGTGCAGAATGGATACAATTATTGCTGAATTACGTCAGAATGTTGACAGTGGAATGGAGAAGCTGACGGCCATATGGGATGACATCGGCATCGTGGGGGAGCAGAGGTCGGCCAGGAATCGTGAGGTTTTGACGCACATGGGTAATTTACTTGACGAGTTGGTGCAAGAAGCGGACCAGTTCAGGCAGCGTCTGAAACAGAACGTTGAAAAATACCGGACAGAATTGTCTCAGTTGTGTGCAGAGCTCGCTCTGCCGCCATATGAGGTCTCTGTTTGTTTCAACTGTTTGTAGTTTGCACAGCAAGTCTGTTGCATTTGAGAGAAAATTAAGGTGCTGCACGTCCGGAAATTGGCATGATACAATATACAAATAGTGACTGGCGTTGAGGTCATCATTGACAATTTTGGACCCGAAATTGTAAAATGTTGCCTGAGATCGAAGATCGAGGGCATTATTTTACGAACTGAGGGGAAGAAATTTTTAGTGATGATCGACACGCCAGTCATTATTTGTTTTGTTATACCTCAAAACGAAAACAAAACATGGGATGACATCGGCAAAACGTTTGATAACTTTAGGCCATGTAATGAGGTACATACTGTTTGATCCCAGCTTAGACAGCAGTAGGTGGCGGGCGGCGATCACTTATACTGAGTGAGTGGATATCGATATTGGATTTCACAGTCAAAAAAATATAGCCCAATACCCGATCCACCTCAATACCGGCCAGTATTGGCCAATACCCAGTACCCCAATGCTAGTATCGTTCGAACCCTAGACAACTTCACTATTATCTGTCAACCTTTCATCTCAATGTTTACCAGTAAACTGTTGTCCGTTAACAGTGCGTATTTGTCAACGTCATGTTACACGATTTGCATCAGTTTTGTGCAAACTTGTATTTTGTGCTGAGGTATAACAATATCAGTGTTGTAACTAACTGAGGTAATCTCTTGCGTCTTTGGTGAAAGTTTTTCTAGCGTATACTCTTCACAGTTTGCAGTGTTAAAACCCTTGCAATCTGTAGCATAAGTATCATGTCAGTACTGTATGATGATAAGATTCGACATGCTTTAATTCTGTAATGAGTGAGCTAAATGCAACAGAAATGATTACATTTGGATGAGTGTTAAATAACGTTTAATTTTGAGTACTGTTTCAAGTGTAGTTACACTTTTTTTGATGTGAGTTATCTATAGCCGTATTGCAGGAAGTCGGCAGAGTAAAACCGTTGCTTATAGTTCAGGTTCGGAATGCAAATAATGTAAACTTGTGATGTTCCTGTATTGGCGCAGCCGTCGGAGAGTCTGACCATCTTACAGATGGAGAACGGCTTGCGCAGTCGCGTCGAAACGTTGAGTGCAGAGAAACGGAAACGCCTGGAGCAGTTACGACAGCGACTTGAAACCGATAAGAAGTTATGTGCCAGCCTTGGTACTGAGCCATTCCATGTTCCGTCCAGCTGCGTTGTGCTTACCAAACAACAGCTTGCTGATCTGGACGAACACATCAGCGAACTGGAAACTGAAAAGGTGCTCGATATTTTTTTTTGTGATTTTACTTGTTAACATTTATTAATATTTTTGGCACCCATCTGTTTACGTGTTAAGCATTTTGAATAGGTGGATCGTAGCCTTCATAGGATTGCAAATCAAATACCGGTATACCAGGCATTTGGTTGTAAGAATGATAATCATTTATGTTGACTGATATTTCTTATTTGGCTCGAATTATGAACACATTAGTGGTTAAATTACTTAAAAGTAGCTGGTGGAACTCTACATTTCCTCCCTTTTATTTCCCTCCTCTTTCCTTTGTGTCTTCTTTAACCTTTATTTTCTTAAACTCTCTTCCACTAGAAGTAGGTTCCTTTAAAGGTCCGTGGTCACCAAAATTAACATATACATTTTTATCCATTTTCCTGAAAGTGCAGAATTTTATGATAACTTTGACAGTAATATCGGCGCCCAGCGTTCTGGCAACACGGAAAAATTTACCTTTGAAGTCGACGATCTACGAAAACGATGTAGAAAACGCGCCGCCATGATGACCTGCAGTGACGTCATGAGTTTAGCCTATAGATGTCATGAATTAATATTCATGACGTTTATAGGCTATGGCCTAGCCTAGAATGATGGCGTCGTCGCTAGCCATTAATATTCATGATCTATATGGGCTACGGTCATGACGTCACTGCGGGCACTGATAGATTAGGATATTTCACATAACGTAACGTAGTGCCGCATTTCATTTGAATTCACGCATTAATTTCATATATTTATGGAGCTCAAATCGACATATTATATATGCGAGGTTAAATGTCTAATTTAAATCTACAGAAATTTCGCGAGTGAGTTTGACCGTGGCCATGGACCTTTAATCCAGCTCAAGTGTTTGGGTGAGTGCCACTGATTGGTGGCGCAAACTCCATCCACGGGCTCTGCGGTGAAATAGAATCGGATGCATTTAAGAAAGAAAAATCAGGTCTCTAGCGACAATAATTTTATTGGTTTTTTTGGAAAATCATCTGGCCGAAAAATACAGTGTGTGCAATAAGCTGTAGTATTTCGCATAATTCACAAAATTTTCAGCTGCAATCCTGAGGTGGTTGAATGGCTATTTCAGGTGCTGAAACACCTGACACAGCTTGCAGAATGCCGTTCCAACTAGGGATGTGTTATGCAAATTTTTTCGTTATTTGGAATTTGAATTACATTATTCAAATTTTGTTCGAAATTTGATTCTTCAGGGTACCGCTGGAAGTCCGCTAATTAACAATTACAATAACCGGCATAACGTAGAACCTTCGACAATCGACCATGCATTGTTCTATCAGACGGCCAAATGATGTATGTTTGTAATTAAAGTTGGTGTTACGTACTACTAATAAGCGAAATAAACAACATGGAGCCATTGTTTGCAGCAACTGTGGTTTATTGTACATTCAACATATATTGCCGCATAAATTAACAAATAAATCCGAATATCAAACAACCCAAAATCTAATTCGGAATTCGAACAAATCGAACAAATACCGAATAATCGAATATTGGATTACATCCCTAGTTCCAACACCTTCAGGCTTCCTTCTTCTGTTTCAGCTCTTTGACCATTTTCAGGAGCATGAGCTTTGCATTTAGTATCTGGAATGATGTAGTGCGACTGAAGTATCTAATTGTGTGATAGGCAACACGCCAAAAGGCCATAAGTAGCAGTCGTCAGAACATTGTTCGGCTTCTGGATGAACTTGAGCTGTCTGCCAACACGTTCGAACGAGAGGTCGTCTCCGATGGAGAAATGGCTTCCTTGACCGTGGAAAGCATGGAAGCTGTTAAACAGTACCATGATGAAGTATGTCATTTATTAGTTTTTCTTTCAGCTTTGCGAAAAAAATCACTGATACGAAACACTTTTCTGTTATACTTCTTTGTCTCCTTACACTCTTGTCATGTCACATTGAATTGGTTTGATATGTTAGCGGTAGCAAAAGATTTTTGATGTTTTTTTCTGAATTTTTAGTCCAACATGTCACTGCCACTTGTCAGGTTGTTTTTGTCAGATGAAAACATCTTTGTTCTGTGTAGCAGAATATGGCTGGATTAAAACATGCAAAATACTGGGCTAAAAGTGAAAAGTGTACCACCACCTTGCAATTGCATCAAATTGTTCTAAAACTGAACTGTTTTGCATTGGCTACAGGAAACGTGAGCACTCGGCCTAGACTCTGCCGTTATCTATCTGTTGTTTTAAATTATAGTATAGTTGCATCTTAATCGATTAATCTCTACAGATTAATCAATTTTGGTTAAATTTTATTACGTGCAAAAGCAGCTACTGCTTTCAGCGCGTCTTAGCCATCGCAATTCTGTCCGTCTGTCTGTCACACGGGTGGATCAGTCAAAAATGGTGAAAGCTAGGATCATCAAATTTTCACTGTCGGCTGCCTGGAAGACTCTGGTTTCAGAAACCGTAAAGCTTTTTCCATAAATTTGAAGGGGGTCACCCCGAACGAGGGCGTTAAATGAGAGGGGGTAGGCAAAATTTGCGATTTTTGGCCAATAAGTCGCTGTATCTCAGTAACGGTGCGAGATAGGGCTTAGGTTACTATTAATCACTAATAGGAAGTCGTACATAGGCTCTCAATTGGCGCCAAATTCAATGACCTTGAATGCCAAAATAGGGGGTTTTATGGTTTTTTTGGCGATTTCGGGCTGTGACACAAGTATATATCATTCACAAGGTGGCACCACGGAACTATCGTTATGCGATCCAGATAGAGAATTTGGTATTTGTATATTAACTTAGCGTGAACACGCCAATTTTCAGCTAAACTACTGAACCAGAACTGCTATAGGCTTTCGCGCGTCTCAAGAGCATTAGCTCAAGTTTCTTGTAATCAGTCAGTAGGACAAAAACTGCAGAATTCAACTACTAGTTACTATTATTTTTTGCAAACTGTTGCAGACTGTTAAACTAACATTATACTACTAATCTTGGTTGCATGTCTTCTGTGAAATAACTGCTGTCTGCTGTAGTTTTGTGATTTGTGACATTAGCGATGTTCTTAATCGAAAATTTTAATCAATACAGAAATTTTAATTGATGGAACTTTTCCTTCGGTTAATTGATTACTTATTAGTTATTTTTTTGCAGCCTTATAGTTTCTGTTGCGTTTGTAGTTGGAAGAGTTGCGAGCTCAGAACGCGGCCACGCTGAACGGTCTGTGGGAGCGTGTGAGAACACTATGGGATCGCGTTGAGATGACCCTGGAAGATCGAGACGTTTTTCAGTCCCGAAACACCGGAGTATCTCGGCGAGTGATTGAGTCGGTTAGTTCGCGTAACTTTTCGCCTTTGTATTAGTTGTTGTTAGTAACATTATGAATGCTACTTTTCAATAAATATTGTGAAGTTATGTTCAAGCCAAACTTATCCTAAGTAATTTTAAAATATTCAAATGTTGACTAAAACATAAGGCCAGGTTTCTCACTGATCACCTGATGGCAGTTGCTTGATTGTGTAGACTAGTTAAAGAAGGATTAAGGGTATGTAGTATGTATGCTCTATAGTACAGCGTTCGGTTGAAATTACTTATGCCAAGTAGGCTACTGTAGATACAATGTTGCGCACAGATTTTATATCAGACTCAGTTTAGGGTGTATTCTCATTTTATGATGTATTTTAGTTCTCCTTCCTATCTTTCACTATACCGTCTAGTGTTGTAAGTGCCCATAACCTTACTCCACTCAAGCGTAGTGACTAAGGTCCGGTTTTTCCATCGCCAATCAAATCAAATTTGATCTCCAATTTACTGATCTTCGATTAACTTGATGTTCAGAATTGATCATCGATCAACTGTGTTTCGTTTTTCCATGCATTTTCGATCTCTGATTAGCTGATCTGCCGTAGACTACTTTATGCCAATCTGATTGGCTGACAGTGACCTCAATTTGCGGTGTTGCGCTAAATTACCTAGCATGCGCTGCGAGTGGACGCCGTAGCCAGTAAACGTCGTCATAGCAACGATATCAACGATATTGTCCATATCGTTTGCTGTCAAAAATACGTTCTATCGCGAATCAATACGGCAGTGTCTATCCATTTTATTTCTTCACAAAACACCATGCACAGTATAAATGGATCAGAAGGGACTGATCGCCATGCCTGGAACTTCATTTCAATGATTGCCGTTCTGACCAGCGACGTGAAGCGATGTTTCTGGTGCGACTAAGCAACGAACTGCAGATCGCCACGTTTAATCATCAATTATCCGACTTGATCCGCCAATATTCGACCATCAACTTGATGGGAGATTTGATGGACGATTAGTCGCTAATTGGCGATGGAAAAACGATCATTGAGATGATCTCCGGTCAAGTCCCGAAGTTGATCAGAGATCAATTTGATCGGCCATCATATGTGCATGGAAAAACGGGACCTAAGAGCATCTTGCGTTAGTATATCACAGGTGCATTTAGGCAGAACACGCCGTTGATCATGGCCATGAAATAAGTACGTTTCAGTACGGTTTACAGTGTATTATGCCTTGTTATGGCGCATACTGAGCAATGTCACTGAACTGACACAGTTTAGGTTGTGACGAACTGACCAATGAGCAAGCAGGAATGCATTACAGTAGGCGCCATCTAATGGCATCGGTAGCCTATGTGACTATGCTCACATAAGCCCAAATTCCATTACGCCGACTTTCACCGAAACTTCCCAGCGGAG
>Ga0209367_1011235_pt1 | contig 11904 bp, 9 predicted proteins | sample WorMetLIZISLAND2_FD_187412 | JGI IMG/M metagenome (GOLD analysis project Ga0209367, IMG submission 187412) | Marine gutless worms symbiont microbial communities from Max Planck institute for Marine Microbiology, Germany - Olavius geniculatus... ... | reverse complement strand
CCGCACCTTTATTGTGTGACCACATTACCTAGCAAAACAAACACTACTGCTAATATCGGTGTTCAAACAGCGATCATCCTTTGTTATTCTGCCCATATCAAACGATTTATTCTAAAAATTATTACAGGTAAACAAAGTAAATAAACACAATATGACGTAACAATAACGTCACAATCCACTACTGCAAATAAGTAAGTAAGCTTAACTATTTTATGCTACGAAATTGATATCTTTATGTGTTGCCTGTTCTCAGAGACCACTGTAGCTTTGACAGTGTTTGTTTTGCTAGGTAATGTGGTCACACAATAAAGGTGCGGTGGGTGGAAGAACTTCGCGTTTACGCGCCATAAATTTCTGCTTGTAACAGTGAAAGAATGGTTAAAATCGGTGTTGAATTACTGAAGTTATCCCAAAAATAAAATTGGATATCCATTTTTTTGGACCACCCTGTAGTTCTCAGTAGCATCGTGCGTGGCAAAGGAAGGGGCAATTTTTCACCATTTCCCTTTAAATTTTAGCTTGTCAAAAAAAATTCTTCTTTCTGTCCAAAAAAATTTCCTCCTTTCTATCTCGAGCTATTTTTTGGGCTGGAAATCCTTGATTTTGGGGGATGTAGAAGCAAAAAAAAAAATTTCAGTGCTCGTTCTCCCTTGTGAGAAATTTGCAGCCCCCCCCCTGACGCTGCTGGTAGTTCTATTGGAATCCGACATGTTTACAGACATCGGCATACGTCTGGTCGGCAATCGAGCGAGCCCTCTCGTTGCCCGCACTGATAACATGCGACAGATATGAAGCATCATTCAACAGTCGCGTTATCTCCGAGCCGATGGGCTTCAGCCGTTCGATAACCACGTCGGAGACAAAGTTCTTGAATGCCAGGGTGTCAAAATGCTGCGAGGCCTCGCAGACCTGTTCCACACTTAAGCCGCTGAATGCCGCAGCAATGTCAATTAGATTCGAGACTCCGGGACGAGCGTTTACATCGTAACTGATCCGTGGATTTGGATCCGTGACCGCCTTCCGTAGTTTCGCACGCACCGTGTCTGCGCCGTCGGTCAGCAGGATGCTCGAAAGATGATCCACATCCGATTTGCTCATCTTCACATCCGGATTACGTAGACTCTTGATCCGCTTGCTGCTTACTGTAACACCACATTAACATCCCGAACATTAACGACTGTCATTCGAAGAAGGGTTTACCAATTTTAATAATTCTTGATCCTAATATTTCTGGCACAACTGGCCATCAAATGACGGACCATTTTACCACCTCACCCAATGTCTGCTTTTGCACTACCTGGGAAAAACTGAACAAACGAAATATCAGTTGAAATGAACCAAAATACATCAAAAAGCATCTCAACATTATCGATTGTGACTTGAAGAAGTTTAGATAGATTTTAATAATTTTTGGTGCAAATATTTTTGACACAACTGCCCATCAAACGACCGTTTTAGTTCCCACCTCACCTAATGTGTGTTTCTGCACTACCTGAAAAAATGAAAACAAGCGACATGTGTATTAAAATGAACAAAAAAACTTCAAAAAAATTTTATATCTTCAGACCTGTGTCCCCTAACAGCCAGTCGATTACAAGGTTTGACTGTCGTGTAGCACTGTGTCAATCAGATGACCTTCAGGAATGATGATGAATTCAAAAAGTGACTGGTGAAGTCTGGATTGGTCTGGAGTAGAACATCACTGACACTGCTGTCAACAAAAGAAGAAACCATCTCTGTGCCTGTGTTCCTGACACTTTGAAGACTTTTTTTACCGCAGGCAGCTGAAAAACGGACAATTGGATGAACTACTAGCCCAAGTGACAGAAATGTAGAAAAATGTGTTTTATGTCTTATTAGTCTGCCCGGAAGCGATAGTTGGCAAGAGAGGACTGAAGTTCTACTGCAGACGTTTTTCTTTCAACGCGAGATCTCCGAGATGCGTCGGCCGATCGGCGCGAAATTTTGCACAGTGGTCAGTACTAGGCCCAATTTTATAACGCCGGTCCAAAATTGGGGGGGCTACCCCAAAAAAATTTAGGGACCAAAAACATGCAAAATTTGGCCCGATTTCGAACGACTTCGAAGTTCGGTGGCGAATATCTCCGGAATGGATAAAGATTTTCAAAATCAGACAAATATTTTATCTACCGCGATTCTTCCCGCATTAGGTTGAAACAAGTCTGGTGAAGTTTGGTCCAGTAACCTTGGAGATGTCGATGTGGAATTGTACCCACCTAAAGTGCCTTTTTTCGAAAACCATGTTTTGACCCCTAGGGGGTGCTGTGCACCCAAGTTTTTACACGCGCTAGAGAATGACCAAGTCTTACTAGCACACCCCCCACCGGGGACGGGGGCCTCCTTACAATTTTTTTTCAAAGGGGGAAAAAATGAGATCCAGTGGATTACAACTTTCTTAATCCGGATCCCGGGACTGGGATTGCAATCACTACAGCAGTGTACACAAGTGACCGAAGTCATCAGGTATGACATGAAATCGCTCATCAGTGCTGCCCCCTGGTGAATCACTAGTAGGCAAGTGCAACTTTTGGCTCGGAGTTCAACACTCAAATCTCCCTTCCCCTTTCAGTCTAACATATCGACTTGCAAATCTTTTTGAACGCCCCTCGTACCACATCGAACAAAATGTGTCACAAGTGAACTCGTACAGATCCATCAAACAGTTTAACCAGAGTGCACGAGTGAGAGAGACGACAGTGAGAAACGAGTAGCTGCTATATTTGAAAGATTTCAGCTGAAAATACAGGCCTGTGACTGGTGTCGGTAGTGGGAAGAGCGTGCAGTTGTATTTGTGGTTGAACAACTTTGCCAGGTGTCGAGTCAACTCAATGTGCTTGATCTGATCATCACCAACCGGCACTTCAGTTGCTCTGCATGTCAGACAGACAGACAGAAAGACAAACAAACAGACAGACAGACAGAAATGACAACTGCTGACGGACAGTTGCACACTAACAGCAGATGTCAACTGGCTGTCAACATCTGTGGTCTGCCACTTAGCGAAAGCTGGTCGCTCGCACCATGCTATCAACTGAACAGTTTCGGTCGTTGGTGCTTTGCTGCTGGGTGCCAATTGACTTGGAATTTGCTGCCAGACAGTCTTTGTGACCCAGAACTGAGTCTCGACACGTTCGGACATCAGCTGAAGACATACTTCTGGCGAGATATCAACGAAGAAATATACTATGCGCAATAGATATTTCTGAGTACATGCTATATAAACTTACACTTTACTTACTTACTTACTTACTTGCGCATAACTGAGTTCAATGTCGTTTATCCTATCACCACCGGCGGGCACTTGAGTTGCTCTGACAGACAGTGACATTAGTTCAACATAATATACCACATACCAGCACCGACTAGCAGCAGGTTAGCTTAGGCAGTAAATATACACTGGGCGACTTCACTTTTTGACTTAGACTTTCGCTGAGCCTTTTCGCTGAGCCAAAGCTAAAGCTGAATGCTAAAGTCTGTGCTTAGACCAAAGTTCAACTAAACGATTAAAAATGGCGTTGAAGTTTAGGCTCAGCGAAAGTCTCAGCGAAAGTCTAAGTCAAAAAATGAAGTCGCCCACTGTATGATTGCTACAGAGAGATGCCAGCTCAATGCGCTTTCATTTAACAACCATGCATCAACATAAACTCCATGCAAACTCCATGCACGGCTCAACAGAATGTCAGCCAACTTATTTTTGGTACCAGACTGTTTTAATTTACTAAACTATCCGTGTCAGTCGCCATGTTTTCGCTCAGCGAAATCACTTCACTTTTTGACTTAAGTAGGTACTTAGACCGAAGTTTAGGCTCAGCGAAAGTCTCAGCGGGGCATGAAATTGGGTGTCTTGCAAGCTAGAAACTCAACCATCTCGCAAGCTCTTGTGTGCTGGTGCACTGTCTTGCTGGAAGCCACAAATGTCAAGCTATCCCCACAAATGCATGAAAGCAATTGTTTTGGGCAATATTTGTGGCTGCAATGGTAAAACTTCAACAATTTGCCATCAGCGAACCAGATGAAGTTCACCATCGAAGCAGGGTAGCTATTCAACAACTGACAGCACCAGTTGAAACAAACAAGCTTGTACTCACGACACTTCATGACGCCATCGTTAAGTCGCGAGTAGCAAAGAATATTTAATCAACATATTTTGATATATTTTGAATTAGTATTTCTTTAGCTACAACTGGTAAAAATTTTGTGTAAATTGATCATCATCTAAGAGAATTATGCAAAAAAGAGAAAGGGGTTCTTTTTTATGAAACACCGCATAGAATAGATATGATGCATACTTGTAAAGAAGCACATCAGCAGCTTGAAGCACAGGATATGTGAACAAGCCAGCGGACGACTGACCGACGTTCTTCTGCTGTAAGACAACAAAGCACAAAAGAACAGAGAGATTGCTCATTCGGTCAGATCGACTCACCGATAGTGTCACTCAGTCAAACACAACAACCAGACATAGCCAATCACAAACCACACACAGACGATTGTGGCCCGCCATAGCCAAGGGCCGCCATAGCCAGGGGCCGCCATAGCCACAATGCCATAGCCATAGCCAGGGGCCACCATAGTTAGGGTTACGGTTACGGTTAGGACCCCACTAGCCCTAACCCTGACCCTGACCCTAACCCTAATCATGACCCTAACCCTAACTCTAACCCTAACCCTAGTAGCTTATACCATCGATTGTGGGATTGTGGCCATGGCGACCCTTGGCTACGGCAGCCCCTAGCTATGGCAGGCCGTCACCACACAGACAGCTCGACACTACCTTGGAAAAATTAAGAGATTAATTTATCACAAAAACTAGGGCGATGTATACATTATATTCCCCTAACAGACACAGTATCATCAGAAAAAGATAACCGCCTTCTAATTTTAAAAATTCTTTTCTTGTCACATGCAAAAATAATATTAACATGAACAAAGCTATAACTAATATTCAAAAAGTGTCCAACTTTGACGTTAACACAAGCTGTTAGCTGCCTGTGCCACTACGGAAAGTTTGTCATGCATCATGTGTCACGTGCCTCTCTGGCACCTTCTGTGTTGCACGGTCAGTCGCGGACCCCGAATGCGGCCTTTGAGTCCTTGGGCCCCCCACCTTGTCCCCATGGGCAGCCTGAGGGTGGGCGAGGGTTAAGTTGCCAGGTAATGGTGATAAATGTTGACACAAGTCCGAATGATGTAAATGTCTGTCACGGTCACTGTGGGAAGCAACCTGACTCACTGCACCAACTTCTTGATAATCTGCATCACTCATAGCACTGAGTCACAAGATGCATATCTAAGTAGGCTAATTATGAAACGGCCACACTAGGTAGTGGTGATCTCCATCTCTTTACATTAGCTTACACTGCCAAACTATGAATTTGGCAGTTTTAGCCAAATCCATTGGCTAGAGACAAAAATTTGTCAACTAACGACTAGAGGGCTTTGTGGCTGGCTAGCCACAGGTAGAAAGATTTTCGGCTAGCCATGGCTAACAATAAAAACGACTAGCAGCGACAGCAGATGCCGGCGCCAACGAGGTCTAGGTGGTAAATATTACGTGGGTTTTTCTTTCCAGCGGCGCAAAAATTCTGAAAATTGTTTAACGGTTGATAAAGTTATCGCTGATTGCGTAATGTCTTGTTTTTAATGGATTATAGTGTAGTAGCATGGACATGAACAGACCTTCCACTGAGGCAAGTGTTCCAGTGACGCCATGGACGTCATGCATGAAAACACCCAGGCCAGGTTAGCATGAGCTGACACCTGGACAACACATGACACAAGTCACAGACATACAGACAGCAATGCATAGACACAGGCTGGTGGCGTGGCATAGTTGGTAACACATTTCGGCTGAAACAAAGTTACTCTACGCCGGGCCCGGTTAGTACAGCGATGGGTGACTGCCTGCGGACAGGTAAACCATCTCGGTGCGAAGCCTGCCAGCTAGGTCGACTCAGCCTTCTACCCTCCGTGGGATGGTAAAATGAGTAGTAACTCATTTACGTGGGTTACGGAAGGTGGGGACCTTGGTAAAGCTGACTGGAGTTGCCTAGCCGGCCGCTGCGCCAGCCTGTGTCTGCAGGCTGCACACGGTGGCCGTGTGGCAGGCAGCTCTGGTTAGTGACGAAAGCACATTGGAGGCGTGTTTGCGACGATGCGCTATACAAATTGACGACCTTTACCTTTTACAGATACTGAGTAACATAAATATGCACTGCATAGACTGCACAGACAAACAGCCAGCCGAGGCTTGCCCAAGCCAACAACTAGAAAGCACACCCTAGATAAACAGCTGGCAACATAGATACAGTCAGAGAGACACACACTGCACAGACTCAGTTACCATGAGCCAACATCTTGCTATAGAGGTACACAGACAACAAAGAGCAAGATACAGTGGCAAAACTAGCCCAGTTACACACAGTCACAAAGACACAAAACAAACTAACCAACTAACATCACAGAATCAAACGTCCAGGCCAATTAAACATTAGATGGATAACACACATTAGATACAGACACACAGATAATACAGATACAGCCATTAACCAGCACAGACTGACAGACGTGCGTTCTACAGCCCAGCCTTGGTGGCATAATGGTAAGGTGTCATACTTACAAATGAAAGGTCGTGGATTTGGCTCACAGTGGAGTCGCTATCAAGTGGTTACTACCTGGACAGTGACCGTCTAGGAAAAGGTAAACAATCTAGGCATATAACTAATCCAAAGGTCAACCCAGCTTTCCATCCGTTCACGATAGATAAATCGAGTACCAGCCTATGTGGCTGGAGTTAAGGTGGAGCATGTTCACCTGTGTCAGACGGCAGGTAACAACACTGTGTGATCCCATATGGCAGGTGATGCTCCGTAGCTCTGCAATGGGTTTCCCATAAAGTATCCTTTTACCTTTTTTGACCTTCACACCCCCAAGTCTTTAGAGAAACAGCTAGACACTGACTCACTTAGTCAAAATAGGTGACCATTTAATCAGTTTCATAATGATATTAGTTCATTTCATATATAGAAATAACAAAGCAGTACCCTACATCCCTACAATAAACTATGGTAACCAATCTTTGAAACTAAGTACTAGGTCTCACTGTGCATCCACAGTTTACAATTTACATATCCCAGCCATATTCACATGGGGCTGGAAATGGTGTCATCAGACAGGCTGATCACAACATCCCATATGTAATACTGCTACCTACAAATAATCTATATTCCAATAGTAAACAAATGAGGACAATTACGGCGGATTGTTGAAAGACAATAGACTTGTTATCGTCAATGCCACATGCCAACAGACTGGCTGCCATTGACAAAATGTTGTTTCTACAACAGCCATACAACACACAGGTCTATTACTAACAGAATTGCCCTAGCCGCCAACAGTGTAAACAGACGAATTATGCGCATAAGATTAAATTGACACTGTACATTGTACACCCTCTGCTATCATTTGTTTAAATTCCCCTACATCAGAGAACATGTCGATTCGCAGATGTGAACTGACAATGACTGGTTCAGGGATGAAATAGCAAGTTCTTACAATTTTAGGTTAACCTCATTTTTGTAATTTTGTGTTTTGTGTTTCTGTAAAGGTTAAATTTTCTTTTCTTACTGTAAAGGTTAACCTTATCATTCTATTACTATGTTTTTGTGTGCATTCTGCCTGAAAAGACCATGCCCAAAATGACCTATACTGTGTCGGTTGGGACGTTAAACCCTACTCACTCACTCACTCACTCACAAATGTCTCTGCTCTTTGATCCAGATAATTCTCAGACACTGCTGACTATTTCTTGACTGACAGTAGATCCAACACTAACTTCAAAACAACTTCATTCATAAGTTCGTTTCAGCGATACATCAATGTCACTGACATATGAAGCAATCACCGAATGAACAAATGAACAACAAACAAAGCAAAGCATACAGTGTAACATCACAGGGTAAGGTAAGTACACACATAACTGCATTTAAGCAAAACAGACAAAAAGACAGAGAGGCATACAGACACACCGACTGATGTACAGATGTACCTAAGGACAGTTGGTTCATGTGTGACAGTGATGGAATGCAAGTCAGCGATACAGACAATAATGTCCGTATTACCAGCATCAGCATCAGCTGTGACAGTGCTCTGCAGCTTGCGCCATTGGTCAATTGCACCGAGCCAATTACCAATGTGTGGAATGCCTGTAGGCTGTATTCCTGACATGACAACGCGATGTGAAGCAAAGGCAGTGGATATTAGCACCTACAGCACACAGCAACAAACAACCATCTTTACACATGGTACCATGAAACCATGCAAGACTCTCAGAAGCATCCAAAAGATAAAGAAGACAAAGAGCGGACATCAGAATGTGTCTACTAAGTTCCATGCGCCAATTGTGATAAGACGTACGTAGGTGAAACAAGAAGAAAACTTGGTATCAGGTTGCAAGAACACAGAACTGAAGTGAAGTTCAAAACCAATCAATGGCTGGAGATAGACTAAGACAACCTGCGTACGAAATTTTCAGCATTAAACATACATTTTATCAGTCTAAGTCCCAACCACCTAGGTTCAAGGAGGCTGGCGCAGGTGGGCGTCAAAGACAGCTACCCCCTAAAAAGTGGATATTTTACTGAAATTATCTCGTGTAGCGTGAAAACGGTTGCAGATAGGCACAGACATGCTGCACATCATAACAAGCACTGGTGACGGGCTTTTTAGATTTGTCAACATCGATGACCTAAAACCCCCAAAAAGGGGGTTTTGTTGAATTTTTGGCTGCCATGCACATTTTAACAGTAAATTGCGATGAAATGGCTGGAGATAGACCAAGACCACCTGCATATGTAATTTTCAGCACTGAGCGTAGATTCTAGCTGTCTAAGTCCCGACTCCTTACGTCTAAGGAAGCCTGTGCAAGCAAGCGTAAAAGAGGGGTACCCCTCTAAAAAGTGGCTATTTTACTGATATTGCCTCGTCTAGCATGAAAACAGTTGCAGATAGGCACAGATGCCCTGCTTATAATAACAAGCACTAGTGATGAGCTTCTTAAGAGTATCAACATCGATGACATTGAATGACCTTGAACCCCCAAAATAGAGGTTTATAGCAATGTTGTTAGCGATTTCGGGCAGCAACACACATTTTAAGAGTAAATTTCATATCAAAAATTATTATTATTTTATTGCATGGAGTGCACAAAGTGTCAAACTGGCAGGACTGCTGCTATCGTGCATCATGTGAGCTTTGCTCAAATTACTTGTTTAATTTAATTTTTCATTTTTGCAATGAATGTTTAGATATTGATGCCCCCAGAGTTTTTGCTGTTGTCGTTAAAGCTCAACGGTCGACTCCGACCATGCCACGATAACCAACGCTGACGATGACGAGTGACTTGGCAGCCACTTGGCGTACACACTGGATGGTAGCCAGCTATATACCAACAGAAATAACTACATACGTTATCTATGGCCATGTGGTCCAGAAAATTGGTGATTTGATAAAAGTGCCGATAGATGCTATCATGTGCCATAGCAACAATACCTTGCATTATCATTGCTTTCATAATTTAAAACTCTCTAATTTCTATGATACAAAGCAGACACCTTTATAACAATACTCACATTTAAAGATATGTCATTTGGCTACTGCACGGCAACAAACACCACAGTTAGCAATCTAGCACTCTGGGAACCAATTTCCTGTAAGTGGGCAAAAAGAATGAAAATTTAAAACCTCGCATGTAAAACTAGGTCCACTCATTGACAATCTGGTGAATAAAACATGTCGAACCACCTCAAACTTTCCGAGAACTGCTTGCAAGACTTTTTGATCCCCAAAATGGAGAAAATTATTCAACACTCACACCTTCAGCACCTCTGAAGTCAATCAACATACTGGCGCTATACAAATTAGTTTATTATTATTATTATTATTATTGTACCTCGTTAAGTTTAGAAAGCTGATATATTTTCCTAGAACATGTCCCCCACAAGGCCCATTGGGGAAAAATTCTGGTGCTCCACCTCCTCTAATAGGGAAATATGGGGGGTCAGGCGTTTTCTTCTCCCTGCAACCCCTCAAAATTCCCTCCTTGTATTCGCCCAAAATTTCATCAGCGACTAGTCCTCGATATCCCCTATAAATGCTGAAAATTTGGTAAACGGACGATCCAGCTTTTCAACTAGAGACTTTATGTTGGAGGGGCGAATAGCAAACTAAAGCCTCGTCCCTGTCACAAGGCTAAATGGTAGTTCAAGCCATGTGTTAACAATGACTTCTCTTTCTTATGGGAAAGCCAAAAATTCGACCCCCCACAGAATCAAAACCCCTGACCTGATTGAGATAAAATTTGGCACGGTTGATTATGTCGGCTAGATGACCCCTCATGCAAAATTTCATATAAATCTGCACAAGGGGGGCTTCTCGGCAAATAGGTGAAATATACGCAAAAATTTTTGTAGCCATATAACTTTTGTACATTTATAAGATAGAGACCAAGCTCCGAGTTACACCTTCAGAAAGAGACAGACAGACAGACAGACAGGAAGGTAAACAAACCTACCCTCATTGTATGTTCTGTTCAATTTCTATGCTGCAAGAACACAACATAGTTGCACTTGTTTTAAACCAGACCAAACCAAACCGATCATGCACCTTGTCTTCTGTCCATCAGTCAGTCCACAGAGACTCCTAATTAGAAAAAAGGCTAAGAAAACCTAGCATTGGTTAAAATGTTTCCTGAGACAGCAGTAACCAATCTGCCGCTTTTCAGTTAAAAAAGTCACTAGACGTCAAAAACCTCATAAAATATCTCGTGTAATTGTGGCTGTGGAAGACAAAATGTCATTATTAGAAATCCTGCACGCGAACCACATCTGCAAAGTAAGCCCATAAGCTAAATTAAATTAGACAGAGGTATTTCTAGTTACAACGGCCTACATTATAGCATTAGCATGTAGTGATTAGTGAAACAATTAGTGCTAGTATACATATTAAGACAGATCTTCAGTTCTTCGATTGTGTGTGGTCTGCATTTTAGCAGTTCGCAATTTACCCACTAGTCGGCACTGGCGGTCCGCAGGTTTTCAGTCCGCAAATTACACGTATGTCGGTCCACAAGTCCAATTTGACAGAGGTATTTCTAGTTACAACAACCTACATTACAGCATTAGCACATAGTGATTAGTGAAACAATTAGTGCTAAACATCACGCCAGTACTGTGTTTGTTTATTTTCGTCGCATAGAATGTTTATAGCCTTTGTTTATACAGTAGTGATGTGTGTTACGTAAATGTTCACTAAACTTTTTTTATCACATTTTCATATAGCACCCATACTCACCACGTATCATCAGAACTAAATGCTCCAGGACTGTTGCGAATCGTACAGCTGATAGGACTTGTAGACTGGTTATAAGTTTTTAAAGAAGTCCATCTGACGACTACGTCTCTTCTCCAAGCGGCTCTTGAATGAATTTACCGAAGGAACGTCCACTTCATCTTGTGACAAACTGTTCCACCGGTTGATAACACGCTGCGAGAAAAACTGAAGACGTGGATTACAATGGTAGTGGTTCTTGACAAGTTTCAAACTGTGACCTCTAGTCCTGCTGTCTTCACTTTTACGAAAAAAAAATTCGTCCATGGAACAGCTGCGAAACCCTTGAACATTTCACCGAAGCCACCAGAATTACTGGTGGCCTAAGTAAGCACAGGAAGAAGCCATATAACGCTTACTATCCTAATAACTAACTGTAACTACGTGTTTCCGGTTGCAGTTCCCGTTTCAAACAATTTTTAAATTGATTTATTGTATTACTGGTTACACACACATTAGACAGTGCATTCCAGTGATCAATTACTCTGTTGCTAAGGG
>Ga0209367_1011233_pt1 | contig 11909 bp, 3 predicted proteins | sample WorMetLIZISLAND2_FD_187412 | JGI IMG/M metagenome (GOLD analysis project Ga0209367, IMG submission 187412) | Marine gutless worms symbiont microbial communities from Max Planck institute for Marine Microbiology, Germany - Olavius geniculatus... ... | reverse complement strand
GTTTCAAAAAAAAAAAAAAACCGCAAATGACTTAAAGTTAGAACGAAGGATACGTATAAGTATAGAGCAGATTGTCTTCGTGATTTTTCAAAAGACCGATACTGCAATCCATACAAAGTGTATGCCCCTTTCACCTCGCAGACAATATACGGATACAATGCTTTATGATGTGGGAGTTGAATGTCTGAACGTCTTTGCCTCCATGCTTCCTCCGACTCGCTGGCATGGAAACAGCAAAGACCGCAGCAGAGCGTTGGAGCGGCGTTGTTATATATTAGCCTACGCCGGGAGGTTGAAAAATTGCCTTCGAACTAGCAGACAGACTGAAGCAATCTGCCGGTCCAGTTGTCGGTTGCGCTGGCGGGCCAACCAACATTTGTCTGCTCGTCACGCCTACCGATTAACTAATTACTATATTGTGTCTGCGGCGGCGACGTGACCGCCTCCTTCGGCGCCTCCCTGCCGCTGAAGCTGCAACTCAAGAAACTGACTGCAGCGACTGCTGCGGCGGCCGGCGGTTTGCTTTGAATCTCTCAATTACAGCCAACCGCTCAAACTGCCAGCCTCCAGTCGCCGTGCGCAGCCGGGTGCGCTGTCAGTGAACAACCGCCGTTCGAAAAAAACTCCGAAATTTGTCTCAACTTTCTTCTAAAAAAATTACAAAATCATCAGCTTCTTTACCTAAGATTTTCATTAGCAATTTCACTTATGAAATTTTTTAAATATCAGTAAAATGGTTTTTAATAGTATAAACGTGATATAGACATTGAAAATGTCAAAGTTGCAAGATATTGTTTTTTTGGTGTTATTTTACATTTGTTGCTGTGATATATCAATTTTGCTATTAACGCTGATGATTTGGACAAAAACCGATAGCTGCGTAAGCAAGCAAAGCCTGGCCAGTTCTGTGGTTTTTGTTGGCTTTTTGTTGACAAGCAATTTGCAATCTTTGCAATAATGACGACTAAATTGACGTGACTTTGATTATTTGAAGTTTAGCAAGTTTATACTGTTTCTGCTTAGCTTTAGATTTGCTTATCACGCTCAGTGTTCATTGTGCAGCGTGTTGAAAGCTGACTTCTGCTATCTTTTGGCTCAAACTGATGTTTATTAGTTTCCTGTTGTTTCTGATCTCTGCATTGTGCTGTGCATAGCTCGATCAATGTAGTTAAACGTCTAAACCGTTTCATTTCTCAGTTGGATGTAAAGTATAACGGGGGAAACGAGAGTCGAAACACTGGGGACTGGAAGGCGCTGGTTTATCCGTGCAGCTGTTGTTGGTGCGCACCAACTGAGCTGAGCGAGGAGTGTAAACAGTTTACATAGACGCAGCCATTATGACCGGTCGGTCGGTCGGCGATTGTTTGCTGCCCGGACGCCGTTCGTCCTAATTGATGCCACACGCTCGCCCATCCAGGTGACGCCAATCACTGTATCTGCATACCTCTATAAGTAAAACTAATCTATACGCTACGTTCACTTGCTTTAGCTGCTTCTGCTGCTGCTGCTCAACAGCATCTTTACTGGTATGTAGTACGGAATAGTTCGACACTCGTCACACTTGATAAAAACCATAACTCCTGTTTCACGGTTATCCTACATAGTAAACGGATTTTACGGGACGTTCGCGTCCACACAAATTTAACAGCACATGGTTTCTCTGTCCCCTAAACGCACTGGCTTATTAGTTTCTTTTAGCTGACAGAAGAATGGTTCAATATATTAGAGCTCTCTTATTTAAACTTTGTTGTCAATTTGTTTTTTATGAAAATGTTTAGAACGAGCAACATGGATGTCATTAGTCAGTGACAATCTTACTTTTATTTTAAATTACCAAGTACACTGTGGTCTAATCGCGTTAAGACGTTTGACGTTAAATATGCCACCTGCGGGGGCAGCTTTGTAGATTATGGCACCAGTGTCAAATAGTGGTTATTGTTAGTACTACTATTATTACGCCTGTGTGTTGATTTATTTTTTTCTTTTCCTGTTGTTAATTGCATGAATGTGCGTATGTGTTAATCTATCGTTTCTTCGATGAATAAAGATGTATATATAATAAGTATGCCTTTACGATTATCGGCATATTTTTGTCGTAACTGCACAAAAATTTCAAAAAAAGTTTATCGATATGTTTTGCAGTAAATTTGCATTCACATGATTATCAAGAATCTCATCGCATCACAAATGCGTTGCTATTTTTTCTTGTGAAATACAGCTTAGTTGGCTTTAGTATAAGTAAGTTTACTGTGCAACTTTTTAAAGTTTCGCGACGCATTTAGGCTGCAGTGACGGGATCTTTGGAAAGCAGAGCTATAGCTAATTAACAATTTTGAAAATTGGTTAATATATGATAAAGTTAGGAATGAATGTATGAATGTTGGAGCCTGTCGTTTTAAAGGACCACCCGCGACGCACTGATTCACGGCAGGTAAACAAGCATCGTTCGTCGGTGAAAGAATCGTTCAAACTGCGTGTATTGGCCAATTTGCCACACAATGGTAATTGCGCGAGTGATGCATAGCGTTCTGCTGCAGCAGCCGCTCGTGACATACTGTGATCATTAAAACTTTGACAGGACGTCGTTAACGCACGTTTAATCAATGACACACGTGTGACGTAACGAAATGTCGCACCAACATTTTTGCGCAACACTACCGAGCGTGATTGTAAAATTAGTTCACAACTCCACACACTTATACAGCAAACTTATTCAGTTCTGTATGGCTGTCCGCACAAACAGGCTAAATAGAACATAAATAAAACAGAAGCATTTTGTCTTGATAATCTTTAATTCACTGATAACGGTAGACAGTAAACAACACAGAGAGAAAACACAAAGTTATTTCTGTTTCAGTACTTCTATTTTATTCCGCGCTGTGCTGTCAATAGTTTGACGATAAGCTACCGCGTGCTGTTTGTTTAATTTCGAATAAGAGATGCTTTGACTTTTATGTACGTGGTGCACTTTGAGAGTAAATAATTAATTACGAGCCGTTTACACGAAGTACGGTAATGATATTCAACTGCATCGACGTCTCACTAAAGCACCACATGCACTCTCACTGCTTGCAGTAAACTCTGGTAAATATTTACCGCCCACCTTGGTGCTCTGTATAGAGAGTATCAAAGACCTTAATTGCTCAACCTCTTAGCTCATAATCTTAATTAACGACCCGGTGAGGCTTGGTGGGTGGCACTGGTTTTGGTCTCTGTATACTCTGGTGGTCACCTGCAGAACAGCAAAGCGCAGCCCTAGGTAAACTCCCCACGCAGATGCCTTCCCTTCTGTGTGTTCTTCGCTCTTTGATGACAGCGGGCGGCCTGAGTCAATTGTTGCAAGACCGAATTGACCGTGGCCCCAACGGACCGCCAGCACTGTGGTCCAGACCTTCCCGACGTTTAGCAGATTGTTCGTTTAATGACGCAATTAAGGTTGGCGACGACGGCGACAAGAGAATTTAAGGGTGTGTTCTTTTGTGTGATTTAGAGCCGTGGGACCACTCAACTGGATCTAATACCTCCATCTAGTATCGATCGAAGCTGTAGGAAACAAAGTAATTTGAAGCAGTTTACGCGGTGAGTTAAGCAGTCAACAGATGCTTAAATTGCAATTAACGTTGGACAAAAGACTATCGCGCGACTGCGTTATTTTCGTAGAGCTTTTTGTATAGCCTTTAATCGTCATACTTTATTGCCTACGTATAATCTGAATGACAGCTCAGTTATAGACCTAAGTATTATGCCCAGCTTGTTAAAATTTAAGAATGTTTTAGGGTTAAATAATTTGATGATGACAAGCATGAAAAAATGGGAAATCAAAGCGATTAAGGAAAAAACGTGAAGAAGTTTAGACCCCGATTGTCCACACACACACACACACACACACCGCGTTGCGTTGCTTTCGCAGAGAGAACTTGCTGATTTGTCTTTTACGACTTAATGTTTTTATATGGAAACGCCCATAAAGTTATCCAATTTATGACTGACAGCTGCAAATAAATACGTAAAAAATTAAAAAGCACATGCACACCACTTTATTCACATCACTGCAGTTGACAATATACAAATTATGCACAAGTCAAATACAAGTCGACCGGGGCATGCAGCGAGATGAGCGGCTAAGCGTGAATGACGTATTATTCACAATTAAAAACTCGGCATCAGTTAACATGAGTTTTATGACTGCTCGGTGTAGACTGTCTATCAAACGTGCGTTGACAAATCACTGGGGAGCGACGAGCGATTTAATTGTAACGGAGACGAGGGGACGCGTGTGACAATGGCTGTACATAACACAAATTCGATTGCATGAAAAACGGTTGAGCTCAGAGCCAACAGACCCCCCGCTATACTGGCTGACGGAGACGAAGAAGTCGATGGCATTATAGTTCTATTCAGATTCAGAATGCACGGCGTGAGTGATAAATTACCGCATGCTGTAGTACACATACATGAGCGACACATGTTTAAGACGTTCGCGACAGAGTACAGCGGTTCACTTCACAACGAAGATAACCTTGTAACGAACAACTGCATGGTCTGACTTAAGTCTGCAGGTGAAACAATGACAAATTATTAAATCCGTGTAGCAGTTTTACAAAAGTTATGCATACACTTCTCGCGGTATCACGTCAGTGACAAAAATTCGGAAGAACAGATTAAGTTTCAGCCTAATTAAAACCAAAAATCAACAAGCGGTTAACAGCACATAGTGATTTTACTTTCCAGTGAAATGGTGATTAAAAAGTCGATTTGTCTTTTCGTCAAAGTTTGTCACTGACTCAAAATTCTTCAGAAAAAGATCCCGTGGTGGAGGATGCGATAATTTATTAAGGATCTGTGAACGAGAGAGGAATAACGCGTCTGTAGCCTAAAACTGAAACTGTGAAACACTATCTAATCTGATAACTAAATTGAAAAAAAACAAGTGAATTTATTCAACTGGATATTACTAATAGTACCTAGGTAGGCCTACCGTGCAACAAAATACAGCGACCACAACTGCAGTAGGCCTATATAGCCTATATATACATATAATTGTGGTACAATGTCCGCATAGACCAGTGGCTTAACCGGGATATGGATGAAAAGAGGGCAAAGGGGTGAGAAGTGGGAAGAGGTGTCAAAATTTTTGTGTAAAATAAAGTGTTTTGGTGCATTTTGGCAATATTTTAAATAACTAAGTTGACTTCTAAGGCTGCGTTCACATAGACACGAGTACAAGTACGAGTACGAGTCTGGGTTTCCGTTTATGGCCCGTAGAAGCTTCACTCGTACGAGTGGAGCGTTCACGGTCACTTGTACAAGCACAAAACTCAACGCATGTCGGCCATATTGAAAATATGCAGTGAAATCAAATCGAGGAAATGCTTTGCCATTAAAACAACAATATTCCACTACAAAGTTACTATTTTTAGAAACCGCACATCTCTGACAATGAACAGTTTTACGATGACGTCAGTTCTGATATCAAATGTGTGGCACGGTTTTTAAAAATTATATTAATGCTATTTACGAGTAGTTTACTTTCTGCCAGTTGGACAAAAACAGGACCTGCACAGAAACTACTTGTACCGGTACGAGTAAAATTTACAGGTAACCCGTACTCGTATGTATGTGAACGGCCGCCGTTGAAATACACGCAAACTAGTGTTTGCCGAACTCGTATACGGGAACCCGTACAGTGCCGGACTCGTATTCGTGTTTATGTGAACGCAGCCTAAGGGGGGGACGTGTCCCCAGTGTCCCCCTATGGCTACGCCAGTGCCATAGACACAACATTATTCCATTTAAAGCTAACAGAAAGGGTGCATCTGATGGCATGACTAAAAACGCAGCATGCAGATTCGCGTACTGCAGATTTTTAAAACTGTTCGTCAAAGTAATGGAGAACGAAAATTTTTCAGCGCCCCAAACGGATCACCATATATCCGTATAACCTTAACACGACGAGACGAATGTTCATGACAATTATTACTAAATCAAACTGTGTCATCACCGGAGCGTATTATACAAACTTGTCGTCATTTACTGTTTGTTAAAATGAAAAAAAAACTAGTCAATTGCCAAAACTGTCATTTACGCATGTCCGCCAAGACGCTCTGGATTTGTTACGGACTTCCGATTTTTCTGGACTTGTTCAGGGATGTCGTGGGTTAAAAAAATTAGAGAAGGCAGGAAGTTGCATTTTTTCGATAAACAGCTGCAAATTCTTGACAGAGGTGATTTTTAGGTGCGCAGAAGTATAATTTTGCCCCTTAATTCCCCCATCCCCCAAAAGACGGATACTCAACCGCAAATTTTGTATTTCTAGAAAAAAATTTTTGAATATGAAGTCAATTTTCAAGGAGAGTACAATTTAGGGGAAAAACAGTCCCATATTCCCCGCCACTTGACTTGTTTACAGAGGTCCCTACATGCAGCCATACACCAAATGCACAACAAACCAAAGCAAGTGGAGTATAGTTTGGACTATAGAGACTGACTAAAGCTGGCATGATGCTAGTCAGAAACAGTGGCTTCTATCCCCCAAAATCTGAAGTCAAAATCGGGCGCAAGTTCCCTCCCCCCACTTTTAAGCTCAAGTCCCCTCCCCTTTCAGGCTCTTTGACAAAGGTGTAGATTCATTGGTCAGTGAAAAATAAAGGGGAAGTTTTGATCTAAACGCTTAACAGAACTCTCCCTTTCATTATTCTTCACTGGGCGTAAGCTGCGCCCACCAGCCATAGAGATAGAAACCACCAGTCACAGACTCCTATAGATGTATGCAGAGCTACATGTATCTAGGTGTCACTATCTCTGCGTGGGCTAGCGGTGGAAGACGGCTGCGGCGACACTGACGGCCGTGGGAACTGACGCGGCGTAGGTCTGTAGCGCACCCGGCGACGCAGTCACACCTGCCGGAGGACTGAAATGACGCCCGCCGGTGCCTGGTCCCGCGGACACGGCCGGCGACTGAGCGAATCCAGGAAGTCCGTACAGAGAGAACGGCATGCCCAGAGCAGACCCGATCAACGGACCTCGTGCCGCCATCTTGATCTTTTCTAGTTCCGCCTCCTGCAGCCGCTTCGACTTGGCGCGACGATTTTGAAACCAAATTTTCACCTAAACACGCGGAAATATATACTTAACAATCGGCTACGTCACATCGAAGTAATATTTTAGAAACTATGCCTTCTACTAACAGACATAAAATATTCGCCAATGTCTCTGCGACAACCAAACTTCTTGTTTGGACTCTGTGTGCGTGGGCGGCCTAGCATAACGGATCCAAAAATGTCTGCATTGTGGAAGAGATAAAACTGGATAGGCTGCCAAAACGCCCAAAGATATCTACCACCAAATGCGGGTTCGGGCATTTTTTTTCAGGATATAATTAAGATCATTTCAGATAAATGGATGACGGTTTCGACCAGATTACGCAAGAGCCACGCGGTAAACTCAGTCGAGGTAAAGTCTGACTATGCAAGCGGTGGTGTGAGCTTACTGCACGGGCGCATTGTGCACGTGACTACAAAACTGTCAACTTGCTGGTCTTTATGTTTCTGTATTTATATTCACTGGCAAAATTTATTAAAGACAAAGACTGCATGAGACTACCACTATACGAGATCGCAGTTGTTGTCAGTTTCGAGACGAGCACATCACTGCTTCAGCATTATGGCTACCCGACTGCAGTAGTTTACGTATCCCTACTGCCTTTATTGAATAGCGCGTCAGCACACAAATTATAATCAGCATTGAGCAGCACGCAATAGTACAATCAAACGAAAAATTATTGCTTATTTTATTCTGCTGCTTTTATTCTGATTTCTTCTTTTGTTTAAATTCTTTTATTGTACAATTTTGCTTTTCCATTATGGTTACCTGTGTTTCGGTGAGACTAAGTGAGGCCGAAAACTCGGCTCTCTCTGCTATTGAGAGGTATTGTCGTTCGCGGAACTTTCGTTCGAGCGCCAGTAACTGTTGTGTCGTGAACGGCGTTCGCGGTTTGCGGTTTGTCTTGTGTTTGCGCAGCAGACATTTCTGCGGCGTCAGTCGCGGCGGGCTGCCCAGTCCTGCACGCACAAACAACAAAAACATGCCCACTGAGAATTACGACAGTAAGTTTAAACTATACTTATTTAAACGACAATCGGGTTTTATCACGTGTTAATTTAGGCCTAGGCCTACAACAACTTGCGAAATGACTTTGCTGCATAACCGGCAAACTGCAATTACCAAACTTTAATAAAGACACGCAGGAAATTGTGCTAGATTCTGGAGAAATGCAAAATGACGACATTTTTATCAGAGAAAAACGAAAGAAATCTTCATTCATCACGACGCTCGCTGAAGGCATGCCCTTTGTCAAGTTTTTTTCATAGCTGTTGAAAAGCAATTCATCAGCTGTCGCATTCGTATACAGTAATTAAAAAGTGCCCATTGCTGGGCCAATAAATGATACCAGACGTAATAATGCAGCTGAAATTTATAGCATACTTTTTCACTTTCAGAAAGTCTTACTTGTCAGAGATTTCGTGACGTCACTACTAAGATATATTTCGCTGTGTAGAGGCTAGTCGTATTTTTACGCTTATTTTGTTTCGCAATACGATTTAAAACTATTTAGATCTGAGAACTGATAGGAATATGAGAGCACGCATGGTTTTTAGCAGAATCCGTATTACTCATCAACACCCAGGCACTGATATCGACACTGCAGTCCTGCGTGATTAACGATTTCAGCATACCTTGTGCGCAGCAATTTTTATTTGCCAAAATTCAATAATAAATATTATACACAAATTCAGCCACGCTGGACTTTTGTTACAGACGAGTTCACAACGTCCACATCCGGCGATAACACTAGACATTTCGCATCGAACAGGTGCGCATTTCCCCCTTTTTCTGTCAGATAAATTTATTGCAAGCAGCAGGGAAATATATCACATGAAACGAAGTAAAAGTAAGTAAAATAACTTAAAAGGCGCGATTAAACAGGCATAATGCGTTTTAGCATCCAAACAAAGTGTCTCTAACTCTCTATATAGCAACTGCTTAACTTAAACATACGTTCAAAGTTATAGGGTGTTTACACGATCCAGCAAACTTCCAGCAAATGTATTCAAAATACACGTGAATTGCTGGACGTTTGCTGGATCGTGTAAACACCCCATTAATGACGGTTTCTCTCAGGCGATTTGAAAGGCTGTTTTGCCGTTCCCGCAAACCGTATACTTGCGCGACATGTTGCAAGCGGCCCTTCAAAGTTGGAGGAAGCGGTTGCTGCATTTGCTGCCATTCCCGATGGTGGTTGACAGCGGATTATGTGAGGGACGGACGAAGATAGGAAAACCGCAGCAAGGATGCCGTGACGTCGATTAAGCCGTCATTAATACTGCTTGCCTGCCCCGCAGTCTGACCGGACCGGCTGCGTCCATTAGTCATCTAATTTACTCTGAATCTGCAGCGTCTCCTCCCACCGCGGCTGCAGTGAATATCGCTTAACAATTGACTGCAGCAACCGAGCAGCAGCAGCACTGCGGCGGGTCGCACAAACAGCTGTGCGCGTCAGCAGATATCTCTGCAATTTATCAATTAACCATTATACCCTGATATAGCTGCTAATTATCGAAATTTTCAGCGTCAAAATCACCGACACGTCAATTGCACTGCAGTGCATGCATGCATTGACGAATATTTCATGTCCTGCAGCTGGCGCAAGCTTGCTCGGTTGACGGTATCCGTGACAACGGACACAAATATTTACCGATAAATACCCGCATGAAGTCCTCTGAACGTTTTATTTAACGACTAAATGGGTGTTTGAACGTGGAAAACTTGATTTGTATAGGGTAACACGTCACTATGTTACAGCTTTAGGATGCAATTATGGAAAGATGATTAAATGAGATGATTAAGCAAGAAGTAAGTTTTGTTAAATTCACGATAACGCTTATATAGTCATTTGAAACAATATTGTGGCGGGCATTCATAAAACCAATGCTGTAAAGTCTCCCTCCTGTGACAATAGCCTCAACAAGGACTTGGCCCTTAAGCGCCAACAACTAACCAAGCTTTGTTACACTCACCTGCCTTTTTACAACTACACAGAGTCAAAAGAATTTGCTTGAATTGGCGTGTGATTGTCACTCGTATTGCGCAAACGTGTCACTGACAATTACGCTTGCTATGCGCTGTGCGGTAAATATTGCTTAACGTGCCCGCGCTTTCATCAATTCAATCCCAATTTGCTTTAATTGTTATGGCAATTGTGCTGCTGTCTTCAAAAATATGTCACTTCATATTCACGACATTAAAGGACCGTTCGTACATTTCAGCATGCATAATAATCACACTTAATTGCATGTTATCTTGGGAAACTGCCAAACGCTATAGTAGAATGCATATTTTAAGGCATATTTCACCTTTTTACGCGCGAAAGCAGCTACTGCTGGTGTCTGAGGTCACACTTTTTACAGCGCTTTCAGATTGAAACTAATGAACTGCTGACATCAATAATTTAAAAATTTCCACACTACATGCATTTTACAGTACCAAACTTCTTCATTCAAAAGCATAATACATGTATCAAGAAATTTATCGTATAAACAAAACAGACGATTTTTTAAATAAATCAACGGTACAAAAATTCATACGGACTACGGAGAGTAGTGTAGTGGTATTTTTCTTTGAGGATTTGTCTCCCCTTAGAAGCAGAACCCTTTGATCCAGCTACGCGTGGTCTGGACTCGGAAGAAGCACTGCAGCAAGCTCCCCAGCGCAGTCTGGGGCTAACGTATTTTACACAATTTTGCACCCTGGAAACTGCATCTGGTAATACAAAGTTTTGTGTTATTTTTTAAAAAAACCTATTTGTGTAAATGGCGTTTGCCCACATTCATCTTCGACTAAACACCACTGCTTGTATCATATAGAGTAGGCCTATCATCATTGGCGGTTTTAGGCCCTAGACGGGAGGACACAGACCCCTAGTCTTGCTTCAGCCCCCCAGTTTCGTGGCCACACATGATTTTTTTGCAAAGACAGCACAAATATCTGATTTTTTTGCGTTTCCAAATTTTACAAAAGTGGGCAAATTTGCGGTCTCCATCGAATGTCCAAAAACCAAAAGTGCTTCAGCTTCGGGAGGGGGGGCTTCGCCCCTTGATCCCCTTACCAAAGGCTCTACCCCTGGACCCCGCTGCAGGCTCTGCCCCAAGCCCCCGTTATAGACTTGCACTACCGCGCTTGCCATGGGGCCGTGCCCCCAGATAGTACGGGCTAGAACCGCCACTGCCTACCATATCTAAAAGTAACTTATAGTGCAGCCATTAGGTAATGGGTGCATTTGAACGTCAAAACATCAGCAATCAAAATTTTAAAAAAGGGCAGCATATTGTTGCAGGGAATATCAGTTACAATAACGGCAACCTTCTCTAACTCTGATCAAAATAATCGCTTGTCAAATATTCATGTCAATAATTTGCATATGACATTAATTATAATTTGCAAAAAAAAGTCCAAGAGTACTATGATCTCAAAGGAACGGTATTAATAAACCAGAAAGCAAAGCATCAACCAAAATGTTTACACGAGAGCTAAAGAAACACGTTATAGAAAAATAGGTAATGAACAACAAAATAAATGCGCATATTGTGTGGTTAGCGATCCTTGTGTAAAACAGATAGACCCGCATCAGTTACACTATCATTATACTACACTTTACTTTTGTTTTTCCCAAGTATTTTTTATTTTCTTTTTTCTTCTATGTTTACATATTGTATTCATTGATTTACTCACTGGGCGGGTTGACGTACTGCCAAGGGTACGGGCATGCGGCGGGCGGCCACTTGCACGTGATGTCTATCGGCGGTCCGGCGGCCGGGTGAAGGAACGGAAGGTTCTGCCGGGCTGTGACAGGG
>Ga0209367_1011232_pt1 | contig 11909 bp, 6 predicted proteins | sample WorMetLIZISLAND2_FD_187412 | JGI IMG/M metagenome (GOLD analysis project Ga0209367, IMG submission 187412) | Marine gutless worms symbiont microbial communities from Max Planck institute for Marine Microbiology, Germany - Olavius geniculatus... ... | reverse complement strand
TTTCTGCTGAGCCGGTACAGCCAAGCAAGGTACAGTGCAAAATTTCAATTTTCGCACATTTATTGGCTCACGTGATAATGCGGGAGTGGAAAAGGTTAAATGGGGTCACGTCACATGGGTTTGTAAGGGCAGCCAGTTCGTCGTTCTATCACTCTGTGTCCTAGTAAAATGATTTCTACTGTTTTCGATTGTGTGACTTGGTCGCCCTTACACAATAGTGTAAACTGGTAAGTTTTTCTTTATATTTATTTAGAATTAATAGTCTATCTGGTGTTAGCACGGAGTTTGTTGAACGTTATGTGCCTGACTGCGGTTTGCAGGTCTCGATATCATTCACATGTTGACTAAACAAATAAAGAAACCTCAGGTGCTGCGCATTGAGCTGAAAGATTGGGAAGGAAACATGAAGTATGCTGTGTACGATGACTTTAAGGTGGCCAATGAAGGCAAGAAATACAGACTTGAATCCATTGGAAAATACACCGGCGATGCAGGTCTGCGTGACATTATAACAAATGATATCGTAGGCCTATAACAAGTTACTAAAGCCATTTAGTATCAGGCAAAATCTAGTGAATTAACATTTAACAATGGTTGTGGAAAGAGCGTTATCAGTCAGTTTTCATACAACTAAATTTTTTATACAATTTTACAAATTTGGTACAATTTCGACACCTTAAACAAGTCAACAAATAAATCAGCACTGCAGCAAGTGATAAGTAGTTCGGATCTAAGTGCATTTTATAATAATTTAACTGGCTAATGCTTAAACTGCGTTTCAGTTGCTTCGAAGCCTGACACATTAAAGAATACAAAGTCATAGTCAAATAAGCTAAAGTTCATTTGACTCTGACTTTTTTCATAATAAAATCATTTGATTTAAGTTTCGACTTTGACTTTTGCAAATCATTATTTTGACTTTAATAACTTTAAGTCAATTCATTTGACTTAAATTTGACTTTGACTCAAATCAAATATCATTGTTTTCTGGCAGCTTTCTTACTGTATTGTACTGACTCGGTTGTGATTGATTGTGTTTTGTGTTGTTTTCGGAAAATAAGTCATGATGTACGTACAGGTGAGCGCATAAGACCCATGGTTTCCGTGGCAATCCCAGAGGAATGGGAGCTATGGCGCTATGTTGATGGGAGTAGAAATGGGAATGGGAATCGAGTCACCGGAAATGGCAGGAAATGGACATTTTGATTTTTTATAGAAATTTTCATTTTATCTGATTCGTATCAAATTTACATTTACATTTACACTGAAGTACCATCTCAGCATAAAGTTCAGCACGAAAGACCTAGACAACAACAAGGGTGTCGACAAGAAGGCCCCTTTACTTACTTAGTTACTTATTCACTTATACCCTGTTTACACAATCAGTCAAACATCGAGCAAACATTGAACAAATATGAAGCATGCATAAAGCATAGCCTACACGAAGCAAACTTGATGTTGAGCAAACATCTAGCTCGCTCGTTTAGCTAACTAGAGCCAGCTCGTCGAACCAGATCGTAGAGTCAGCTTCATCGTGTAAACTGGGTATTAGTGGCCTTGACCTCAAAAATGCTGGCCTCAAACCCATCCCTGTGTCTGTGTTGTTCGCAGGTGACTCGCTGAAGTACCACCTTGGGATGAAGTTTAGCACCAAGGACCAGGATAATGACAATGGCGTGGACAAGAAGGCGTCGGACGGGCAGCGCAACTGCGCCAAGGACGAGAAGGGCGGTTGGTGGTACAAGAAGTGCAGCCGCGCCAACCTCACCGGCAAATACCTCAAGGGAAACCAGGGAGATGTCTCACACCTCGAGGGCAAGAAGAAGTACGCCGGTATGTTAATGCTAATATTAATAATGTAGGCTAATAGGAATGCTATAAAAGACTGTTAAAGATAAAATGCACTGATAAGCCTGACGATCTCAAATCAGGATGTACTGCAACGGATGAAAAAAAAGAAATGCACCTGTTTAGCATTAATGTAAAATAGGAAGTGGTCCATGCAGAACATCCTTCGTGGATCCAGCGGTGATGAAGCACTTCAAATCTTAGACAGACTAGAAATTTGGGGCAAAGCCCAACGCGAGTCCGACCGGCGTCTTAAGTCCGATTGGGGAGAAAATTCAAGGGGGGGGTAAAATTCCCCCGGTAGCAAAGTCACGTGACACGCACTCAAATGCATTGCCATACGCAAAACGCGCACCGTCGACCTGGGTAAACATTAGCCGCGTAATCTCTGGTGCTAGTGGACCAAACTTTGCCAATTTTTTTCAACGCGCGATTAATAGTACTTGATAATGCTTTTTACCGCTTGTCGATATCTCTATTCGTTCCAGAGATATTTGCCGTCAAACTCAAAAGTTGTCGTAAAATGTACTAAATTTTGGACGTTTGTTGCCCTCCCAAATTTTAAGGGGGCGTTGACCCCCAAAAGTTGCACCCGCGTTATCACCCCCATCTAGCAGCACGTCACATGGCAAAGTCTCATGAAGCTACTCCCCCTGGCTCCAAAGTTCTCGTGGCTAATACGCTACATTTTGAGCTAATTTTAACACCCCCAGTCTAAAAAGTTGTAAAGAGGGCCTTCGTCTCCGGTGGGGGTGCGCTAGTAAGACTTGGTCATTCTCTAGCGGGTGTAAAAATGTTCGGTTCGGGCGCAGCACCCGCTAGGGGCCGAAATATGGTCTTCCAAAAATCGCTTTAGGTGGGTACGATTTCACATCGAGATCTCCAAGGTTACTGGACCAAACTTCAGCGTATTTGTTCTCCCTAACGCCGGTCAGTCCACGCATCTCGATCTCGCCTTGAAAAAAAAAACATCACGGGTAAAACTTAAGTCCTCCCGAAAACTATCGTTTCCGGGCGGACTAAAAAATCGAAGACAAATTGTATCAAGGAAGACCTAGACGTATGTGCATAAATGAACTGATGGGGCTCAACTTGCTCAAGTTGAATCGTATACAGACATAAAGACAAGAACGGAAGGTATAAATGAATGAAGATTATGTACCTACAAAGCATGTCGACCTTCTGACTAGAAGACGTCCTTACTGCGTCTAGGACGTGTAGGGCGCGGTATCCATAATTTTTTATCAACAAGACAATGTTCATACGAACACGGAGTCTGTCCAATGCATTTCGATAGTTTACAGTATATGTCCGTATAAATATAATCAGTGAGCCGTTTAGATCGGTAGAAAAAATCAAACAGTTTAATTTCAAATTGTGCAGCAGCAGAGATCCTTTCATCCTTCTGTATTATTTTAACTAAACAATAAACATTGTCAGTCACGAGACCATTCGATTCGTCACTATAGCGCTTTGCTATAAAAGGTCCATCGTCACCATGCGCCTATCTTGCACCGATATAGAGATATGGCGCACCTCATGCAGTTTTTCATGCTACCGGCCGCGGGCAGTATTTAGTCTTAAGGCGCGTACCGATCGACGTAACTGGACTCAACTGAACTGAACTGACACTGTTAGAGTTTTTGACGAACTGATCAATGAGCAAGCAGGGCGAACTCGTTAGTAACGCGCGTACCTGAGCGTAATCACATATGCCACCGACGCCGTTAGACGGTGCCTAGTGTAATGCATTACTTCTTGCTCATTGGCCAGCGTCAAAAACTAAACCATGTCAGTTCAGTTCAGTTATGTCCCTCTGTACGCTTCTATAGGCATCACATTTTTGTTTAGTTTGACACATTAGCTTACTGTATAGATAATTAATCGATACTATGTAAGGATGGAGTCTTCGATGACTCTCCTTGACATCGTGGACAGCTCGAGGACAAAAAAAATCGTGGCTTCGGCTTTGGCCTCTAGTCACTTGTAATGAAAGTGCTCTGCGCAATGAGTTTTTGGTATTTATACGATAATATCCACTGAAACACAGAAACAATCTTTGACTGAGCATTTTTATGATGTATTGTGGTTTGAATAGATGTAAGCTGGCTGATAATGCACAGTATAAAATTGCCGTATTTTCTTTGTTTACTTTCTCACTTACTTATTGGCTTTAGTCTAGGTCTCGATGGGCAATCGCCTGGCCTTGGCCTTAAAAACGCTGGCCTCAAACCCATTTCTAATAGTGTGTATAAGTAACCTATGCACTGGAGTCTTATCCTAGATCTTGAGAAAAAGTCTTGCCTTTGCATAGACTAACAGGTTGAAACGGTAATTAGTAAATTATGCAAATTCATCGATAATACAACCTTTAATTCGAAGAAGGCAACAGCGGTTACCAAAACGTCAACAATAATCAAATCAAAGGTTGTGTTGTCGATAGATTTGCATAGCTTATACCCCGTTTACACGATGAAGCAAACATCAAGCAAACAAGCAGTCTCTACAGAGTGCGGCAAAAAAGTAGCCCCCTAAAGTTTTTCGCTGTTTTCTCAGCAACCGTTCTGAATTTTAATCTGAAATTTCGCCCATTTATTGACCGAAACGTTTTACATCTTAACAGCCAAGCGAAATGTGATTCTGTTGAAAAACAACGAAGTTATATAGACTATCGCTACTCACTCAGCTATATAAGTTACAATTGCTTTAAAAACACCTTTAGTCAGTGTAAAAGTAATAACGTAATATTGAGTAGAATGTAACAGTTAAATAACACGGGGGCGATTTTTATACAGAGGGGGCGATAAATGTATCGCCCCCGGCGAATCTATTTCGGGGCAGCCGGCGATAGTCTATATAACATACGGAACATGCAGCACGGAGCACACCGAACTGGCTGCGGACCAACTGTCCAGATTTCATAACAAAGGACCAGTGGCCTCCAAATTCGCCGAATATAAACTCAGTGAACTGTCACGTGTGGGATGCAATGTTGGAGGCTTACTGCAAGCTTAAACAAAAGCCGAAAACAATTGCCAAACTCATGGAAGCGCTTCAGGCTATCTAGGCAACTTGCCACAAGGACCGATCGAAAAGGTTGTGAAAGACTTCTCAAATTAAGCGACTGAATACTTGTGTTGGAACTTAGATCTGGCGGTGTACACTTTGAACATTTACAGTGACAGTGAAATGTCACATCTGATCATTAGTTACTGTGTTGTTTCAACGATGTTATTTAATTTGTGTTGTAGCTTGAACATTTTTAATGCTAATAAATTCGTAGGCGGTCATGTTAAAAATCTATAACTTCGTCATTTTTCAAAGAAAATCACATTTTAGTCGGCAGTTAGCCGTATAGTATTGTAGAAAATAAACACGTAAAATTTCAAATTAAAATGCCAAACAGTTGCTGAGAAAACAGTGAAAAACTTTAGTGGGCTACTTTATTTTGCCGCACCCTGTACACGAAGTAAACATGAAGGAAACTTAAAGCACACGTCGTGCGCGTGTATATTGAATACGTTTGCTTGATGTTTGCTTCATCGTGTAAACGGGGTATTATTAAGAAACTCAGAGAAAATCTTGTTTAGATGACTGGTTTGACACGGCGTATTGCAGGAATCACGTGGAAAAGCTGGAAAGGGCATACATACTCGATGAAATCAGTCAAGATGATGATTCGTGAATATAACGTCGATGTCGACGTCGACAAATAATTAAAACACCGAAACCATGCACCAGCGTTGGATAAAATCTAGGTTGATCAGGTTTCTGTAAAAAAAACCCCGAAAACTCTGCCTGACCTCAAAAGTCTAAATTTTAGTTTTTATATTTGTTGTGCAACTTGTGAACAAATCAAGTTTTTTTTATTATTCTAATCGTAATAATTATGTGAGTTCTGACGTCACGCGACAAAAACGATGTGACACGGAAAATGGTGTGAAAAAAGTACGCTACTTACTGAATCTTAAAATTTGTGTTTTCGTTTTCGTTTGCGTTTTCGTTGTAGTCTACACTAGAATCTAAAAACCTCTCAAAACCTAAAAAAACTTTTAAAAACTTCTATAAACCTAAAAACTTTTAAGAAAACCTAGGTTTCTTTCCAGGTCTAAACCAAACAGCCCGATGACGCCGACGAAAAAAGAAGTAAAAGGTCCAAAAAAATGTCCAGCGGTGCTTTCAGTAATTGCAGTCTGGCAAAAAAACTGGGGTCGGGGAAATATTTTTTGTTATTTCTTTGATGACAATCCGTGTAAAATTACACCGCAAATCGTAACAAGAAGCCCAGCTGTCGCTACGATAGCCGACCGTACTAGTTGTCAGTGACCTTCAAGGTCATCAAAGGTCGATGATTTTCATATAATTTGAAAGCAATATGCCACTTCCTATTACATAGTGATCAATAGCAACCTAGCTTATATCTCGCATCGTTCAGCCACAATAGCGAGTAACGGCCTTCAAGGTCATCCAAGATCAATGATTTCCGTCTTATCTAACAGGACGTATGGCACTTTCGATTAGTGATTATTAGTAACATTGATCGTATTTCTCACTGTTTCCGAGATACGGGTAGTTTCCCATTGAATTTCTTTCCTCCTCCATTCAACCCCGAATTTAAAAATGTTTTCCTTGCACTAGATGGCTGAAATTTTGCATGCTTAAGTCTAACACACATGGCTAATTATTCGTGTAAAAGTTTTTCCCTGCTGCCTACCCGTTAGCCAGAATACATTTGTTACTAACGGACGGACGGACAGACGGACAACGGACTACAACCATGCCAGTAGCTCGATCGTTACTTAAAGTACGGTCGGCTAAAAAGTGACACGCTGAATAGCAGCCATGATACTGGGCAGGTATTGCCGTCGACATTGTATGCTGTGAAAATTTACTAGGTTACTTACTTACTTTAGTAAAACTACCACAGCATAGAAGTTACGCTAGATGCTTTTAATTAGCAGTTTTATTTCAGCAAAACTTTGAAAGCAAAATAGGAACTGATGCACCGATATCTTTGAAGGGTCCAGTGAAAATTTTTGAGTGATTTTTTTTACGGGATCGCGGACGAAAACTGCAAGCGCTGCATAAGAATCTTCTACGCCTAGTTTGTGACGGTGAACTTGTGCTTTGGGTTTGGTGCATGCAACGAGTTTGTTGTACATGGCAGACATATCAGTGTTGTGGTGGTGGTGTGATAACACTTCATAAAGTTATTGCAGTAAAATGAGACTATTAAAAAGCACGCGAGCGTATTCTAGACTTAATATTGTATCACACGTTGTTGTGTAATCGAGCAGTAATGTCGCCCGCCTATATTGAAAGAACAAAGTGTACTTAGTACTAACCTAAGCTATTACTTATTATCTTATCAGCAGCGTCGGGGGCTAAAATGGTAAACGAAGCGAAAATTGCGATTTTCCGAACACTGCAAATTTCCGATTACGGTCTACGGAATCTACGTGTGTTCAAAGCGACAGAAAAGAAACACGCCACAACGATTACTCAATTTGAAAATTTACTGCAAAAAATTTTGCAAATATGTCAGTATAATGATGCAGCTATGACTACAGCTCCGCGTCTTGTATCATTTGGCCTATAAACCAGTCTGTTTTTGACTATCTACGTAAGTATCAGTCTAACGAGTAACGAACTAAACGGCGGTGTGGCGGGAATCAAGAAAGTAGTCGGAAAGTTGCAATTTTTGGACAGACAGCTGCAATTTCCAACACAAGACATTGTAGGTACTCAAAACTGCAATTTTGTTTTTAAGTTTCCCAAAATAAAGGCTCTCAGCCACAGTTTTTGCACTTTTGTCAAAAAGATTTTTCGACAGCCCAGAATTTAGAAGTGAGCTCTGGAGAAGATTACCAAAATGATCTCACTGACATCCCTCCTGACAGCACATTTTCCACATTGCCCCCTCCACTCGGCCACGATGGCACTGTTAACGAACTAGAGTCTGAGAGATACAATGTTAAGAGAAGCGGCTACATCTGGGTGCTGAGCGGAGTAGCACCTGTTCCTCGTCCTCGCCGCTGATTGGTCGCAGGCTTGACTCGCCTCGCCCGCCAAGCCGCGGCGAAGGGAGGCTGGTGTGGCCGAGTACGGACGACGTCGTTCTCCAGAGTGAGAAGAGGTGTCTAGGAACGATGGGATAGCGCCAGAATAGAGGTGTCCCGGCGGTGTCCTGGCGACGACCTGACCTCTCAGCCGTGACGCCACGTTCACCACTGCACTGGACCGCTTCACCATACCTGCGTGTCGCAACAGTCACCTGTATATCAAACCACTGTCTGGAGTGGGATAAGTAAGTGTTATACCCCCTTTACACGATCAAGCAAACATCGAGCAAACGTCAGGCAGACATCCAGCAAGCATCGAGCTGGCTCGTCCAGCTAACATATAGCCAGCTCGTCGAGCCAGCTCGTTAAGCCAGCTTGATCGTGTAAACGGGGTATTAAGCAAATTTATTTCATATGACCGACATCGTACTTCTATACTTCCTCTCTTGTCTGTCACCACAGTGACTGGACTGTCATAACCGCCCATAATCAGGCAGAGAGGGGCGGGGCTAATTCAATCAAGCGTGACGGTTGAAACGCGTCTCGTGTCTGCTTATAACACACACGTTGATGAAATAAGCACGTTTCGTCTTCGTCTCTAGAGTTCATTACGCCAGTGTCAGCAGCCCTCAACCGCAATTTTTAACCGAGTGTTTGGAAAAATGTGTCGTCTGTTGTCGTCTGTCTTTCTGTCTGTCTGTAACGCACGTATTGTGGTTAAAAAATAAATCCTAAAGGAAAACTAATTACACGGTGAATTAGCCCTATGATATGGCTGTTCGCATGCTAACTTTCGGCGATCCAGTGCAAGAACATCATTTTCAAATTTGGGTTGGACAGAGGTGGTGTAGGAAAAATGTGCGTGGCCATATCTCAGAAACGGTGAGCTAAATTGCTATTGATCACTAATAGAAAGTTGCACAAGCCCTTTCAGATGTCACACAAATTATCGACCTTGAATAACCTTGAACGATCATTAGATCGCCCACGTATATTGTTATACCAATCGTACGGTACTGTGGGCTAACTAGTACGTCATAGAGGGTCGGCGATTGTATAGGCCTACCGTTGGATAGGGCGATGACGAGTTCTTACAGGCTGTCGATAGTAACATGCATGCTTATATCTGCTGCGCATTGGCCGCAATTTTGAGTGTAAAGTTACTGCCTTCAGCCAACATCAGATGCGCCAAATTACCGTATAGTAACCAAGCAATACAGTAATTGCAGCGTTAGACATAGCTGCGTCTCCATAGGACTGTAGTGAAGTCTGAATGATTGTTTTATTTCCACGGCAGGAAGTCGTACGCTGGCCTTCGGATATAAATATGTGGTAAAAGGTAAAAGCCTAAAAGGCAAAGTCCAGTACTTGCTATAGCGCTTTTTACATGAGACGGACTCGGACTAAAGCGCTTTACAATTTTGTAAGTGGCAGCTGATTGGCATAAGCTAATGATACCGCAGCGCACTATGCGGCCATCCACAGGTACCGTCGGCCGACTCTAGCGACCGCCAAACTTCTTGTGTTCTTTTGTATACCTGACATTTGGCAAGCCCAGATATGACGGCGTGCAGTTTCCTCCGCCAGTTCTTCGTGTGATATCATCAGTGATGCGTCATTACGGAATCTACAGAATTTGCATCAAATATACCGATCTAATAGCTCGTCTACACTGTCTGTAGGCCTAGGTCCTATAGGCCTACATGTAGACATGCTACATGTAGAAACTTCTACAGAAAGAGCTCTATAGACTGTAGACAAAGCGAACTCGATATAAGTTAAGCGCAACTCTTTTTGCGTACTTTAACACCGAACACGTGGTTTAATCCAGCGATGTAGCCTACATGTAGGCCCTACCCATAGTCCACAGCAACAGTGATAGCGACACGCTTTTTTAGCCGACCCTTTTTTAGTAACGGTCGAGCTGTTGTATACTGTGGCCAAACGGTGCAAGATAGGGCCCAGGTTGCTATTGGTCACTAATAGGAAGTCGCATACTGGCTTTCAAATGACATCGATGACCTTGGATGACCTTGAAGGGTCATAGCGTACTATGTAATGGAATGTTTCAAGCTATAAGTAGCCATAGGACTATCTCGGAAACGATGGGAGATAGAACTAACGTTACTGTTAATCACTATAAGCTTACACTGCAATAGGAAGTGTCATGATAGCCAACGCCCGACGACGACGACGACGAAGAAGTGTCATACGCCATGTCAGATTGAATGGAAATCATTGACCTTGGATGATTTTAAATGTTACTGACAAGCAGTACGGTCGGCTATTTTAGCACCAAGTGGGCTTTTTGTCAACTTGGCCATGTCAGTAAACTGTAAACACGTTACGTAGTTTTGCTGAAAATTTATTTCTGTTTTCATGCAGCGGTGAAAAGATAGACCATTGTAAAAATCGCCGTTAACAAAATTTTGATAAGATTATCACAGACTACGTAATGTTTTATTTTTATCGCAAAAATAGCCCACATACTGGTGTTGGGGTCGCCAGTCGTCATTGAAGAGCAGCATGTTTGACGTGAACAGACTCCGTGTCTCTGTTGATGTCTTTCTACGATGAAAACTGGTTGCCGTCTAAGGACGTTGACGTAACTGTCCAACTGATTTATTTCCCGTCTTTCCAGCTTCCGGACAAGACTGCAACTAATTTACCAATTATGTGTATGTTAAACATGGTCTGAAGTGGATTGAAGTCAGTGAGTGTTAAACGAACTTATCCAACTCCAGTCAGTGGTTTAACGGACACTTGTTTCACGTTGAAATTTAAATTAAAGGACAAATAATAAAGTTATGCAAAATTAATACAGAAACAAACCTAAGTATGACACGTTCCGAGGGTTTACTAATTCGATTAATATAATATTGTAGACTATTTGATTACCTCCGCCAAGGAGGTAATGTTTTTGCCAGACTTTGTTTGTTTGTTTGTCTGCTTGTCTGTTTGTCTGTCTGTGTGTTAGCAAGACAACTCAAAAAGTTCTAGACGGATCTTTCTGAAATTTTGAGGATGTGTCGGGAATGGCACAAACTACCAGTGGTTCAATTTTGGGGGTGATCCAGAAGGAATCCTGGATTCTGGATCACTTTGAAATTTTCGTTACCATTGCTTTGAATGGGGCATAAGGGAAACTGCTGCAAAACCGAAGCTGGTGCTGCCACCTAGCGAACAACATTGTCTTCGCGGAGGTGTGCGGGCTGTGACTGCTTTCTAGTTATTTCTGTCAGTAATCGATTCCCCAAATCAGCGGTGTCGTGAGTTGAAAAGTTGGAGGAACGAAGTTGCAATTTGCTGTCAATCAGCTGCTCAAAATTGCAATTCTGCATTAAAATTTTTCCAAAAAGAGGAATATTCAGTCCCGAATTTTGTAGACATTTGGAACAAACTTTTTCGGCAAGAAAAAGTGTCCGACAGGCTAAAATTTTGGGCCTATAGGGTGGAAGCAATTTGCGGCAGCCCGCTGCCCCTTCCCAGTTGCTAAAGTGCCACGGTGCCATGTCTGCCTGAATTAAATAACGAATCATTGAAACTTGCAGCTTTGTTTACTTGCAGACAAGCTCGGCCTTGACACATCAGCGCAGTGCAAGAAGAATCGCTACCAGCACGTTGTGACGGGATCGAACACTGTTTGCCCATAACCACGGCAACGTTTCGAATTGACCTGCAGCTCTCAGATTTTTGCTCGAATTTTCGCATGTTTTGTGTGCGTTATTTTACGTCTGCAATACATCAGCGACATCATGATCGTCATATAGGCTAGTTGGTTTAATAACTCAACTTATTGTCTAAACGCAAGAAAAAGAACGCGCACAATAAGGTAAACGAACATGGTTTAGTCTAAGTTCAAACAGTTCACACAACCTACGCCGTGAGCCAAAACTATGCCAACTTTTGCCAATATTCGCCGAACTAGCGCTGGCCGTTGAGCCCTGAGTCCATGACGCATGGCTAGTGCGACTCAGGGCCTTCCATCCCCCCTGAAGG
>Ga0209367_1011231_pt1 | contig 11909 bp, 8 predicted proteins | sample WorMetLIZISLAND2_FD_187412 | JGI IMG/M metagenome (GOLD analysis project Ga0209367, IMG submission 187412) | Marine gutless worms symbiont microbial communities from Max Planck institute for Marine Microbiology, Germany - Olavius geniculatus... ... | reverse complement strand
TATAGGTACAGACATGCTGCTTATCGTAACAAGCAATGGTGACGGGCTTTTTAGATTTATTAATGTCGATGACTTTGAACGACACTGAACTCCCAAAAGAGGTGTTTTTAGTTAATTTTTCGCAAATTTCGGCTGCAACGCACATTTCAAGAGTAAATTGCGACAAAATGCCTGAAGATAGACCAAGACAACCTGCGTATGAAATTTTCTGCATTAAATGAAGATTTTAGCAGTCCAGCACGCGAGCGTCAAATAAAGGAACCCCTCTAAAAAGTGGCATTTTACTGATATTGGCTCGTTTAGCATGAAAACAGTTGCAAATAGGCACAGACATCCTACAAGCACTAGTGTCGAGCTTTTAAGGATGTCAACATCGATGACCTTGAATGACCTTTAACCCCTCCCCTCAAATAGGGGGTTATTAGTGAATTTTTCGCGATTTCGGGTTGTGACACGTTTTAACAGTGAATTGCACCGAAATAGCCGGAAATAAACATGGCGAACCTGCGTATGAAATTTTTAGCATAGAGCGTACATTTTTAGCAATCTAAGGTTTCGACCTTTAAATTCAAGGAGTCTTCCATGATTCAAATTTGAGGCCTCAAATTTGAGTACTCTTTCAAGACGCACTATTATTCTATTGCATGCTGTACACTGATTGCCAAGGTGGCAGGACCGCTGCTATCGCGCGTCACGTGAGCTTAGCTCAAATTACTTGTTATCTAGCTCATCTGAAAGAGTTTATGTGGCTCTCTATTAGTCATCTGTAGCAACTTAGGCTTCATCTCTCACCATGCGTCAAAACTTTGCAGTCTGCATTTGAAGTTACGGCCAAACCGCTGTAGATGGAGACATTGTTACTATTGACAGCCTATAGAAAGTCGTCATCGCTCTATCCAATGGCGATAGCGGATTCAAGCTGGCGGGGGCAGTGCCCCCGTTCCCGCCCTTATTGGCTGGATGCATCTTGAAACAAGTAAACATTTTGCACGAAAATGCATTAGTTTTGCATAAAATTTTCCAAAATTTTCTGCACAGGGGCACACCTAATGCGGTCCACACGACTTTTTGTGGAACGATATCTTACTGTGATCCCTCTTATGAAATGGAATAGACGGTAATTATCAACATATTGTTTTACATAGTCCGAAACAAAATAAACATCATTTCTGGGAAATCATGTTTTCGGATTTAAAGACACACCATGACATAGACCAATTTTTATGCTCCCTGTAGTGCTTGTCCCTGCCAAAATGTCCACAGCAACTGGTTGATATATGTCGAAGTAATGTGAAATGACGAAATAAGCTTTCGTCGAGTCGTGCAGGCACACGACGGCTTGCCATGAAGCCAGCTAGCAGCAGCGTATGCGACTGAGTGAGTGAGTCTGAGCTTTAGCGCTGCGTAGCGACTGGCTACCTCTACAGCTGCTGCTGCTGCTAGGGATGCCCAGGTTACAGCGGCTGCAGCAGGCCAGCAGCCGATGCGTCAAGGTGTGCGCAACTCTTAGCGCCTGGAGTGGAGTGGATGCTGCTTGAACTAACCCGGTTTAATGGTCGCTGCAGTCTGCACTGTCGCCGCGGAGGACCACTGATGCATGTGCTTACCTTGCTGGGAGCTAGGACATCTCGACCATGATGAGCCCATGACGACTGCTGCAGCTGTTTGCTAGTGAAGCGTGAGTGTGCCGACTGTCGAGACTCAGTGTGGACGGACTCGCGCCACCGGCGTACGGTCGGTCGCCCAGTCAACTTAGGCTATAGACGAAGATGAATTTTCAGGGACCTAGTTGACGTCGGCGCGACTTTCCGCGTCCGTCGTCGTGGGCGTGAGAACATAGGCCTACATTCTAGCTGTGATCCCGTCTTCCAGAGGTCTGATTAGCGGCGACTGACGCCTAGGTCAACGACGTAGGGCAGAATGGGGCGCGGAAGTACGATGCGCGGTTTACCGGTGCTCGCCATCATGGTGGTACTGGCGTTAACAGCCGTGGCCGCCGCAGACAATGGAACGTCCACTGGTAAGATAGAGCACGTGTGTTCGCGCACGGCTCGTCCATGTCGGCCGGGAATCATGCTTCCAACCTGGGACCCAGTGCACAACATCAGTATGATGGATCGAGCAGCCCGTGCCGTGGTCTACCTGCTGGCGCTTGTCTATCTGTTCCTTGGAGTGTCAATCATCGCTGACCGTTTCATGTCGTCTATCGAAGTCATCACGTCGTCCGAACGTGAAGTCACCGTATACAAGTGAGTATAGTTAACGCTTTCTTAAGGCGCGCACAAAGCGACGTAACCGAACTAAACTGGGCTGACATGGTTTAGTTTTTGACGAACTGACCAATCGGCAAGCAGTTATGCATTACAGTAGGCACCGTCTAACTGCGTCGGTGGCCTACGCTACTACGCTCGCGTACGCGTAAACATATGACCATGCTCGCCCATTCGTCAGTGCGTCAAAAACTAAACCGCGTCAGTTCAGTTCACTTCAGTTACGTCGTTCCGTACGCGCCTTTAAACCACACTTACACCGGTACCGTTTTAACGATTTTGACTGCAGTCGTGCGTCATAGAACAAGCGACGGTGTAGTCTGTGCGATCTAAGCGTGGTTTTAGTACGATTCCGCACTGTCTGGGGTGGTATAAGCTGGTACTGCGTACTCCAGTAGTGCGGGAATTAGTACAGACACTATTTCGTCCAGCATTTCGCAATGTAAACAGTGACGTATAACTCTTCCCTCTTTTCCATTCCTTTTCCTACACCCGGTTCGTCTAAAACACGACTCGCAGACGCACCGACGAGCACCTGCGGCCGGGGGCCGGCTCATTGTCTGGTGGAAAAGAATGGGCCCGTCGTCGTCTGGCCATCACCACGTACAACTCGTCGTCAGGCCCAGCCTGTCGTCTTTTACACCGACCCTTCTACCTTCGATTTCACGCGTGACAGCAGAATGCTTCGCGCGTCTTAGCTATGGCCTAGGCGTCTGTGTGTCCGTCCGTCCGTCCGTTTGTCCTTCTGTCTGTCTGACTGTCAGTCACACTCTGCTGCCCTAACAAAACGGTGCAAGCTAGGATCACGAAATTTTCACTGTGGGCTGCCGCAAGGACTCCAGTTTTTTTTTGTGTGACGAAATTTGGTGCCGCTGCGTGAAGAGGGTTTCTCTCAAACGAGGGCTTCAAAAAGGGTTACCCCCTAAAAGACGTTTTTTTGCCGTTATCGGCTCGTCTAGTGTGCAAACGATTGCAGATATGTACAGACATGTTGTTTGTCATAACAAGCACTGGTCATGGGCTTTTTACTTTTATCAACATCCATGACCTTGAACGACCTTGAACGCCTAAATAAAAAAAATGTTTGCTGAATTTTTCGCAATTTTTGTGGCTGCAGCGCACATTTCAACAGTGAATTGCGACGAAATGGCTGGAGATAGATCAAGACAACCTGGGTATGAAATTTTTAGCATCAAACGCAGATTTGAATATAGTCAGAGTCCCGACCCCCTAAGTTCAAGGATGCCTGCGCACTCGAGGATCAAAAAGGCTTACGTTTCCAAAAAAATGTTTATTTTACTGATATTGGCTCGTCTAGCATGAAAACAGTTGCAAATATGCAAAGACATGCTGCTTATCATAACAAGCATCGTGACGAGTTTTTTTGGTGGTATCTACAATGTGTCTCAAAAAAACATCCCCGACATTTTTGACTGTAACTTTAAAACCAGTTATCATATTTTAATAGTTTTGGTAAGAATATTCCTGACACAACTTGCCATCAGATGACCGTTCAGTTTTCCACCTCACCCAATGTATGCTTTTGCATTACCTAGGGAAATCAGATCAAGCAAAATATGTGTTGAAATGAACAGAAAACCTAAAAAAAACATCCCCAACATTATCGATCGTAACTTGAAGAAAGATTACCAGATTTTAATAATTTTTGGCAGAAAAATGTCTGACGCCACTGGCTACTAAATAAGTGTTTTAGTTTCTACCTCACCCAACGTTTGCTTTTGCACTACCTGGGGAAATCAGACAAAGCATAATACGTGTTAAAATAAATGAATAAACGTCGATAAATTCCATCTATCCTAATCTGTGGACCCCCGACAGTTGGTCTATTACAAGGTTTGACTGTCGTGCAGCAATGTGTCTACCAGATTAAGTTTAGGAATGTTTGTGAAGTCAAGAAGCGACTGGTACAGCCTAGATTGGTCTGGAGCAGAACATTATCGATACTGTTGTCAATGAATGGAGAAAGTATCTCCTTGCCTGTGTTCGCATAGTAGGCCAATACTTCAAGCAATTTTACTGCAGGCAGTTAAAAAATGGACAACTAAATGAAATGTCAGTCAAAGTGTCAGAAATGTAAACAAAATGTGTTTTTACGCGTTATGTTAATTAATCAATTATATCACATGGGATATAAAAGTGATATTTTGCTGGTTATGTTTTCCCCAGGTAGTGCAGAAACAAACGTTGGGTGAGATGGGAAACTGAATAGTCATTTGATGACGAGTTGTGTCAGGAATATTTGTACCACAAATTATCAAAATCTGGTAATTGGTTTTCAAGTTACCGTCGAAAATGTTGGGGATGTTTTTTGAGACACTGTGTACTTTAATGACCTTGAACGGTCTAGAACTCCCAAAATAAGAGGTGTTAGTGAATTTTTCACGATTTCACGCTGCGAGACACATTTTAAAAGTGAACTGCGCTGAAATGGCTCGAAATAGACCAAGAGAACCTGAGTATGAAATTTTTAGCATCAAATTTCCCGACTCTATGTTTATGGAGGCCTGCGCACGCGAGCGTCAAAGAGGGGTGTCTCTCTAAAAGTAGTTATTTTACCGATATTGGCTCTTCTAACGTGATTAATATTTTCCCTACATTTTTCTCAAAATGGAGGTTTTCAGCCCCAAATGGCGAATTTTTGGACGAAAATTTTCCAACAGGAATATTTTACGACAATTTTTCGACAGCCAAAAATTTATGGGGCTTTTTGCCCCATGCGTAGATGCCACTGTTCTGAACGGTCAAGTATATTCCAGTAGACTACCTTGTCTATCATCTCAATTTAAACTCTGAAGTCGCTTCTTGTCTTTGTTTGCATTCAGCCATGAAAGTCTAGCATTGTATAGTGTGCTATAGGGTATATGACATTTGGGCGTCGCAGTTTGGGCGCTGGACGTTTGGGCGCCATTTGCATGTCGTTGGAGTTAAAATCGTAATCATAAGTAAGTTGGCACGTACGATTTTCGATGGCGCTGCAACACTTACTTACTTTCTGCTGCACTTAGGTAGTCGTCGTTGTCGTCATTAGTTGTCGTTCGTCGTCGCGTGACGTCATTGTACGTCGTCGTCGTGTGTTGTCGTCGCGCTTCGCATCGTGCGTCGCTTCTTCATCGACGACCCGCTTCGTCGTGCGTTGTTGCGCGTCGTCGTTGTCGCATGTCGTCATCGCAGGCCATTAGTTGTTTTCTGAGTTAATGCTGGCGAATAGCGTGTGCAGTATTTGAACGCTATTGACGGCGGTGTCACAGCTTGGCGCCCAAACATTCGGCGCCCAAACGGCGGTGCCCAAATGTCCTGCTGCGTGTGCTACAGGACTCCTTGTTTCAATCAACCGACACCAGCTGATCATACCTGGCTGTCGACTCAGCAGTTTATGCATCCGGCCATAGACATCTAGGCGCTGTACATGGTCGGGATGTTTGACTGCCCGTCTGACCGTCTGGAACTCGTTAGGCCTATTCGCCGTGTGATTCTCACAGCCTGTAACGGCTTTCTGTTCAGTCTATAGGCACTGCTGCCGTGACCATCCGCATTGGATGTTTTTTTTTGCGGAACGCGTTGTAGGATATGAATTCGCACTATACTTATTTGAGACGTTTAAAAACGCCTGCTGCAGAACAGGATTACAAAATTATAGCTTCACAGGATTCTGTAAAGATTTGCATTAATCACACATAAAAATCACAGAATGACTAACTATGTTTTCGCTGTACTTTGTCGCTGTCCGTTTATCGTACATATAGGCCTAACGTGTTAGCCACAAGTTCGATCAAGGCCTATCCTGTCTACTGCATGACGAACTGCCCTGGCTCAACGTTCCTGAGCGAGTGCTACAAGCTGGCATGCAGTTACGGTTCACCGGTGCCTTCATGATAAAGCACCTGTTCGACCACTGCCTCCCAGTCTCCGATGTCGTCAGTTGACATCATCTGAGATCTGCCAGTCGACACTTTCTTACTGTTCCGCGGTTTCGACGAAGCACGTTCGGTCGTCGGGCCTTCGCTGTTGGGGGTCCGATGGCTTGGAACACTCATTACCGGACAATCTCCGTGATTCGTCGCTCTGCAGCAGTAGCTGTAGGCGCGGCTTAAAAACTGTACTTTTCGCGAGATACTGGTGTATTCAGCTCAATAAAGATGCTTCGTGATATTGCGCTATATAAATCCAATATAGCATTGACATTGACATTGACAATAGACCATGCCACCATCAGAGTGGTAACGGTAGGACGTTATATAGACTTGCGATCGCGAGGTCGTTGATTTGACTCCCGGTTAGGTTGCTAACTACACGAATGGGTGACTGTCTGCGGACAGGTAAGCCATCTCGGTATATCAACACCACGGTCAACTCAGTCTTTCGTCCCTCTGGGGTAGGTAAATCGAGTAGGCTACCGACCTGTCTGGCTGGGATTGAGACGTGTCGCGTTCATCTGTGTCGGGTGGCAGTTAACACTGTGCGATCCCATATGGCAGGTGATGCTTCGTAGCTCTGCGATGTGTTTCCCATGAAAAGCTATACCTTTTAACGTGAAGTTTGTTAAAGCGCGTTGCATGGTGTTGTGTCTGGACGTAGGTCGAACGGCGAGACGATGGTAGTGAACGTACGGATCTGGAACGAGACCGTGTCCAACCTGACCCTGATGGCGCTGGGTTCCTCCGCCCCGGAGATCATGCTGTCAGTCATCGAGGTCGTCGGCAACAAGTTCGAGGCGGGGGACCTCGGGCCGGGCACGATTGTCGGCAGTGCCGCGTTCAACCTGTTCGTCATCATCGGCCTGTGCGTCTCAGTCATACCCGAGGGTGAGGTCCGGTCAATCAAGCATCTGCGCGTCTTCTTTATTACGGCTTCGTGGAGCGTCTTCGCCTACCTCTGGCTGTACATCATCATCGCCGTCACCTCGCCCGAAGTAGTTGAGCTCTGGGAAGCCATCCTCACCTTCGTATTTTTTCCCACAACCGTAGTCACGGCATACATCGCCGACCGGCACATATTCCTCTACAACTTTTTATCTCGCAAGTACCGCGGCCGCATCGCCGGGACGACCCTGACGGCTGAAGGTCGAGATGCGATGGAGCTGGGGGAGAAAGATGAGAGACCTTCAGTGGACGGAGGTCCAGCGGCAGGCGCCGTCGAACCGCAGGACACTGGCATCAAGGAATTCGAAAAGTACGTCTTCTTACTTTCATTTCTGCTGCCGATGTTTCCACTCCCGAAATTTCCACCCCTGGATTTTCTACGTATTTTCCGCTTTTGCATTTTTTGTCCTCCTATCGTAACATATGCTTATTAGGCCTCTTGTACATGATACCTAATAATGCTCTCGCTTAGCTTATTTTTATTATTTTCCACTTTTTCTTCGAAACCAGACAGCGGACCCAGACCAAAATTATCGGGGTGGCGGAAAGACGATCTTTGCCTAGAAGGAATTTAGGCCGAATTTTAGTGAAATCCGTTGAAGGGTTTTGAAGGGAGAGGCATTTTGCCACTTTTTTTATCGACGGCTTGACGAATCAGCGGTCGTGGATCAAGACAATCGGACTTATAATGGCACATCCGCTCAGCACTGTTAATCTGCAATAAAGTAATCGTCTCTAAGATTTGGACACATGTCAAAAACGCTTTGCTATAGGCCTACAATATTCATTGCCAATATTTATAGCAATGTGCGGTGACGTTTGATGGTGCATGGGTATAACGCGTTGTGCTCAAATCAATGTACTGCTTGAAGCTAAGGTGTGTCGTGACAGTGTAAGTTGAGTTGGAATTCTGTTCCGTACACGTGGAGCGGCAGTGGAAAAGTTCTAGTGTTGATCTTTCGAATTGTCCCTTTGTGCATGGTGCGATAAAAGTCGCTGTTTATGGACACTTTTAGTGAAAATCGTGCTAGAATGTTTTGAGAAAACGCCAATAGCTCTGCGATGTTCGTTGGTACGTAATGGCTGCCGAGTGGATCACGACTTACTACAGCCGACGGTGACTGCTGTAATGGCAGATCAATACAGATTTTACCGAACTCACATTTTTACCGTGACATATTGTACTGCAAGCGAAGGCATTGTTTCTGAGTACATCGATCGATGTGATGCTGGAATGTTCGGACACAATTAGCTCAGCAATGGCCGCACAATAGCTTTTTTGCATGCAGAAACTTAACCAACGCAACGAGCGGACGCAACGCAGCGAACGCAGCAGACGGATCAGAGTCGCACGCAAGACGACCGCTTTTATTCTTGCATTTTTAGCCCTTGCATCAGCTGCGTTTGTTGCGTACTTTTCTTGCATTCGCTGCGTACTTTGCGTGCGCTGCGTTGGATGAAAATCAAGCTTTCGAAACGACACGCAGTGCTGGGTCGGGGGTGGCAGTTGGCCACCCAAAATAATTATCTAGCTGTCAGAAAAATCGTCGGAAAAGTTTTCTTGTTGGAAAATTTGCGTTAAAAATGCAAAATTTATTGCTGTAAACCTGATTTGGGGGAAATTTGGGGGGGGGTCAAAATTTAAATTGTGATCACCCTCACTCTCCTCTGTCGCAAAATTGCAATTTTCCATCTTGCCTCTAGCTCCCTCTACTTAACTCAGGACGCCGCTGTACGCAATGTCTTCGTATAGCGCTAGTAACGAGATCTAAGTTTTAGCCGGCATTTTATCTGAAGCACTGACGCCAGCATTTCCTAATAAAATGCGGAAAATTACGTTACCACAGCAACGCCGGCGGAACAGGACGACTTGACATAAAATTCAAACAGTTAAAGACGTACATGTAGCTTATACGCTTATCTTTTATGCGAGTGCAATTCTAAGTGCACCTTGTGTGCATGTGCTTATCATCCTATTGTACTAGAATGCTTTATCTTCGCATTTAAGCTCTATTGCATGCATAAAACGAGAACAGATGTCGGCGTTGAGTGCCGACATGAAATGCGGTCGTCTGTCCGTCTGTCCAGATGCTCAGCTTCTCATGCAGACGTTTGGATTAGACTATATACGCGTGACATGCGTTATATTTTCTTCAGGTTTGGGGGACACTCGGTGATTTTGATCGTTGATTGTTTTTAAACGGAAAGTTGGGTCACTGGTTACTTTTATTCCTGGGACATTTACGCCACTTTCGTTTTTTTCTGGAAAAAACTATAGGTTTTTGTTTGCCAGTTTGTTTTTAAGAACTTTAAATAATGTACATTTAATATCACGTAATCTTTCTTAGGAGCTTTATCGTGCTTATTCATGTAAGATGGAGAAATACGATGAGTAACATGTATACTCGTCGGCAACCAGTGAAGTAATGTTTGTTAGTGTTCTGTTGATCGTTTTATGTGGACGTTCTTATAGGCTGCATAACGCATCTTGGTTCATCTGTCGGACTCTCAAGTTGAAAACAGAAAAGGTGCCAAAAACCAAAATCGGTGTAAACATCTCCTATCGGGGGGAAGAGTTACTCGTGTACCAATTTTTAGTTCAAGGTCAACTTAGGTCAAGCTTGCCGGAAGTCAAAAAACTTGCAGATAACCAAAGATAATTCAGGCAAACGACACATATCTGGCATAGAGTCGACTTACGCAGTGACAGTGTAAAATTGGACTTTAAATTGAAAATTACTGAAATTTGAAATAAGTGCTGTGTCTGCTTAGCTAAGCGGACGACCGCACAATGTCGGCACTGGGGCGACGTATTTTGCTAGTTATGCTACATTTACAAGAAACTGCAGGTATAAGTAATTAAGTAAGTAAGCAAGAAGCAAACATTTATGTTGCGCCTAAAACCCAGCCGAGTTGGCTTAATCTGCTAATAACCAGTCCACACTGTCTATACGTCTAGACACCGCTATATAGCGTCTAATGGATTTCATTAATTTTATTACGCGCGAAAGCAGCTACTGCTTTCAGCGCGGTTTAGCCATCGCAATTCTGTCTGTCTGTCTGTCTGTCTGTCACACAGGTGGATCAGTGAAAAACGGTGCAAACTAGGATCACCAAATCTTCACCGTCGGCTGCCAGGAAGACTCTAGATTCAGGAACCGTAAAGCTTTTCCATAAATTCGAAGGGCGAACGAGGGCGCTAAATGAGAGGGGGATGGGCAAAATTTGTGATTTTTGGCCAATAAGTCGCTGTATCTCAGTAACGGTGCAAGATAGGGGCTAGGTTACTATTAATCACTAATAGGAAGTCGTATACACTGGCTCTCGATTGGTGCCAAATTCAATGACCTTGAATGACCTTGAACGCCAAAATAGGGCGTTTTATGGATTTTTTGGCGATTTTGGGCTGCGACACAAGTCTATATCATTCACAATGTGGCGCCACGCTACTATCGGTATGCGATCTAGATAAAGAATTTGGTATTTGTATATTAACTTAGCGTGAACACCTCAATTTTCAGCTAAACTACTGAACCGGAACTGCTATAGGCTTTCGCGCGTCTCGTGAGCATTAGCTCAAATTTCTTGTTTCAATTATTTGCTCAATAGATAGAAGTGAACAGTTGATGACAGTAGGCCGATATGAAACCGGTGAGTCGTACAGCAAGAACACTGACAGCCTATACGTAAAATCAAAAACAAATTGAACAAAAAATATTCTAGATTGTGACCAATCTAATGTACTACTCGCGTGCATTATTTTCTCCTGTATTTTTTTAACTGCTTTTTAGGTCATTTCTTTTCACACCGCAAATGACGTCATCGGTCACATGACCATTCGACTCTCGGGGGTCGATTTTCTATGGGTGGTCTGTAGTGACCATGCGTCTATCTAGCACCGTTGTGGAGATATGGCTGTTTGAAGTTCTTCCAGGAAGGCTCTTCCAGGAACAGAGGTCGGTCGTTGGTCGGTCGGTCCTCAATATTACACTGATCTCATATACTCCTCTTCGCTACGTTAGGAACGTAGCGCGCGAGGAGTAAAGATTAGTCAAGTCCACGTTGACAACAGGACGTTTATAAGCTGGAAGACTTGCAAAACTAACAGAATCTAGTAAATTATTCCACACATTTGTTTCCAGGCTGCACGAAAAGAAATGCACTTTGATTTTGCGAAGCCCATGCGGCTAGGTTTTTTACAACTTATGTGCATGCGCTGTCGTATTTATAACAGAGTACTGTTAACGTCCAGTGTGGTTGGTTGTAGAACGCGGAAGGAGTACATTGACATCCTGCGTGAACTGCGTCGCAAACACCCCGACATTGACATGCAAACCCTGGAGTCGATGGCAGCCGCTGAAGTCTTGAACCGTGGACCCAAAAGCCGCGCATTCTACCGCATCCAGGTCAGTTGGAGGGAGTGAAAAAGTTTAATCAAAAGTTATAGTTTCGTAGCTATACTGTAATAGTTTAATTACAATTTTTAGTTAGTTGCTCATCCGGCAGCAGTCATATCTATGAACAACCACGTCGTACACGACTAAAGTCCGGAAAACGGTCGTTTTTACGCGCGAAAGCAGCTCTGCTTTCAGCGCGTCTTAGCCATCGCAATTCTGTCCGTCCGTCCGTCCTTCCGTCTGTCTGTCTGTCCGTCACACGGGTGGATCAGGCAAAAACGGTCCAAGCTAGGATCTCCAAATCTTCACCATCGGCTGCCCGGAAGACTCTAGTTTCAGGAACCGTAAAGCTTTTCCATAAA
>Ga0209367_1011229_pt1 | contig 11910 bp, 5 predicted proteins | sample WorMetLIZISLAND2_FD_187412 | JGI IMG/M metagenome (GOLD analysis project Ga0209367, IMG submission 187412) | Marine gutless worms symbiont microbial communities from Max Planck institute for Marine Microbiology, Germany - Olavius geniculatus... ... | reverse complement strand
GATAACTGGTAAAAGTCAGCAGCAGTTAAGAGATATGAGTTAAATTGAATGGCCGCGAAAGCGTCTGCTAATACCACAACGTTTGGATTTGTTTAAGCTGAAGCAGATCTTAATGTAGAAGGAGAACAGATTACGATTAGCTCACGAACAGATTTTCTTTCATATGCAAACAAAATGGCGCAACAGCGGCGTGTAATCGGAAATGACAAATGACTGAAATCTCACCTTGTATAGCGAGCGTTATTTCGGTTGTGAGCGGACCGTCGGCGCGTTTTAATAATAACGCAGTTAATCATTCAGCATTCGCCAGGTGGCACCGCTTGACAGTCGTGGCGTCCACTTGCGGCTTCTTGTGAAAATAAATTCTCCGGGCTCCCTGGTACTAGAGGCCTACGCACATGTACCGACAACCGACGAAAGACGGATATTGACTTTGTGTCTATTTTTGTCCCGCGTCTGTCCTACACGGTTTGTAGTGAACGGTAGCCTACAGTTTAGTGGCGCGTACAGAGCGACGTAACTGAACTGAACTAAAACGGTTAAGTTTTTTGACAAACTGACCAGTGATTGAGATGACTCAGCAGGGCGAGCCCATCGGACATTGGTTGACGTATACGTGTGCGTAGTCACGTAGTCACCGACGCCGTTAGACGGTGCGTACTGTAATGCAATACTGCTTGCTCATTGGTCAGTTCGTCAAAAACTAAACCATGTCAGACTCCAGTTCAGTTCAATTCAGCTACGTCACTCTGTACGCGCTTTTCCCCTTCCATGCGAGGGAATAAAACCTGGGCCGAATCTTATGGTTGTCAGTTACTGTAGCACGTTACTAGCCGAAGAGTCGTCATTTCACGAGAAGATATTCCTCGTTTAAAAATAAGTCTATTCAACCTGGAAACATAGGCCTAAGTTGTAGTTTTAGTATTGCATTTTTCGATTTTACAATTTTATGACTGTATTTTATATTTTATATGTAGGCCTATTTGCTGTGCTGCCATTGGCGTAAATAAACGATGTGTAAATAGGCCTATACTGTATTACGAGTTGCTGCTATTCTCAGACATTGTTAACGCCGAGGCCACGGATGTTTTAGTCCCTAATTCGTTTACTTTGCAAGGGTCAAGCACTTAGGCCTAATCTGTAAGTGTAGCCTGATTATATCAATGTGTTAGGGCCTACCTCATGTATCGAGATGCTTTTTTTTGCAAAATGCACTTTCCTGGACGATGGACAATTTTAACTACGCCATTCCTAACTGCTAGTTCTACTACTGCTACTTAGTAATTGGGCCTATAAGTTATTTATTAGTTGTCAAGCAGTTAAAACTGTTTTAATGTTTTTTTAGCCTACTGTGGATTGTGGAATTCGGAGAAGGTGGAGGGTGTAGGAAATGTTGGAAGTGATCCGAAGCCATTCCCCCTACAGTGAGCGCAGTATATTTGCATACATGCAATCTTCAACGAAATACGCAGGGATTAACGAGCAATTTATATACGCTTCATCGTTCGATATAGCCTAGGCATATAAGCAGGATCTCTGGCGTTACCATGGCGCGACACGGCAAGCTTGTAAAAATTACAGCGCTACAACACATAAAACTTACAGGTCTACTAGTATATCCAGCTTCGTCGACCGCACGGAAATGGAAACCACAAAAAAACCTCTGTTGACCTTTGTTGCTTTGCAGCTTTTCGGTGGACGAAGATTTTTTAGTCACGTGACTGTGAATAAAAATCTCCATCCGGTCACATTTTACGATCGTGGTTTTGTTGTCACCTCGCTATTTCATCCGAGAGTAAAAATTTACTGCTTTACATCACAGTGCTTTTTTAATACCGCACCGACTACACAAGCTTTAGGACTATGCGTTATAGGCTTTTATGTTAATAAAGTTTATTTTTCGTTAATTTTTCTGTTTTCGACCACGCTCTACGTCGGCGTTTTAGTGTAGGCCTACGCTGTGCATTTGCATATCGTATCGTATGTCGTCAGGTGATATAAAACGACCTTCGCACAATCCTCCTTTATAGACTGGGTGGGCCAATAAAAAACGTGGCACTTTACTTTTGTCCATATCTTCGCCAGTTATTGATCGATTTTCAAAATTCTTTTACTGTCACACTCTGCGGAAAATTTGCAACTATGTGATTATTGTATATCCCCCACACCGTAAATGCGTTTCTACACTACCTTGTGCAATATAGGGCTTAAGTGAAATATACGTATATAACGAAAATAACAAACAAATATTTTGGTAAAATTGGAAAAAAAACACTTTAGACCAACATTGCGGTGAATGATCTGTATGATACTACGGCGTAGACTGTGCGAGTTTAACACAGTCTAGTGTCATACGAATCATTTGTCGCAATGTTGGTCTGAAGTATTTTTTTCATTTACCTAAATTTTTGTTATCATCGTTAGTTTTTTTACATTTATATATCACAAGGTAGTGTAGAGACGCATTTACGGTTAAGTGGGATATATATAATGATCACATTATTTCAAATTGTCTGCAGTGTGTGCCAGTGAAAGAATTGTGAAAATCGGCCAATAATTGGCGAAGATATGAACAAATGGCACGTTTTTATGGCCCACGGTGTATAGATTTAATTTTGAACGTTTAGAAGTTCGCATTACGTTAACTATAACGTTGTGTCGTGTGTAAAACAGAAATCGACATTAGCAAATTTCATCGGCGACAATATTGCATCCAGCTGCTTGATGCAGCGCTATACGGCGACACTCGTCAATCGCACAATGGCGAATATAGTCACAATTTCTCTGTATGTGTTCGCCTGCAGACTTATCGCAGGTGCTTGTTCGCAATCATGAGATTTCGTTGGCGCGTGGTGTCTCGTCGCCAGTTCATTTCACTGCTGGTAATTATCTTCTGGTTCTGAATTCGTCGCCGCGAATTACCACTAGCCCTACGGCCGCACTGTACAGGAGGCTGCAAGTTGAAACTGTCAGCATGTTGCCGTTTCGTTCAAAAGTGTAGGCCCCTAATATGAACCGCGGTGGTAGTGGACTAGGCATAACGTGCTATTAGTCAAGAATTTTTTGAAGTTTTTGCAGATATATTATATTTACATGCTCGCAAAATCTTGATAAAAAAGCAACGCACGGTATATCCATTGGGACTACTTGTGATGTTTTCTACCATCCTTACCTGCTCCACGCACTCTGAATAGGCCTACTTGATTGATTGGTTGATAAGTGTTAATGTTTAGTAATCGTATTTTGTGCATTTATTTCCTACTTCTTTGATTTCAAACTTCAGTAAATTTAACGTTATTAAAGTTAAACCGTTAGCATATGCTGTCTCCTGGAAGTGCAGTGACTTGCTGATTTTTTTTCAAGTTGTGGATGTACACTGTGTAAGCCAAAGCATTGTTGATCATTGCCAAAGCTCGGGAAAATAATACACGTGGTGTCTTCGTGGGCTATGATGCATCTCGGATTCATTCGCTGTATGAAATAGGTTTTGTTTTCCATCATTTTGCTTTTTTATTTAAATCTAAAAATTTTCTTTTTTTGTTAATGTGTTCTTGTTTTCACCGCACTACACAGACTTTCGGACCTTGCTTTGTCGGCTTTTATTTTAACGAAGTTCATTTTGGGTTATTCTTTTGTTGTCGACCACGCTTTCTCTCAGTATTTCAGCGTAAGCTTACGTTATGCATTTGTGAAAATCGGCCAATAATTGGCGAAGATATGAACAAGTGGCACGTTTTTATGGCCCACGGTGTATAAATTTAATTTTGAACGTTTGACGCGCGGTATAGGCGTAATTTTAAACGTTGTTGTTTAGCATGCGTCTTGAATCTGCCTATGGAGTAGAATATCTAAAAGCCTTGCTGTTATTAAAAAAACCTGTTTTTATTTTACTCTCGCAATCAGTGTGTTTCCCGTGATTTCTACTGGATTTCATGTGCTTTACGGCGGACGTCATTGGATAATCAAACTTGCCATGTGGTCACATGCAGGCGCGTACGTAGGTTTATACAAGCGCCATGAAATATAGTTGCCCGATACGCTGCCAATTAATGACGAACAGCTGCGCTATATGAAAAGCATGCAGTGCGACCTGCTGGCTGGATTCCGACTATTGAGTCAGTCAGAACCAGCTCTACAGTGAAAACTCTTTGCTGGCGGCACCGAGCAATTTGCATCACTTTATGTCATTCGACGTTTTTCAACGTACATCCTGAATAAATGCTTCCTTTCAGTCCTAGTGTTCGAGTGTCTTTTTCGACGTACCGGTAGCCGCGCTGCGTGGTCCTAATTCATCCTGCCAATTTGCAAGAAAAGACCGGCGAACACGTGTGCTTTAGATAATCCGTTCTGATTTTACGCTATTGAAAACTAATACTTATGTGTTCAATTCAGTGTTAAATAGTACGTAACTATTTACATATCTTGTTTTATAAACATAAAATGCGCTCGCTTGACGCTTAAACCATTAGCGATGTTCCATTCAGTAGGCCAACGGTTTTCGTTTTCAAAACATATTTATGATCAAATTGTTATTTGCACGTATGCTACTTTCAACAAAAAACGTCGGTAATTAGTGTGCAATTTGTATACGCTGCAGCGTTCAATATAGCCTAGTCCTAAGCCTACATGCAAATCATCATAATGTTTGTTTTAAAAAGTAGACAAGCGCAAAGTTTTAACAAATACAACATGAACATTTGTTTTAAGTTATTCGAAGGTTTATGAAAAAATACACAACAGGAAATAAAATGATGGAATATTTTGTATACGGTTAATAGTTACTTTTCGTGTAATATTATGCAGCTAAAATGTTAAACACTTGCGTATGAAAAAACGGCTGAACATATGTTGTGTAAACCACAGAACAAAACGCATATTTCTTAATTTGTTCAAAATTTTTCATTATGTTTTTTTTTTAAAAATGCAAGTTCAAACTTCAAACAATTATAACGTTTGAACCAAAGTATTGTGATAAGTTTTCTTTAATATGTGGCTGGTGTCTTTCTCTGCAAATGCTGCTAATTTTGTGATAAAATCTGCCACAATTCCGAAGATTTGGGATTTTTTCCTACAGGATTGTTTTGCAGGCGCGCACTGTGTATTGGGCCGAATGGCAAATACACCGTCGTTCGTATTATGTCACGGGGCGTAAAAAACGACCGGTGATGGAGTGTAATGGAATAGCGATCGACTCGATTCGCCAGCTAAACTAGCAAAATAAGTCTACTAATCGCCCTATAGGCTACACATACGCGCGTCGCAATGGGGACTCTGGGCCGGAAATACTGAACTATAACGTCGTGTTGCCTGCAAAACAGAAATCTTAATTCCTTAAAACCTTAATTTGAAGTAGCAAATACATTGTAGCTCGATGCTGTTACGACTTTGGGTTCATGAGTCCCGGTACCCTCTGTCAAGCCCATGCTGTCGCCTATTAGCCTTGTTGCTGTGGTCCTATATAAGCCATTGCTAATGGCTGTCGACCGGGTTAGGCCTATCAGATTGTCTGTCCACTCTGGCTTTATCTGCAGTCTCTGTGCTATACGTGTTGCTAAGGCTAAAAAAGGCTAATGCGGCCTTCATCTATCGGGCTTACCTATAGCGTAGGTTTACTAACAATATCATTTGATCCAATGGATATCCGAAAAAACGAAGTACAGTACGCTCACGCATTAACAGTTGAACAAAATTTGAAGTAGCAAATACATTGTAGCTCGATGCCGTTACGACTTTGGGTTCATGAGTCCCGGTACCCTCTGTCAAGCCCATGCTGTCGCCTATTAGCCTTGTTGCTGTAGTCCTATATAAGCCATTGCTAATGGCTGTCGACCGGGTTAGGCCTATCAGATTGTCTGTCCACTCTGGCTTTATCTGCAGTCTCTGTGCTATACGTGTTGCTAAGGCTAAAAAGGCTAATGCGGCCTTCATCTATCGGGCTTACCTATAGCGTAGGTTTACTAACAATATCATTTGATCCAATGGATATCCGAAAAAACAAAGTACAGTACGCTCGCGCATTAACAGTTGCCCTTAAAAAGTTTAAAAACGCGACATAGTATCTGCGACATAATCATTACATTATATTTATGCAAACTTCCGAAAACACAGCTGGAAGGGGGGAAATCAATCATTTCAATAGTATGTTTGAATGCGGGCAGTCTAGAGAAATCGACGATGGGCCTGCAGTACGGTAGATTGCTCCATATACTGAAAACACGCTCGACAAAAATGCGGACCTTAAGGTGCAGCTGCTGCAATGGCTTTTTAATATTTGATAAGGACGTCCCCGCGTGGCGCTTGCAGCTCTGGATTCAAACATGATTTTATAGCACTAAAACTGAACAAATTCGTAGCCTAGAGACTAAACTAAGAATTTGCAATAGGCGCAGTCGTTCATTATTGTAACTGAAATTCCCAAAGCCGCGGAGACGCTTTGTAAAGTCGTGGAGCGGTTGGTGACACAACCTGATCGCACGCGCTGCATGTTTTACGGCACGTCGTTTACGTCGGCCGCACGTCAATGCGCAATTCTGAATCCCGACGTTGCATTATTGATTGACGGCCAAAGACTGCAGTGACTGAGTGACGAGGTGTTAAGACGCTAGAGCTAGCAAGCTGCGGAGACAGTTTACGACGCCAGCATGCCGTGCACTCCTCGTGAGGTTTGCGACGCCGTTAATTCAGTATAACGCCACCAGAGAACGACGCTACACTGGAGGATGCTCCGCCTCGACGTGCATGACGGAAGATGGAGAAGCTTGGTAATTGCACAGGACGCTCACGTGTTTATCGTTACTTCCCGCCGATTATTCAACACCTGACGTCTGGCCTCGTGCTGTCGATATCTACCTTTGTGTGGGTCTCGTGTCCTGGACGACAGTACTATTTTGTGGAACTTGTTCGCTGCAAACATTGAGTTTTTGTTTTTGTATTGCATTTTTATGATTTTATGTGTGTTTTATATGTAACGTGTGCTGCGTTTGGCACAACAACATACTGTTCAAAGGAACACGTAGTCTGTCTAATGCATCTCGATAGCTAACAGTAAAGTCCGTATAAATTAACTGAGTGAGCAGTGTTGGCCAGTGGTAAAAATTAATTATATATAAAAAAACTGCAAGCAATTCATTTAATGTTGTATAAGCGCTGATGTAAAACGGCAATAATCAACAAGTATAAGCACGAACTAATGTATTAGCTTAGACATTTAATCTGTTCTCAGTAGCCAGATATAAATGTCTAAGCTAATGCATAATGTTCTTGCCTATACTTTTTGATTTTTGTTGTTTTACATTAGCGCTTACACAACATTAAATAAATTGATTGCAGTTTTTATATATATATAATATTCGCGGTTTTATTAAAGTTTGAAAGGTCATGCACTGAACAGTTACTTTGTACACAACAACAACAACTACTACTACTACTACTACTGCCTCCACCATCTTGGATTTTGTTATTTGTTTAATATAATGGCAAGTTTGTATGTAGGATCGCAAATTTAGTCTACATACCAAATTTCTTGCAGATAGGTGAAAAAGCAGTTATAAGTGATGACCACCGCCATCTTCCATTTACTATTTTTCTCGATTCTGGTCACATGATTTATTTCCAGTAGCAACTAACCACATTCCTGCAAAATTTTATGAACCTTTTACAGTCGGTAGCTGATTTGTTATGCTTTGTGTAAAAATACAAAATGGTGGCCGTCGCCATGTTAGATTTCATTTTTGTTTGATTTTGTGGTATAACTGCATGTAGAACGTTAAACTTAGCTCGCATATGAAATTTCGTCCAAGTATGTGCAATTGCAACTACGTTATGAGCGATAAACGGAATTCAAAATGGCGGCGGCCGCCATCTTGAATTTATTATTTTTGTCGATTTTCGTCACACGGTCTACTTCTGGTAGCAGCCGACGACATTACTACAAAATTTCATTAATCTATGTCAGTTGGCGGCTGAATTATTGCTGTTTGTGCAAAAATCCAAGATGACGGCCGCCGCCATCTTGAATTATAATTTTGTAATGCTGGACCATTCACGAAGTTCATTTGTGCACCTGAAATTCTTTTTCGTATTTCGTGTTGATTGAGTGCGTATTTTTCGAGATATCGGGATTCGAAAATTTCGCAACAAATTGGCTTAAATGGCCTATTCAGGCCCCCAAAATCATGTTTTTGGGGAGTTTTGACTCCCAAACATTATTTTTTATCATCGAGACTCCAAACGGCCTTACCTTACGCGGAAACACGGGTTTTGAGTCATAAACGGTCGTGATCGGTCTTCTGGTGTGAACTGTAGGCGTGAGCAAAAATACAAAAAGTAACGGAAAATGCCCTCCCTACGCAGACCCCCTTCGCGTCGTCCCACATCAACCAAATTTTGCGTGTGGGTCGTATCCCGGATATTTTTCTTGGTTTCAAGTTTCATTAAGATCGGTTGAATATGTGTGAGCTGTGGGGGTCGAAATTTTGGCCTTCCCATTGACTTGGCGCATCGCTTATACAACAGCTTGTTGCTATCGCACAAGCCGTGAAAAGTTTAAATTGCCGCCTCAAAGATAATGGGGACACGACCTTGATTTTTTGTGGTCACGTGACGTCATCGGTCACATGGCCATTCGACTCGCAGTGGACAATTTTCTATGGGTGGTCCATTATGACCACGGGTCTATCTTGCACCGTTATGGAGACCCTCAAATGTTGGACGGACGCACGCACGGATGCTGAGGTGATTTTATACTCTGCCCAATGCTATGCATTACATTGGACAGACAATAAACGATTGATTGATTATTTAATACATCTACAACACATTGATACAGTAACACAGCTCGTAACTCGTATCGAGGCTAGACGATCTTTTTTAATTTCAGATTCGCACATCGGTACAGATGCATTTCTGACCGAAGTAAAAAAATTAACAAACTATAATAACACTTAAGATGCGAGTTATGTCATTTTACAGTAGATCCCGAGCTCACTTTGGGCGTGGAGTAGGCCCCTATAAGTCCACGTACGTATCTAGGGCCTACTTTGCTATTCTGCCTCTTTCAATGCTTTAGAGATGCAGTTGCCAATTACGCTGTGACAGTTTCTGTACTTAATTCAGTAGGGATATGGAACTATCTTGATCTTGCTTTGTTCACGTATTTCTACTACGTGAACTCGTTTCTAACACTGTACAATTGCCGGTAATGTCTGCTATCTTCTGCGTGTCGTTCTCATCCCTAGCGTCAAATGTGTTGAAGTCTCTTGATCCATGCAAGCGTTTATGTCAGAAGCGCCACGGCGTATAGCCGCCTTGTCTGCTGTAATTTCTGGACGACGTTTGTTTGCGAGACGTAGCCCGGAGATCGCAGAAAACAGTGCGGCTGTAACTCTCGTTCTGCAATCAGCTGGACTTTGTGTCTTTATTGTTCTGTTTAGTGTTTACGATCAATTCTATCTATTTTATTTCACGCAAGCGCCGCATCTCAAAGTCCCGCGTCGTTGTCGTCGTTGTCGTCGTCGTCTTTGTGTTTCGACCAACTGATGCCACTGAAAACGCATGCGCGGCCGCGCAAGTTTCCAAAGAACCTGTTACGTACTGTCCTTCGAGGTACATGTGGGTTCATAAGAAATTGTTTTTTTCCTCAAAGGTCGATAAGGGACATAGCAACCGAACTTGGGCAAACTTTTTACATGTCCCATATAGATAAAGCCGCTCTAGAGTTTACTGGTCGTTCGATTGAGCGAATGATATCAAAACTCAAAAGCGGCGAATTTAGCTGATATAGTGACGCTGATGTACGTTGACAAGTTAACAAGGATCGACGTACAGATCGCAGTCTGACAAAAACTATCAACAGGCTGCAGCTCAGGAAGAATACAGACATCTTTATGCCTACATAGTTTATTTATATTAGAATTTACACTTTGCATTTTACGCATTGGCTTAGAAAAAACACGCGATTTTATCTTTGATGACGATTCGAACACGAATTGTCCGGTTACAATATTATTTATAGCACACCCATCGTAAAGACCGTCGACAGTTGTTACATTGACTACTTTAACTGCATTACTTTATTTAGTTAGTGTAACTGTTTTACCTTGGGAAGGCGAATCCCGACGACTATAAATTTAGCTTCAAGTTGCGATGCTACAAACACGTAAGCATAAAAACTCACAACGAAACTCGCCTTTCCTTTAAAATATTTTTTATTTGTTAAAGTAGCTTGATGCACGAAGGCTGTTGAATGATTTTCCCAACAAGACTGGAAAGGAGGACGAAAACTGATTATGTTGGTGATCGATATACTAGTAACAAACGTTTTCGTATGCTATAAATATCGTTTTTGCTTTTTTTATAAAACCGAATCAGCGTAATAATTAAGTCCAATATAAAATTGTACTTTTTTGTATTTAATACGTATTTTACTAGTGCTAGATATGAGAAAGATCTGCAGTTTTTATGTAAACATTTGCCAGTAAGTAGGCGAGGTGGTGAAATAGTTGGACCATCTTTCGATGCTACGGTCCAAGTGGATTACCCGGCTAATGAGTGATGCTGTGTGGAGTAGTGTTGACAACTACGGAATGTTGACGTCATGACGTCACCAAGTTGCTGCTACTGCGCTGCATTGTGGACATCACGATCACGCAGACACTCCTGTAAGTCGCTGTTCCCTTGGCGTCAGTTTCCTGTCGTCCCACTTGCGTGTCGCCCAATGAAAAATCCGAGCTTCGTGGCAGTAAAATAGGATGCTATACGGGGAATATCACGGATGCTTCCATCAAGCCGTTATCGGCCGGCTGGCAGAAACGATAGCACAGGACGATGGGACGTAGGTCGACAAACGTTGATGAACCATGCAAACCTATCCGGGGCAGGCCCACAAATAACATGTGAGTATATAGAGTGTGGACTAAAAAGTGATACTCTTTTACGACGATTGGCTTAAATAACGATGAGTGCTATTCGACTTACAATCAGCGTGATTGTAACTTATTTTTACCTTTTCTTCAGAGAACACTGTCGTTCTAAAAGAATTATGAAAATGTTGTTATGTAAATGAACTCACTTAATCTGTAAATAGGCTAATTAATAGCATTATATTAACGTAACCTAGTTAAAACAGTACACATTTCTGGCGTTTATCATGTCACTATGTTGACGTAGTTGTAAACGTCCAGTTTAGTCCGGCTCTGCTGTCAACTGAAATATCCAGTTACTGTTTGCTGCATAAGAGCTACCGTACGAGCACGTTTTTACGCGCGACAGCAGAATGCTTTGCGCGTCTTTGCCATCGTCTGGGCGTCCGTCTGTCCGTCTGTCTGTCTGTCACACTCTTGAGCTGTATCAAAACAGTGCAAGCTAGGATCACGAAATCTTCACTGTGGGCTGCCCCAAGGTCTCTAGTTTATCGTGACAAAATTTCGTGCCACTGGGTGCAGGGGTTCCCCTCGAACGAGGGCGTCGAAGAGGGGTACCCCCTAAAAAGATGTCATTTTGCCGTTATTGGCTCGAATAATGTGAAAACGGTTCAGATAGGCACAGACATGCTGCTAAACATAACAAGTACTGGTGACAGGCTTTTTAAATTTATCAACATCGATGACCTTGAATAACCTTGAACCTCCCCAAAAGGGGTTTTTAGTGAATTTTTCGCAATTTTTGGATGCTGCGCACACTTTAACACTGAATTGCGACGAAATGGCTGGAGATAGAGCAAGACAACCTGCGTATGAAATTTTCAGCATTCAACGTAGTTTTTAGCAGTCCAAGTCCTGACCCCCTAGGTTCAAGGAGGCCGGCGCAGGCGGACATCAAAGACGGCTACCCCCCTAAAAAGTGGTTATTTTACCTCATTTATCTCGTGTAGCGTGAAAACGGTTGCAAACAGGTACAGACATGCTGCTTATC
>Ga0209367_1011228_pt1 | contig 11910 bp, 5 predicted proteins | sample WorMetLIZISLAND2_FD_187412 | JGI IMG/M metagenome (GOLD analysis project Ga0209367, IMG submission 187412) | Marine gutless worms symbiont microbial communities from Max Planck institute for Marine Microbiology, Germany - Olavius geniculatus... ... | reverse complement strand
GCTGATGCTTCCGGTTGATCTGCCACGAGTGACCCGTGCTGCTAGTGACAGCCTGCGGTGTGGCTCGGTCGAATGTCGACACGTGACTGCCGCGATGCGTGTCACTCAACCACGTGCCAATGACGACCATCAGCGACGCCGACTCACCGACAAAGTGCTGAGCGACCCGACTAAAGCCCGAGGCGCGTTTCGAACTTTTTATTTCTCGGAGATTCTCTGAGATTCTCTGAAATGCTGGCGTGGAATTCGCGATTCGTACTTGCCTTTTCTCTAAGATTCTCAGAGAATCTCAGAGAAATAAACGCAACACAATGCATGCCACGGACGCAACGCAACGAACGCAACAAACTCAACGGACGCAACGGTGTTGAACGGACGCAAGAAAAGTACGCAAGCAAGTACAACAGACGCAGCTGACCGTCAGCAACGGCCAAAATGCAAGGATAGAAGAGGTGTGAATTCTTGCGTTGTGTTCGTTGCGTTTGTTGCGTTCGTTGCTGCGTTACGTACGTTGCGTGCATGGTGTTGGACGGAAACCAGGCTTGACGAGCAGCGACGTCGGGCGGTGGCTTGCAGATGACGTCTTGACTGGCGTCGTGGTTCGAGGCGAACGTTCACCACATCCGTGCGCCGCGATCATCTCTCACGTTCTCAACTACCACAATCACTCTCTGTAGGCCTACTGTAACTGTTCTCGCTTTCGGCTCTGACTCTGACAAACAGCGTAGCAGCAAAACTAGAAAACTCTCGGCCCGATGCAATGCCGAAATACTGTGCAGCCATCCACGTAATTATTAGACGGGACTTACTTATTTATTTTGAACATTAACTAAACGTCCACTTTTATGTAGCCTAGCTAAGCGCTGTGCTTGGTGTGCCTAAGCTGGCGCGTAAACATTGTCACCAGATATGCATCATGAGGTTTTTGACGTCCGGTGACCTTGATCTTTGATCTTTTGGCACGCTGGTTAAACCTACTTTTACCCTATAGGAAATTTTCAAATCAATTTAAGTTTTTCTACGGTTTTTAAGTTTGCGTATAGGCTTCTAACTCAAAAACGAAAGGGCAGTAAAATAAAAAAAATTGATATAAACGTTTCCCGCACCAGAAGTAACCAATGCACTAATTTTCAGTTTAAAAAGCCAAAGGTCAGATAAGGGTTACGCTTGCGCAATGCAGGTAAATGGCCGCCCAATATATCATCACTGGGCTGACATGCTTTCTAGCGATTTTTATTATGTTACGACTCGCGAAAGTGTGCAATATCATATGCTTATTGTACGTATACTATAGCATGAGTCCTGCAGTGCAAATTAAATTTAGTATATGCTAGCTATGGGAATTTTTAAGTTACGGCAAAATGTACATTGGTAACATTATTTAAACTGAGTATATTACATTACGACTATTATTTTTTTGCATATTTTATTTACGTCGACAGTTTTTGGTGCGGCGGTTTTACATACCGAGGCTATAGTCTATGCGTAGACTATTTACAAGTGCAATCGCTGATGTGTGCCGAAAGCAGAGCCTAACTGGTGAAAGAAATGAAGTGCTTTGGCCATCTATGAATCGCGCATAAGATGTTTAGTGACTGTTCTGAGTCTTACATTTAGATTAATATAGGAAATTGTCTTGTATTCGCCTGAAACTGCAACAAATAATCTTGTATACATGTAAAATTATGCTCAGAACAGCGCAGCTTACTTAACAGGGAACAAAAAAGCAAGCGTAAAATATGCCGAGTTTCAGCATTAAGCTGCGCAGAACGTGTTTGATGTAGGCTTACTAGACGTACTTTTTTTGCAGTGATAGTAAAAAACGTAAAGCTAATGTACTATGTTGCAAAAGATGGTCAGTCAGCCGCTCGCTCGCTGATGATGTATTGCCGGCAGTAAGGTGTGAGGCGGCGTCCGTTGATCGCAAGTGTATGAGTAGAGACGGGCAGGTGAGAATGGTGTAAGGCACGGCAAGGTGTCCGAGCTGCGGCGACTGGCAGTCGACTTGTATGTTTTGACATCACTTCCGCCGATCCTTTACTCCGCACAACTGCAGCCTGTGTAACCCATGCAGGCAGGATACCGGTACTCAAACGCAGACGACGGACTGACGCGTCTTAGTTGAGTGTCCGCTGCTACAACTTGCTCGCTTCCACTTCACGAGGTCACATTCGGCAAATTCAAAATAACCAGTCCATCATTGCACCGTTTCACAGGACGCATGTCATGCGCCAGTGGCGAAGTGGCAAGGAGGGCAGGGGGCAAAGGAACAATTGCCCAGCCTAAATAATTGGCTGTCGAAACATAGTGAGAAACTCTCTTTGTCGAAAAAATGCAACGTTTGGGGCTAAACTCCTTATTTTTGGGTTATTTAAGGCCAAATAAATTTTAAGTACCCATAATCGTTTCTGTCCGAAATTCGCAATTGTCTGTCGAAATTTTGTCAAAAATTGCAACATCCTGCATCGCCTACTTGTTTAACCCATGATATTTAGCTATACACGGCGAGTTATACAGACATACTTTGTTTTCGTGTTGTTATTAATGTCAGTGATAGTCAGTTTTCTGTCACCGTGTTATGTAAAAAAGACAATTGACAGTGTATTGTTTTGGGCTAATGTTTGCTTTGCATAGGTCTACTACTACCCACTGCAGCTTGCGTTATAAAGTCTCAATTTTATTTGAGCGGCTTAAAACCTTCTTCTACAAAAACATAAATGTTTTCCTAAGTTACCAAATTGTCTCTTTGTAAATGTACGCAGTTTGTCTTATTTTTAATTTGAATAACTTATGACTTTAGCTAGGTACTTTTTGACTTGCAGCAAATTTTCGCTTAGTGTCATCTCGAATAGGCCTAATTTATTGGTTCTTTACTTTGTTCATCAGAGTTATCATTTTTATTGTAGTTTTTAAAGTTTTTATTACAGATTTGTTTCGCAAATTTTGCTGTCTAAAAAGCTTCATTACGTGTATTTGATTAATTTAGTATAATGATAACGCCAGATTCACGGCAGTTGAACCGCGACTGTGAAAAAAAATCTACCGGTATAAAACTTCGACATCGGAACACCAGTTTTAAACATTTAAAAATTACCAAAGACTTTTTTTGGTTCGATTGATGCTACGCCGCCAATCATAATTATACTTACATACGTGCTTACTTATTTAAAAGTTAAAGAGCAGCGCAACAATATTTCTTAAAGTTTTGTCGCACGGATAGTCCGTGGATTCTGTTGAATCTGTTTCATGCACGCGGTGCAGCGACAGGAAAGGCTCGTCACCAGTCCCTTGACTTCTCGGTCGTACGACAGTCACTCTTCACTAGCGCACAGACTCACATTAAGCCTACCTGTAGGCTCTATTTAAACTCCCGCGAACTTATTTTCAGGGATAGGGTCCTTGAGCAAAAATGTTGCAAAACACCTTAAATATATTGAATATCCGCTAAAGTTAAAACGTGCCAAAAATTCCTGCAAATTATTCATATTGCATGCAATTGTAGCAACATCTTATTTCCAACATTAGGTCTATATTTTAAAAGATTAGCAATAATGTAATGCAGCGTTTTTAAAAATGTTAAACATATCTATATGATAGTTGCGGTTGCTATGCGTAATACCTAAACCAGTAAACCTGCAACGACCGAAAACTCACCTGCACCGCACAACCATTCAATGTCCGGACACCGGAGCATTCACTGCAGATAAGCCTTATAATGGCCCGCGTGCAACAAATTGGACATAAAAAGTTACAATGTGCTGCTATTGCTGTTGTAACTTAAATATAATGCTTTAATGCTAAGGCTTTTAAATAGTTGACTGCATTTATTTTGCCGAATTTGAGTCAAATAACGCCCTGAAATTTGACATTACTTGCGAACTAACTTTTTGCGTGTTGTGGCTTACCGTGGTATCAAGATTAGAACGCACTCTTTAAACGTTTTTTTTTTATAAAACTTACTACATAATCCAATAAGCAAACATTTTTTCTGGGAGTTCGTTGCCTTGTTAGAACGACAGCAAAATAATTTTAGTTTACATGAAGTAAGTTAATACCATTAACGCACATTATACATTCAACATGATTCGTCAACTTCTACAAGCACCTTAACTATAGCCAACGATAAGCCTATGCGCGAGTATGGACCTACCGCCTATATTAGGCTATAGGGGCCTACATAGTGGGTCGAATATAAAACTACTGCGCCTACAGCTTCTGGTAAAATATTCTAATATTCTAACGTGTGTATAAGTTAGTACAGAAATATAAGATAAAGATCCGCAAGTGCTAAGCAGAACAAGCGCGGAAATGTTTACTGAATACGCACCGGTTAACAAAATTCGGTTTAAAGAGCCCTCGTACACGCACGATAAAATAGAGTAAAATGTACGCCTAAAATAAGAATAAACAATTTGAAGCAATTTGTATTATTTTACTGCAGTGGGCCTATATGCGAAAAATCTGCGATAAAATACAAGTTATCTGCAAGTCTGTATAGTGCCACGTTTCGCTCGGTGATTTATCGCGACCATCTCCGGTTGTTACATTTGACTTTATCGGTATATTATTTTTTCGTTTACGTTAGAGCGCCTAAGGACTTGTATGGGTTCTGAGCAGTCAGTCAGCTGTGTGAAGTTATCGACTGGTTTTGCTGCGACTAAGCAAGTCGCGTAGTTTGCGACGTGCTGGCGAAACGCTGAGTTCTGCTGCAGGCGTACTGACAACAGTCAACGACGTTCCACGTGTCTGCAACCAACACGTAACATTAAAGGTATAGATATCGACTTTTCTGATCTACTGCACAAAGCTTCTTGCGTTACTTTAGTTAAAAACATGTCACTGATGACGATCGTAGCAGAACAGTTTGTACAACACAGAAATATTTTAATATCGTCTGGTTAGTTTCTACGAATCTTCACAAAATCAATATTTGATAGCGTAAATATTATTCCAATAAACGTACCAAATATTTTCAGTATTAAAAGACTACTATTTCTCTACCACGTAAATGCAAGAAATTTCAGTCTGTGTCATATTTACTAACCGGCAGATATGTAGGTTTGTTTTCACGATCGCTAAAACATCACACAACAAACTGTTGATATAATCAAACAGAGAGATAAAGAAACTAAACTCTCTTGCGCCAGGCTAAGGCCATGGGCCACTAAATAATAGCACCTAATAATCTAGACGTCCTTGCTAAGGTAGTAAGGCTGTCAGCAGTAGTCGCCGTGGCGTGCTGCTATATTCATAACAATGACGTCATCGTCGGCCATATCGGCTTAGCAGCAGCCAGCAGCAACAAAGCTCTATGTCGCAACGATAAAGTATGCAAAAATTCGGTCCTGTTATCTTAATGTTTGACCTGTGATCTTGATATTTAATAGGGTTATTGCAGTACATGTGCGTGCAAAATTTCACGAAGCACTGTGCATGCAGCGGTTCACGAGTTATCGTGTTAACAGAGAAAATAGCGATGATGCTATGTCGTCGCTATCGCGAACAGTAATAAGGAGAACCTTGCAGTAGTAGTAATTCGATGTTGTGAGTAGGATGTAGACGGCGGACTGACGCTGAGTGCTAGTGGTCCGTTCATCTGTAGCGTGCGCAGTCTATCGAGCACCTGCCGGTGACGATCAAGATATTCTTTGGCTTTACTTGCACGCATGCGCAGATCTGAGATCTCGTCTCGAGACGACTTGTCTTCTTCCTGTTTAGTTCAGTCACAAACATTGCAGTTCCAGACTGGCAAACCCTTAAGTCATGCAGTATGTTGTCACTAAACATGTTTTAGCCGACCGTACTTAAGTAACGATCGAGCTGTGGTCATGAGTTGTCCGTCCGTCTGTCTGTAACGGATGTATTGTGGCTAACGGGTAAAGCGCAAAGAAAAACTTTTTACACGAATAACTAGCCATGAGGGTTGAACTCGGGCATGCAAAATTTCAGCCATCTACTCCAAGGGGAACATTTTTAAATTAAGAGCTAAATGAAGGGGGTAGAAAAAATGTGCGTTTTTAACGGAAAACTGGCTATATCTTGAAAACGGTAATAGATACGGCCTAGGTTACTATAAACCACTAATAGGAAGTGGCATACGCCGTGTCAGATTAGATGGAAATCATTGACCTTTGATGACCTTAAAAACCGTTACGCGCTATTGTGGCTAAACGGTGCGAAATAGGGCTTAGGTTGCTATTGATCACTAATAAGAAGTGGCATATTGGCTTTCAAATAACATAAAAATCATTGACTTTGGATGACCTCGAAAATCAGTACTGCAGCAAAAACTGCATAGTCTGTAGCGTGTCTTTCCGAGCAAGGCATGTTTATTGTGAAAAATATTTGCAAAACCTGCGTCCGATGTTCTTCTTGCTTATTTACACTGCAGCTATTTATATCGCCTGGCAAAATGACCACGTGCGGTGTCTGTTATACTAGCGTTTACTGTTGCTTTTGAAACAGCGTTCCGTTAACATGCATAAAACTGTGTCACCTCCGATAAAATCGCTTTCTCTTGTTGACTGGAAGTCGGACGCTGGTTTTCGAAGGTAGGCAGTACGGTCGGCTTTTCCTAGCGATAGCTGGGCTTCATGTCTAATTGGGGTTTGAATAAAGAGGGGATATAAAATTCAATGAAAAACCGGTCATATCTCAGAAACGGTAAGAGATAGGGCCATGGTTACTATTAATCACTAATAAAAAGTGGCATACGCTTTTTCAGATTACATTCGAATCATTGACTTGGATGACCTTGAAAGATCATAACGCAAATTGTGCAGTATTATGGCTAAACGATAAGTCGTATGGGTTTGCGATCGTACCATTGGATAGGACAGTGGCAACTTTTTATAGGCTGTCAATAGTAACCCTGTCTCCATCTGCAGCGGTTTGGCCGCAATTTTTAATAGAAAGTTTGAAGCTATAAGTGGCCATATCTCGGAAACGGTGAGATATAAAACCACGGTTACTATTAATCACCAGTGGCGGTTTTAGGCCGAGGCCGGGGGGGGGCACAGCCCCCCCCAGTGTTGCGCCAGGCCCCCCCCAGTTTCGTGTCTACCCATAATGTTTACGCGCGACAGCAGAATGCTTCGTGCGTCTTAGCCATCGTCTTGTCATCTGTCTGTCCATCTGTCTGTCACACTCGCGATCTGTATCAAAACGGTGCAAGCTAGGATCACGAAATTTTCATCACGGCTGCCTCAAGGTCTCTAGTTTTTCGTGACAAAATTTCGTGCCCGTGGGTGCGGGGGTTTCCCTCGAACGAGGGCGTCAAAGAGGGATACCCCCGTAACAACGTTATTTTGCCGTTATTGGCTCGTATAGTGTGAAAACGGTTGCAGATAAATACAGACATGCCGCTTATTATAACAAGCACTGGTGACAGGGTTTTTAGATTTATTAACATCAATGACCTTGAACGACCTTGAACCCTCAAAAAGGATTTTTAGTAAGTTTTCCACAATTTTTGGATGCAACGCACAGTTCAACACTTAATTGCGACAAAATGGCTGGAGATAGATGAAGACAACCTGCGTACGAAATTTTCAGCATTAAACGTAGCAGTCCAAGTTTCGACCCCATATGTTGAAGAAGGTCGGCGCACGCGGGCGTCAAAGACAGCTACCCCCCTAAAAAGTGGTTATTTTACCGCAATTATCTCGTGTAGCGTGAAAATGGTTGCAGATAAGCACAGACATGCTGCATATTGTAACAAGCACTAGTGATGGGCTTTTTGGATTTGTAAACATCGACGACCTTGAACGACACTGAACCCCCCATAAAAGTGTTGGTGAATTTTTTTAGCAATTTTTGGCTGCAGCGCAAATTTCAAGAGTGAATTGTGACGAAATGCCTGAAGATAAACCAAAACAAGCTGCATATGCAATTTTCAGCAGTAAACGCAGATTTTAGCAGTTCACGTGTCGACCCCGTAAATTCAAGGAGTCTTGCGTACGCGAGCGTCAAAAGGGGCACATTTCTAAAAAGTGGTTATGTTACTGATATTGGCGTGTCAAGCGTGAAAACAGTTGCAGATAGGCCTAGATATGCTGCGTATCACGAGAATCACTAAAGACGAGCTTTTTAGCGGTATTGATATCGATGATCTTGAACCCCCAAAATAGAAAGTTTTAGTGCTTTTTGCGATTTTCGGCTCTAGTGCAGACTTTAAAAGTTGAACTGCGACGAAATGGCTGGAAATAGACCAAGACAATTTGCAAAAAGGAACAGCTGAGGCTGTCGCGCGTTTAATGAGCTTTGCTCAAATTACTTGTTTGCGAAGATAACACAAATATCTCATTTCTTTGCGTTTCCAAATTGTAGAAAAGTGGGCAAATTTGCGGCTTCCATTGAGCGTCCAAAAACCAAAAGAACTTTAGCTTTAGTGGGGCTTCGCCCACCTGATCCACTGACCAGGGGCTCTGCCCCTAAACCCCGCTGGGGCTCTGCCCCCAAACCCCCGCTATAGACTCGAGTAACCGAGCTCGCCATCGGGCTGTGCCCCCAGATGTTGCAGCCTAGAACCACCACTGTTAATCGCTAATAGAAAGTGGCATATTGGCTTTCAAATGACTTGAAAATCATTGACCTTGAATGACCTTGAAAGCCAGGTTGCCACAGGAACTGCATGGGCGGTAGCTCGTCTTCTCTAACAGGGCGTTTTGTGAGAAAAATTTCCGAAACTTGCGTCCGATATTTCTGTTGGTTATATACGACTGTAGCTGTTTATATCGCCTGGCGAGACGACCGCGCGGCGCGTGTCACCGCCCACAACGTGTGTTATACTAGCGTTAACTGTAGCTTTCGAGACAGCGTTCTGTTGACATAGCGTGCATGTAACTATGTCACCTCTGACATATCGCTTTCTCTTCGTGATCGGAAGTTGGACGCTGGGCTTTGGACGTAAACGGTACGGTCGGCTTTTCCTAGCAACAGCTGGGCTTCTTTATTCATCGTGAAAACACGAACAAGTAGATGTAAAGACGCATGCATGCCTAACTGGCAGATATTTCCGCTTTTTTCAATTTTTTGACTCGAGTTTTGACGAAGGGCCTAGCACATGTAAAGTCTATTTCATTCTCACAATTATGCATCAAAAAATAAAATAATAGCCTAATAAATGCGATAGCTATTTTTAGGGCCACTAAGTGTGTCAGCATACAATAGTGAGAAATGTAGTAATAAAGCTGCGTATGCGTAGTTGCAGCATAAAAAAAGCACGAAAGGGACCTCGATATCATCCAGGTAGTTGTACTTCGCTCTCGTCTTTCCCGTATAGGACGGTCTTTGCGGACCGAAAGTCGACAGAGGTCTTGTTGAATACGCAGAACCGAATTCATCATCGACTGCAGTTAGTCGCAAGTTTGAGCGAGAACGACTGACTGGCAGAGTTGACAAACTCGCAGAATGTCGACTCAACTGTCCCGGAGTAACTGCAGGCGATCTCTGGAACGCAACATCAACGATTCTGTATGTAAGCAATTGCAAGCGTCCAACAACACGTCGATGTGACTTAGGCAGACATGCCGGTACTTGAATTACCTACTTCAGAGGGATGGAAAGCTGAGTTGACCTGGGTGTTTGGTCACTGACTGTCCAAAGAATGATGGCCATGCAGAATGCACCCATCCGTATACTGACCGTGTCCGGCACAAAGCAACTATGTCGATTGGACACAACTTGTTAACCATTAGACTACATTGATAACCTAAATCTGACGATATTTACTTAGCACTAGGATTCACTAATAAACCGGAGTTTGTTTTCACTGCTATAACTAAAACACGTTCTGACGTATTGTTATGAGTTGACGTTTGGCTAACCGTCTATTAAATTAGTTTTGCGTATATTACGTTACGTACATTACTTTTTACATTACATTTACACGATGATTTAACTCGACGAGCGCTAGAGCGCTTGACGAGCGCTCGACGAGCTGGCTTGATCAGCTAGCTATCTCGTCGTTTAAATGGTGTAATATTGCAAACATTTATGAAGCTGGAACGTTCGTTAAGCGCTCGTCGTGCGCTCGACAAGCACTCGACGAGCTGGCTCGATGAGCCATCTTTGTCGTGTGAACGGGGTATTACTTACATGTATAATTGTGTTGCGAGAACGATACGTACGGTCGAAAATGCGGCTGATCTGAGGTCAGAGGCTGACGCTGCGGTAGACGGTCGTCCTGTCGACGTCAGCCTGTACTGCGGCGCCGGCGTCTGCTGTCTGCCGTGACTGCGACCGTGACCGACAATCATCGGCGGCGGGAGGCTGGCTGAGCGTCGTGGTAACATCATCGCCCTGATACCGTAGTCGACAGAGACCGATATCGGCCGAAGCACTTCAGCCGGCGGCAGCGCCGGTCTCTTGCGACCGTACATCGGAGTCGTCGACACGGACTGCGGGAAACACATTCAGCAAACATCGGCCGAGTCTTAAAGTGTATAGACGGGGGTGAAGAAAAGAGATGAAAGTAACTACACGCGCAATGGGCATAGAACTACTTGCGTAACAGACCGACGACCAGGGCCAGATTAACGTAGTAGCAAAACGAGCAAATGTTATATAGGCGCCACAAAGCATAAAATTTGTTCTACTATTTATCAGCCCGGTGTTGTCGAACTGGCTTGATGAGCGCTCGTCGAGCCAGTTCGACGAATGCTTGCAATATCAAACATGTTTGATAAAACCTATCGCAAACATTTATCAAGCAGCTTCGACAAACACTGATCAAGCACACATCAAACATTCATCAAGTCAGCTTGATGTGTGCTTGATGTGTGTTTGATGAATGTTTGACGAACATTCATGAGTTTGGCCGTGCTATTTCAATCTATACATTTGAATCCGCTTGATGAGTGCTCGACTTTTTATGGATTATCATTTAGCCAGTGCTGTGCACAGCAAAGATGCTAAAAACTAAAAAAAACTATGTCGGCCTGGTTCGGTGCCGGCATTGTGCGGCTGTCCACTTGACTAATAATTGCCAAACCGGTTAATCCTTCCCTGGCAAAATATTCAGGCCAGTAGAATTTCTGCACCTTTTAGTATTCGAGTTAGGTGTCCGGACGGAGTACGAAGTACGGACGGACGGATGACGGACAAACAAGACTCGTAGTGCCGCACAATAAACTGGACTGACCAATACACTTTACACGGTGTTTGTTATGTAAGACATTGATAGTTCGCTGATCGTATTCGTATTCACGGAATAACTTCGGATCGTCATTTTTGCTAACGCTTCGTCGGCATCGGTATTACCCCTAGGCAGATTTGTAACAAGTCCAGCAACAGCCAAGTCCAAGTCCAAGTCCAAGTCCCCTATCCTCAAGTCCAAGTCCTCTTCAAAAAAGGCAAGTCCAAGTCCAAGTCCAAGTCCAGTAGTAAAAAACGAACCTGCAAGCAGTTTTATCCCATTCCAATATTATTTCTCTTGCTGTTATTGAGTAAAACACTTTATCGTACACAAAAAAGAACTAATCCTTGAATATTGTTAGCAAATTTAATTGATGGCATTAATTACTCTGAGACCTTTACAATAGCAAAGTTAAACAAATTAAAACTACAGTTACAGTCTGTAAAAATAAAAATAAAATAAAAAGTACACAGAAAAAAGTAAAAGTGCTATGTAAAAATTTTTGAAATGACAAAAAGTGACATTGGTCCTTTATTCACATGAACACAGCCTAATACGGAATGTTTTACTATGAAATTAACAGAATACAGACTGACCTATGACTTCTTTATGTAAATCGTCTTTTTCCATCACTGAGCCCAATATGTCGACGTCCAGCCATTTAAGACGAAAAGCAGGATCCAGAACAGCAGCAATAACATAGATATCGCTGCCGAAGTTACGGTCAGTGGTTTCTGTATGGCGTAACTGTGGTGGTGTAGCTCTGATGAGAA
>Ga0209367_1011227_pt1 | contig 11911 bp, 7 predicted proteins | sample WorMetLIZISLAND2_FD_187412 | JGI IMG/M metagenome (GOLD analysis project Ga0209367, IMG submission 187412) | Marine gutless worms symbiont microbial communities from Max Planck institute for Marine Microbiology, Germany - Olavius geniculatus... ... | reverse complement strand
CTTCCCCTTCCCCTTTCCTTTAACCTTCTCCATCCCCTTTTCCTTCCCCTTCCGCTTTTCTTTGCCTTTTCTTCTTCCCCCTTTTCCTTTCCCTTCCTCTTTCCCTTTCTCTTTTCCCTCCGCTTCCCCTTCCTTTACCTTTACTTCTCCTTTTCTTTCCCTTTCCCATTCCCTTTTTCCTTTCCCTATTGTTTCCCTTTTTCTTTCCCCTTTCCCTTTCCCCTTTTTCCTTTCTCTTCCCCTTTCCATTTCCCTTCCTCTTTCCTTTACCTTCCATTCCTTTTCTCCTTTCCCTTTCCCTTCGTTTTCTCTTTCCACTTTTCCTTTCCCTTCCCTTCCCCTTCTTCTTACTTTTTCCCTTCTTCCATCTTTCTTTCCGTGTCCACGTCCGTGCGTCCAATATTTTAGGCGCCATAATCTCCATAACGGTGCCAAATAGACGCATAAGAAGTAGACCCCCGGGAGTCGAATGGTCACGTGACCGATGACGTCACGTGACCCCAAAAGGTCAATGTCGTGACCCCATTATCTTTGAGGCGCCATATCTCCATAACGGTGCAAGATAAACGCATGGTGACGATGGACCATTTATAGTAAAGCCCTGGTGACGAATCGAATGGTCTCGTGACAATGTTTATTGTTTAGTTAAAATAATAGAGAAGGATGAACGGATCATTGCTGCTGTACAATTTGAAATTAAACTGTTTGATTATTTTTCTACCAGTCTGAACAGCTCACTGATTATATTTATACGAAAATATTATACTGTAAACTATCGAAATGCATTGGACAGACTACGTGTTCGTATGAACATTATCTTGTTATGGCGTGTGCTCAAAATGTCCTCCTCCAGCACGAATGCAAGCGGCAAACGTTGACACCACTCGCAAATAGCAGGCTCAACAGCCTGCATTTCACAAGGTAGTGTAGCGACAGTATTAACGTAAGGTAGCCAAAAGTACAGCTATTTTGCGTCGAGTTTCTTCCTGATGTTGCCGGCCCAAAAATTATTAAAATCATAAAATTTTTTACGAAGCTATTCAAAAAATAAAAGTGGCACACGTGTTTTTTATGGACCACGGTGCATAATCACAAAATAGTGTAGCGAGCGACGCGTGTGAGGTTTGAAGATGTCAAAATGGTCACATTGGTCGGTTAGTCAGTTTATTTCGAATTTGCTGTTAAGTGCGTCAGTGAAAAAAATATATGCAAGTCTGTCAGTATTTGCGGCAACATTTTATGAAATAGGCCTATGGTGACTTACTTTTACAGACTATTTTATAGGCTACAGGTATTACAGAGTAGTATAACAAGCAAAAAACTAGAATAAGCAACGATACCTCTCAGCTCGGAAACGCCCCACAACATAAGTCTAAACCTTAGAGCAAATGCTCTATCATCACAAAAGTAAACCCTAAAGAAATCCAAGAAAATCAAACATAAAATTTTGTATAGGCCTAATTTAAGACGCACAAAGGTAGGTAAATTTTTTATTAAATTTCTTTCTAGTTTGCCAGCAAATGTGTCGTTTCTCAGGCCAAGAATGTTTCCAAAATTAACGGCTTCGCTCTATGCCAAACTGCTGAAGCTTACAAGCAGCTCCCACAAGCTAAAATTTAAAAAACTCTGAAAAGGGAGGGGAGAAAGAAGGCAAAATTTTTGCAATGGTCAAGGGAGATAAGACGCCCCTGATTCGACTATGAAATCATGGCTTTTTCAATACATTCTAAATATTCCCACTCCAAAATGAACGACGCATTACACAACTAACTACCAGCAACTACCAATTACCAATTAAACGACTAACTATTAGAAACATGTCGGCCCAGTGCCGACATGTTATGCGGTCGTTTGCCTGACTTTTAACTTTTTGACCTGAAAATGTGTGTCATTGCATAAGGAACGTTCACACCAATTTTAACTTTTACAAGCGTTTTCGTTTTCGAGTAAAAGGAGCCTGTATAGAGCGGACAGACAGACGGACTGACGGACGGACAGGATCTGTTATGCGGCCTATGAAGACGGCGGCATAATATTATGCTAAATTCGACAAAGCAAATTAATACAACATTAAAATATAACGTCAAATAAACACTCAAACAATTCACAAGCATAACAAGCGTGTTAACGAACTGTATCAACTTATAACTTTGCACTCGGCATGCAGTAAAACTCAGAGCTATATAAAACTGAGACCTATAGTAGAGCAACTTTTAGAACGAAAATACTGCATCCAAAGTTCCGAACAAACAAAACTACAACAAGGCAGCCAATATAGTCCAATAAGTTGAGTTTGCCGTTCATGCTGTGTGCATATACATATCCCCACTACTTCCGCTTACTGTGGATTTGTTGGTGCGCTTTCTTTACCTGCAGTTCCCGAACCAATCGTCTTAGCTGTGGCCGATGCACTCGTAGCGCGCGGAGTCTGCTGATGCGACGACGCTGGAAGTCTTCCGAATGACAGCGTTATCGGAATCTTCGATATAACACGCTTCCAGGCTTCCGTGTACGGAGTCCCGAGGATGGCGTCCGAAGAACTTCTGCGCGGTACGTCGACGTCTTGTGCGGTCTTAAACTCATCTTCGGGTGCAGTCGACTCGAGAGTAACTTCCGACATACTTTTCAGCGGCAGCGCACCTGCAGGGACTACCGGTGCTACTTCTGCAGGCCTTGGTTCATCCTTAGCTGCTGCACTTGCCTTTTCAGCCTCAGCTTCCGGCGGCTTTTCCGGCGCACTTCGTGGCTTCGTTGCCGCCTGCTCAGGTTGGCTTACAGGTACTTCGGCTTCGGCTTCTTTCTTCTTTGTAGGTGGTTCCTCGTTTCTCTTTACTTCCTTCGTAGGTTCATGTTTTTCAAGCGGCTGATCATTCTGTACGGGAGTCGCCAGCGTCACTTGTGGCTTAGTGGTCTGCGGAGGAGAAATCGCGGGACTGGCCGACGACTGATCTTCCTGCCCATGTATACTTTCCTCCCGTTTACTTTCCTCTTGTTTACTTTCCTCTGGTTTACTTTCTTGCTGTGGTTCTCGTTCACTTCTGCTGACGCTGCCGTCCGGCGATCGCTGCGTTTCGTCGCGTTCCTCGCCAACGAAGCGAAGATTGGTAGCCATCAGCTTCGGCGTCTGCATTGCCATGGACATCTTGCGACCGCGCTTTTTCGCAGCTCGACGGGCAAGCGATGACGGAGCTTCCTTCGACGCAAATGACGTTTCCACAGCCGTTGCCGACGTCTCGTCCGCAGACATAAAGCCCACGCTAGTCAGGTACGCTCTGTGCGGGATCAGATAGAGGACGTACCTGTCGCAGTAGACGGACGAGAACACCAGGTCGTCGTTGTCCGGCGGAATGATGATCGGTCCGACGAACGTTTCGCCGCTCTTCTTCGCCGTGCCGTGAATTAGGATGACGTGGCTCGCTAGGTGGCGCGACAGGTTGAACGTCTGTTCGTCACTGGCGCCCGCCTGTTCCGACTCCGTCTCCAGATGCCGAAGTAGCAGCGTCCCCGCGTCCGTGATGATTTTCAGCTCCTCCAGCGACGCGGAGTAGTAACTAGGCAAAGCTTTCAGAAGAGGAAGGGACAAACGGATACAGGCGAGTAGCCACAGTCGCCGTTCCAATGACGGTTCCTTGACCCAGTCGAGTGCAGATCGGATCGAGTCGTACTGAATGTGGTAGATCAACACCGAGGTTTCGCAGACGGCGTCGATGGCGACGGGAGTCTCTGTGAGCAGAGCCAGCTCGCCGAACGTACTACCGGTTGACATGAAGTCGTTCAACTGTCTCTTGCCGTGGTCATGCATTGACTCGGCCGAACCGCTGTGGACGGTTTGCAACAGCACACCGTAAGGCTCTCCGATCCACCAGTTCACTCGAATCAGTCCGGAGATCAGCACGTAAAGCCCTGCGGTCGGATCCATGTCGAAGTCTACCGACTCGCCCTCGGCCATGTTAAACAGCCTTGAGTTAAAGTGAAGGAATCCGAGGAGATTCTCGTCTCCGTTAACCCATGGCAGTTTACTGACCAGCACCTCGACGGACGGCATCTCGATCTGGGCGGGAATTTTGTTCAGCCGCTTCACGCGAAGCTTGACCATTTCGTCCAGCATGTCGGCCTCGTAGGCGTCGACGCGACCGTTTCTCTGCAGGTGGTTAATTGTCTCTTTGACCACGTGCAGAATTCGTCGGCATGCTTCCTGCGACTTTACCGAGACTACAATTCCCGGGTGCTGCTTTTGCACCGTGGCAAGCTCGCGCATCAGCTGGATCCGGGTGGTCTGGACTTTCTTCCGGATTTCGTCGAGCGTCGGCACGTGGGTAATAAACTCACCGGCGAACTGATGGATATCTTCCTTGCAGTAGACGAACGCTTTCCCGACATCGTAGCCGAGCTGGAGTTGAAGCAGCATTCTTTTCTTCATGGCGTGTACGATGATGTACGTCTTGTCCTGAAACACGACCAGCAGTCGTGTACATCTTAACGCAAGAAAAAGCTTGTGGATCACTATGTGAGCGGTAACTGACCACTGTGTCCGCTGTAGCTCGTCACATATGTCCTTTGGGCTCGTAGTTTGCATGGCGGCGTGGTAACCGACGTCGACCCAGCCGACCAGCACCAGACTGAGATTGAAGAAGGTTCCAAACAACAGCAGATATCGCCACTTGAAGATAAACAGCTTCAGCGCAATGTAGACAGTCACGAGCGCCATAAAACTGAGATTTAACTCGTGGTGGAATAGGTGGAACATTGTCAGATCCCAATCCACCGAACACGGCCGCTCGTACACGAGAATAAAGATTGACATAATAGATATGACGATGGCAGAGATAATAAAAACGATTTCCAATATCATGTGGAGACCAATCTTATACACAAGTATCTTAAACTTTCCTCTCACAGACCGCACTATCTCGTCGATCAAAAGACGTCGACTCTCCTGCATGTTTTCAAATTTCGTCTTAAGTTTGTAAATCAGGTTAAACACAGTCCGCTGGCCTTTCGCTTCGTAGTGCTTTCTAATCTGGTCGTCTATGTCCCAGCGATCGGTTGTGACCTTCCACTCAGCGAGATAACACTCCTCCAGGAGGATGCGCAGTGCACGCAGCGACAACAGGCCCTGTTCGTATTGGCGCCAGAAACTCATCCGTGTAGAGTGCAGCAGATTCAGCCGCATGTCTCCGAGCTGGTCCGAGTCCAGATTCATGGCGTGGTTGATGACCGAGTAGCGGGATATGTCATCGTATGGGTTGTCAAAGTTGGTGAACTGGTAGACGGTCTCCCAGTCGGCGTCGGCCAAGAACCGGTCGAATTTATACGTCCTGGCACACTGCTTGATCTCCTCCTGGATTCTCTGGAGCGCGTTGTTCATGGCAACGTATCTACCCAACGAGACGTGTCTCATTCCGAGCACCATAAGTACGTGGCCGAACAGCGTACCAGCAACGACCGACCGGATTATAGCCAGCACGCTCAGGTGAAACATCATCAGGTACTGAATACGCCGGTCGTCGAAGAACAGTCCAAGTAAAGACTCATTGAAGCTGGCCACCGCCGTTATCAGGCAGACCGTTCCAGTCACGTTACAAAAGACCATTGTGGACAACTCCTGCCACGAGAGTCGGTAACCGCATCGGCGTAAGATCGGCGCCACAATTAGCGTAACGACACCGCGACAGAGCATGCACCACGAGTACAGCGTGAACGACACCAAGACGTGGCTGATGAACAGAATAATATGATCGTGTCCGGGTCCGTGTTTCGACAGGTTTTCGTACGTGATCAGAAAGCCGACGATGGTGAATATTACGGTCTTGACGACGTACGCCAGAATGCGGCAGAGCTTGTAGAGAAACGTGTCGAGTCCCAGCGAAAAGCAGGACCGTCTGTTGTTCAGCAGAAGCGCGTAGACAACAACCGATATAGCGCTGACCATCGGCTTGGCGGCGATGTTCACCGTTCCGAAGTAATACAACAAATACGCCGCAGCAATGCTAACCGTGATCTCGACACCTATATCATTGTAGAGCCGCCCCAGCCAGAATATCATAAACTGTGCAACCAGCCAGCCGAGGGTCGGACAGGCCAGAAACTGCATGAGGAGGAACACCATGATCTGATACCACCCGATCTCGTAGTTAAACTCGCGGGCGTATACGATGAGGATGTAAATGACGCAGGCGCCAACCAGTGAAATGACGCGTTTGATCTCCATCAGCTTAACCAGCACCCAGTACGAACCCATCTTGTAGAACGTGTTGATCACGTAGGACGTGTCGGTAACGCTCGTTAGAGAGCCCATCAGCAGCAGGAGAAGCGCCGTCTTAGTCGGTGTCCACGGCAGGGCGTAGAAGTCCAGAAAGAAAAAGATGAACGCGCCCTGGAAAAGCAAAGTCAGCGAGTAATCCAGAAGAACGGTGAACACTGAGGCCGTCGAACAAGACAGGAACACCCGAGGGTCCATCGAAAACAGATACTCCATAATGATCAGCGGCAAGAGAAGCGTGTGCACCTGCAGAAGGTAAGCCGAAGTCAGGAAGTCAAGGTTCAGATAGTAATTAACGGCTCCGTACCTGCGAGACAGATATCCGAAGAGAGCTCCCATCGCGAACATAACTATCGTGTGATGCATAACCGTCCATCTGCTCAGCGTTCGCACGATTCCGGCCAGCAGGCAGGCTCCAAAGATGTACAAAACATAGACCGGTGGCTCGGCGACATCGTTTGGACCTCCCATGGTGAAACTCCAGTAGGACTTCACAGTTAGCCTACACAGCAAAACACACACGCGCACACAGCTGATCAGCAAGTAGGCCTAATGACGACTTTAATTAGGCTGTCTCCGCCGCCGCCCGTACGTAGTAGCGACCGACTTTAGGTCGTGGAAAGAAAACGATTTCCCAAAGTGACTGCAGTCCCATACACGCAATGGTGACGCTGCTATATCGAATGTACAGTTAACGCCAGGATACAATACGGTAATTCGGCGCACGTGGGTCATGGCTGCAGGCAGCAACATTGCATTCAAAATTGCGGCCAAACCGCTTCATGGTTACTTTTGACAGGCTATAGTAAGTTGCCGTGCCACTATCTCACGGTACCATTCCCGACCCCCCAATACATGCTTTATGGACAGGCAGTCGACATATCGTACCCAAGGCTCGACCTAACGGTCGGCCAAAAACAGAAGCAATAAAATTGTGCAAATTTTTAAGAACGTTGGAAAATACTTAATTATGTTATATTTTAATGCACATCTGTGTTTATTTTTTACTTTTATTTATTTTTCACAATTACAGGAGGAAAATGCTTGCGTCTGGTTTTGGGGGAAAATGACGTTCTTGCCCTGTAGTATTTTGTGAAAATTTGTGGGCTATATGTACGCAAGAAAGGCGTCTGTGGATATGGATATATCCATGGATATATCCATCCATGGATATCCACGGAAAATCTGGATATGGATATGGATGGGAAATTTCATATCCACGGCAAGCCTGGTTATGGCTGACATGATACCCCTACCTTCAACTGAAAATAGTTTTTACGCGCGATAGCAGAATGCGCCGCGCGTCTTAGCCATGGCCTGGGCGTCCGTCTGTCCATCCGTCCGTCACACTCGTGATCTGTATCAAAACGGTGTAAGCTAGGATCACGAAATCTTCACCACAGGTTGCTCCAAAAACTCTAGTTTATCGTGACTAAATTTTATGCGACTGGGTGAGAGGGCTCCCCTCGAACGAGGGCGTCAAAAAGGGGTACTTCTCTTATAAAGACGTATTTTGCCGCTATTGGCTCTTGTATTGTGAAAACGGTTGTAGATAAGTAGATACATGTTGCTTATCGTAACAAGCACTGGTCACAGGCTTTATAATTTTATCAGCATCGATAACTTTGAACGACCTTAAATCCCACCCCAAGTTAAAAATTTTCATGAATTTTTTGTGATTTCTAGTTGCGACACACATTTTAAAAGTGAATTGCACCGAAACGGCTACGCATAGACCCATACATCCTGCAATATGAAATTTTCATTTTTCAGCATTAAACGTAGATTTTAGCAGTCCAAGTCCTGACTCTCTAAGTTTAAGGAGGCCTGCGCATGAGGGCGTCAAAGAGGGGTACCCACTAAAAGTGGTTATTTTACTGCTGTTGGTTCGTGTAGTGTGACAAGTAATTTGAGCAAAACTCATGAGACGCGCGACAACCTTACCAGTTCCTATTCGCAAGTTTTCTTGATTATTTTTATCCATTTTGACGCAATTCCCTCTCGAAATCTACATCGCAGCCACAAATTGCAAAAAACAGTATAATCCCTATTTCAAAAGTTCAAGGTCATTCAAGGTCATCGATGTTCACACCAATAAAAAGCTTGTCACTATTGCTTGTTATGATAAGCAGCATGTCTCTGCCTATCTGCAACCGTTTTCACGCTACACGAGCCAATAGCGGTAAAATAACCACTTTTAGGGGGGAGTAGACGTCTTCGACGCCCGTCTACACCGGCCTCCGTGAACCTAGGGCGTTGGGACTTGAACTGCTAAAATCGACGTCTAATGCTGAAAATTTCATATGCAGGCTGTCTTGGTCTATCTCCAGCCATTTCGTCACAATTCTGTGTTGAAATGTGCACTGCATCCAATAATTGCGAAAAATTCACTATAAACCCCCTTTTTAAAGGTCGTTCAAGGTCATCGATGTTGACAAATCTAAAAAGCCCGTCACCAGTGCTTGTTATGATATGCAACATGTCTGTACCTATCTGCAACCGTTTTCACGCTACACGAGATAATTGCGGTAAAATAACCACTTTTTAGGGGGAAGGTGTAGCTGATTTTGACGCCCGCCTGCGCCGGTTTTCTTGAACTTAGGGGGTCGGGACTTGAGCTGCTAAAATCGACGTCTAATGCTGAAAATTTCATATGCAAGTTGTCTTGGTCTATCTCCAGCCATCTCGTCGCAATTTAGTGTTGAAATGTGCGTTGCATCCAAAAATTGTGAAAAATTCACTATAAACCCCCTTTTTGGGAGGCGGGTTCAAGATCGTTCAAGGCCATCGATGTTGATAAATCTAAAAAGCCTGTCACCAGTGCTTGTTATGATAAGCAGCATGTATGTACTTATCTGCAACCGTTTTCACACTATACGAGCCAATAACGGAAAAATAACGTTTTTAAAGGAGGGGGTTCCTTTTGACGTTCTCGTTCGAAGTAAATCCCCGCACCAACGGGTACAAAATTTTGTCACGATAAACTAGAGTCCTAGTGGTAGCCACAGTGAAGATTTCGTAATTTTAGCTTGCACCGCTTTTATACAGATCACGAGTGTGACAGACAAACAGACACACAAACGCCTAGACGATGGCCAAGACGCGCGAAGCATTCTGCTGTCGCGCGTAAAAACGATTGCAGATAGGCACATACATGCTGCTTATCATAATAAGCACTGGTGACAGGCTTTTTATATTTATTAACATCGATGACCTTGAACGATCTCGAACTCCCCGAAAGGGGTTTTTAGTGAATTTTTTAAAGCAATTTTTGGCTGAAGCGCACATTTTAAGAATTGCGACGAAATGGCTAAAAATAGACCAAGACAATGAAATTTTTGGCATTAAACTCTGACTTTAGCAATTAAAGTCTCGACCCTACAGCTTTAAAAAGACTTGCGCAGGCAAGCATCAAAGAGGACTATCCTCTAAAAAGTGGTTATTTTACCGCTATTAGCTCGACTAGCGTAAAACAGTTGCAGATATGCACAGACATGCACTAGTGACGAGCTTTTAAATGGTGTCAACATCGATGATTTTTAATGACCTTGAACCTCAAACAATAGGGGATTTTAGAGGGTTTTTTTTGCAATTTTCGGCTTTGGTGCACATTTCAAGAGTGAATTTTGCCAAAATGACTGGAGATAAACCTGGACAACCTGCGTAGTCCTATTAAATTTTTACCATAGAACGTCCATTTTTAACAGTTTAAATTTCGACATCTAAAATTCAAGGAGTCTTACGTACGAAGGTCTCACATTTGGGTACTCCTCCAAAGCGCATCATTATTTTATTGCATGCTCTACACAATTACCCAGGTGGCAGGACCGCTGCTATCGCTCGGTGTACTGTCGCAGTTTGAATAAAACCACTGAACTCCGACTGTATATAGTTCACAGAATAGTTAACTTACCCAATTGCAAGTCGTTGAAAAGCAACGGTGGACCAATCTGTTCTTCTATATATCTATTTGTCGTTTAAATAATAATAATAATAATAATAATCTAAATCACAGAATAAACAGTAGTATCTTCGAAAATTTCCTGACGTAATGCTGACGTCACGCAGGGTTTTCGCTTGACGCACTTACGAAGTATGTAACTATTATAGGCCTAAATGTACAAAACATTAGTTTGTAGTTTTGTACACTTGTTAACGGCGACATGCAATGACTGACGCATAGAAAATAGCAAAAATTCTAAAAAAGGTGATAATATTCAACAACACATTGACAGTTAGGCGATGTGATGGTGAGTGATATTACCTTTTTATGATTTTTGCTGTTTTCGATTTGTCAGTCGTTGCATTTCACCGTAAACAAGTGTATAAACTGATTTTTGTAGGCCTACATTTATACGTTTACAACATCCGTTTTGTGTGATATACATAGGGCGCCTGTCGTCATCAAATAAAAATCATGTTTTTCCATACTTTGATCCACAACGTTCACAAAAGCCTTTTACTCACTTCCTATTAATGCGTCAACGGTTAGCCTACTGCAAGCTCCGTAACATTAAAGAGCATAATCTAGCTCAGCTTTCCCAGCGAAATCGCGCAACGCGTCGCATTATTTTAAAACTCTCTAATAAATGTCTATTCGAAAAGACAGATGTGGCAGTGGTGGTCATGTAGGCCTAATACATTTTCAGAACAAATAACTTCTGCCCAATGCCGTAGGCCCTTTGTAGCCTGAGCTTATGGTGAAGTTTTGGTTGTCAGTGATTTTTAAGGTCATCCAAGATCGATGGTTTATATCTTATTTGAAAAGGCGTAAGCGATTTTTATTAGTAATCAGTAGCAACCTTGGCCCTATTTCGCACCGTTTAGCCACAATAGCGCGTATTCACTTTTAAGGTCATCCAAGGTCAATGATTTTCGTGTAATTTGAAAGAACGTATGCCCCTTTCTATTAACATTTCATAGTAATCTTGGTCAAATCCCTCACCGTTTCCTAGATAGGCCTATGACCAGTTTTCCGTTGAAAAACGCACATTTTTTACCCCTCCATTCAACCCCAATGTTGAAAATGTTTTCCTTGAACTGCATCTTCCAAATTGTGTACGCAGAGAGCCAGGACAAAAGGCTAATTATGTTTGTAAAAAGTTTTTTCTTATGACCAGACGCTTAGCTACAATACATCAGTGACGGACAGACAGACGACAGACGACAACCGTATCATAAGCTCGACCGTTACTTAAGTACGGTCGGGTAGCAATACTGCCGGCGCTTGCAACGGGCAGTAATAAAGATTTGTGTCTGTTTCATGGCGTGAAATGAGTGGACGGATGAGTGAAAAACACGTCGCGTTTGTCCAGTGGACTATTCAATCAATGGCTGCCACTGCTGTGCCAGTATCTAAAAACAGTAGCCAAATAGGCCTATACGCTACAGCTAACAACTATACAGCTACAGCAAACGCCGATGAAAAGATACAACAAAAACAAATCAGAAACAACTACGACGACGACGACAACAACAACAACAACAATATTGATAAGTGTAATGATATTATTCTTACTGGTTTAACTTCCATGTAATAAAAGCAATTACGTAGGCTACACATACTTTTTCCGACACATACATTTTCCGATGCATTGGGCCGACATTAGGCCCTATGTTTAAGTTAAAGAATTTCATTAGCCTACATGC
>Ga0209367_1011226_pt1 | contig 11914 bp, 11 predicted proteins | sample WorMetLIZISLAND2_FD_187412 | JGI IMG/M metagenome (GOLD analysis project Ga0209367, IMG submission 187412) | Marine gutless worms symbiont microbial communities from Max Planck institute for Marine Microbiology, Germany - Olavius geniculatus... ... | reverse complement strand
ACTAAAAGTACTGAACACTGCCCTTAATACACAAGTACAGTCAGATAAATCCATAAGTTCTAAAGTTAGAACAAACAAATACCAAAACAAGGTAGTAAAAACAACGACCAGGACAGTTGAATAACAAGCTAAATTGTCGTTATCGCCTGGCAAATAAAAATGAAAATCGATTCTCGATTTTTTTTCCGAAATAACTTTGGACTGTTACAAGGCTCATGTGTCGTTTCGGATATATTTCGCTCTATCCAACTATTTTGCTGCCGATGCGACGCTGACAGTCACAGCGATAACGATGCAGCACGACGTCTAAAATACCGTGCTCTGCAGACACTCAACTGCTGGTGGAACGGCTACCAGAATGGATCGATTAGCTGACAATGTACGACCGGCGACTGACCGAGTCTAACTGACTGACTGACGGACAGAGGAGGCGAATGGAGTGAAGTGGACGAAATGAACGGTTGGCAGACATGATGACGATGTACTGCATTGGTGCAGGCAGGACGTACTGTACGTATTTGCAAGCTGTGAGCGTTGCAGAAGATGGTGCCGATGGGTGGTCAGCTGCAGCGCCTGCCTGCCTCGCAGACCAGAGCAGTGCGCCGACTGGATGGCGTCGACGGAATAACGATGAAAACTGGTTCACAGGGGAATGCAGCGGCCAGATGAGCCGCGAGACTCTATCTAGCTAACAGTCCGGTCCGGTCCTACCTCCAGCAGTGCCCCATCCATTTACATAGATACTTCTGCCGTTTCATTTTCGTCGTCCAGACCAGATTTTGCAAAGGTCGCCGTCCGAAAAGTGATGCAAAAACTGGAAGTGACATAACAGATAGTAAAAGTAAAATTATGCTTGCACATTGTCTCTGTTTTTGTTATCGCCACTAACAACTAAAAGACCAGTTTTTCTATAACAAAATTATCACATCATTGTCATCCTAAATTTGTTTTATATCAGTTAAATTATTCATAACAGACTTAATGCTAAAGTAGAAGACACAAAGTAATTTCATGAAATTTTTGCTTTCGTCAGATACGATTATGCAATTTAAGATTAGGCCCCCCTACTGCAGGTCATCGACGTTTTCTCGGCGTAGTTTTGTTCACACAAGACAGACCAGACGGAAGCCCAGAGCACGAAGCTGGTCGTTCTACCAATCCTGCCGTTGCTTGTTGCTATTCACTGTATTCAGCAAGTCCGATGTCGTGCGGAAGCAGTAATGCAATTGAGCGCCAGGTCTATGAAGCCAATTACGCGACGCTTATCGCATGGGAGTCGTCATGTTTCGGTACGTACCTATAGTCGCTTGACACACAGGCGCGCGTGCTGTGCCTGTAGCCTAATCCTAGCTGCCTTATGATGTCACGTCATGCCAGCTCTGCTGATGCTGCTGCTGCTCGCCATTTTGAACGCAGCGCGTTTTGATGTCGCATTTTGCCACATCTTACTTGATCATTCGGCCCTGCCCCCCGCAACCCTCCACGTTCACATACAGCCGGTAGTAGACGCCTAATGGGGTGTTTACACGATCCAGCAAACGTTCAGCAAACTTCCAGCAAATGTATTCAAAAAACACGTGCTAATGCCGAACGTTTGCTGGATCGTGTAGACACCTTATAAGGGATTTGAAAAATGCGTGGACGGTTTTCGCTCCAGCCTTAGGTACCTACTGCAGATGCATTTTAGTTGCTTGCGTTGTTTTTTTCCTTTATATTCATGTACTCTAAAATAGCGAAATTGCTGTTAATGCAAATAAGCTACTGCGATATGTTTTCATCGCATTCGAGCACGCAGTTAATTACAAAGTATTTCGTATCTGTGAGATACGATGCTGCTACGTCAGTCATCAGAATGCAACAAAGCAATCAGCATGGATGTCGCACTTTTTGCTAAACAGAGCGTAACCGAGTCGCTTCGTCAATAATGATCTCACGTTTCTACGGCAGTGTTGGTACTGTACTCTAGTGCTTGTCGGAGAAAAGAATTTCACAGAAAGAACAGCAGCATCAGCGGCAGCAACCTGTCGTGCCATCTGTTAGAGCGCGAGGCAGATTCAGCGACTGAGTGACTGGAGTGAGCGGTGGTCAATAGGATGAGGCTGAGAGAAAGGCGACGAAGAAGAGCGCCAATCAGTCGGCGGCGCGATGCCCTGAGGGCGCAGTAACGTTGATTCACACACGGTAGCTGCTGCTGCTGCGGATGCCAATTGGACGTGACTGAGCGGCGGTAAAGTACTGTGCTAAACACGCACCTGCCTGTCTCGTCCATCCTATCTCTCTCTCGTGGGACCACACACACCGTCATCGTTCCTCACGCCTCCGCCGAGGACCTGCACACAGCGCCAGCAACGCTCGCTGTGTGTGCCTACGTCTCGGCGGACGCCTGCGCCGGTACAGCGGACACAGCTGGTCCTGTCTACAATGTAAACTAGCCACAAGAAGTCAACGGCCTGCTGTAGTGTGTCGTGTGTTAGTCGACTCGAAGAATAAAGCTTCTGTTTGTTAGTTCGCTCCTAACTGCTGCCTGATAATTTCTGCAGGGAATACATGCATGAAAAACTAAGACTAGATTATGGCACCAGTGTCAGATAGTGTTTATTGTTGGTATTATTATTATCATTATTATTATGTACTTATTCATTTTCTTTTTTCTTATTGTCAGTTGCATGTATGTGTGTAAATGTGTTAATCTATTGTTTTTTTCGATGAATAAAGATGTATATAAAACCGAAACTCGCATGCGAATTAGTTTTAAGCAGTTTTGGCGGTGCCTACATCTACCAAAACACAATTGCATCAAGGTTAAAAAGTGGTGCATAGCTCTTTATTAAAACCCATCTCAGAGCTACGAAGCGTCACCTGCGGTATGAGATCACAGTGTTACCTGCCACCCGACGCAAATTACCGCGCCTCGTTTTAACCCGAGCTAGATAGGCCTAAGCCGGTACTCGATTTACCTACCCTAGAGAAATAAAAGTTGACATAGGCGGCTTGTTAAGCCCCCGTCACACGAAGCAGGAATGTAAACCGAACCAGCCGGAATCAGCCGGAATAAAAAATTTTCAAAATTCGAGCGGCATTCGGGCGCGAATGACATACAAAAGATATCTTTCAATAATGCCCTTCGAATACCAAGAATTCACTCCGAACCCACTTTAAATGATTCTTGCACATTCCGAGTGCATTGGCTTTCAAACGCAACTCGAATGTAGTTGGAACAGAGTAAGAATATTTAGAATGCTAACGTAATGTTCAGAATGCACTTCGAGTGCTGTACGACTGCAGTTCGATTGCTGTCCGACTAACGCCAGTTGAAAGGCGCCTCGAATGTTAAACGAATGTAGTCAGAATGCTGGCAGAGTGAGGCAGAATGGCTGCCGAATACGGTTCGAACGTCGAGAAATTCATACAGAATGCAGCCGGAATACTTCGAATGTACTTTAAACATACTTGAAGTGTAGGCCTAATACGAATGTCCAGAACGTATGACCGGACTGCTCCTCGATCGGCTATAAGATGCTGCCGAATCTAGCATTTTTCAGTCACAACGCAAGCACTGTAGACCACGTGGACGATGTTGCTTGCTGCAGACTGCTCTCCTCCAGTTAGACCTGCTTGGAAAGAAATTTGGAGAAGACTCTGAAAAAGAAAAAAAAACGAGAAGACACAAAATATACCAGACCCGTCCAAAACTGGTAGAGGCGAGGACGATCGAAGCTGTACGGACATGACGCCAGACTGATGGAGAAGACCCACGATTCTTCTGCAACTACCCCAGAATGGAGCCTGCCATGTATGATGAGTTGGTGCAAAGAGTGGGGTCAAAGACAGAGAAACATGATGCTAATATGAGAAATGCGTTTCGATTCTCCCTCAAATGCGACCCGAATGTTTAGAATACATTTCGACTGTCCAATGCACAACAAATTTTGATTCCGACGGCATTCCGGCTCATTCCGAGTTTCGTGTGACCAGGGTTTTACATACCGAAATGGTTTACCTGCCCGCAGGGAGTCACTCATCCAAGCGCTAACCCGGCCCGGTGTAGGGCAACTTTGTTGCACGGACATAACGCGTTACTGCTACGCCACGCCACCAGCCATGCGAGTTTTAGTTTATTTTTAGTTTTACACGCACGCACTCCTTTTACGCATTCCACCATTGAACCAGCTAGCTGTAGGTCACATGATTATTTACGTAGACTTACCGGCGACACAAATAATGCTACTGGAAATATGCAGAGCAGAAACTGACGTCGCGAACAGACGTCACGCAGCAGTCGCCGTCGCACAGCAGAGCAGCTCAGACTCAGACTGTCGGCTGGACGCGCGATTACGTGGTTAATAATTTCACGTCCGTGCTGCAGTGCAGCTGGTCGAAAGTTGTCAACGAGGTCGCATACTGACCGGACAAATCATCAATCTTTCATCGTGTTTCATCGTCGCGCGACGCTGACACTGTTTACTGCCGGTCAGTCGCTCACTACGCAGGCTTCATATGACTGCCTGTCTGCCCATCTCAACGCTACTGTTCATTTAGATCATTCGTTCGGTCGCTGACTGCTATAGTAACGATTAAGCGTTTCAACGTTGACGTTTTCAGCATACATAAAACACATCATAGGCTATAGAATGTCTTTTCTGGAACACTACAGCGTATCGATGGATAGGCAAGCCTATAGTCTGAGCTATCAGTAAATTCACCAAACATCCCGTAAAAGTGCCAATCGGATCTCTGAGAAAGTCCGTCAGTGTATTCCAGTCAATGGGCCACTGCCTCGCATATAAAAGACAATGCCCTGCAGACACATGTAAAAAAGTGAGCAACGTAAGTTGAGCGTTTCACCGTCGAACAGCTAACTGATCGCTACAAGTGTACGTACATGTATAGAGAATTAACTGTAGGAACTGACCTGCTGCAGCGAGGCTAAACATCGAACTCGGCAGCGTGCGAGACGGAACGTTTTGTCGCCGTCAGCCGGTGACGACACGCACGTGTTGAGGTTCAAGACGCTGTAAAGGAAGATCATCAGCCACAGGCGCCGGCGACGCATCAGAGACGAACAACACACATTGCTGCTGCTGTACCGTGTACTCATTCTGCACGACGACGACCGTGAACTATACGAAACAACGCGTCGCTTCCGCTGACTGCTGATAATTGCTATACAAGATACAGAGCTTACCTTAGTCTCACTATGTCTGGCTCGATAATCTAACAGTATTGTTAGTGGCTCGTCATGCTGCACCGGTGTTTAACGGCAGTCCGTGATGTTAGAAGTCGTCGTCCGGCCGGAAAACTCGCTCAATCGCGGCCGAGGTCGAAGAATTTACATAACTTATTAAGCTGCCGAGGTCTGTGCATGTGAAACGGCGTCACATCAGCGGCTCGTTGGCGCTGCCCGCTAGCTGCACGTTAATACATACATCTTTGCCGTCCGCGATCGCTGTCTCTGCTGCTGCTGCTGCTGCTGTTGGTGCGCTGCGCGGCGGCAGGTCCGTATAGCTTCAAAGTGCGCCGGGCAGCCGGGAGGAGAGTGGGTTTCTGATATAGCAAGGTTCGTCAGATCAGCAGCCAGTGTAATACGACGCACGATTGACGACGACGACTGAACTATATAGTCGACTGATCGATAGACATTAGAGGCTCAACAGTCGTTCGCTGCAGCAGTGTCCGCCATCCTGCACAGTCGTCATCCATGTCTGTGGCTCTGTGCATTCAGTGTAGCGTGACTGTCAGTTGCAGCAGCAACTGCTCTCAGTGCGCTGTCAGTGCAGCTGCAGCTGCTGCCGCTGACAAGCATCGCTCATCGACACGACGTCTCCAATGACAACTGACAGCACAGCAGACTTTTGTCATAATAATAATTCTTATATTTACTATGTTGTTAGAAGATAACAGTTTAGAATTAGTTTAATAACATTTGCAGTATTATAGTAATAGAGTTAACGTTTTTTACAGTTTTAGTTTTCAGTGTTTGTTTAACAATTTTTAAAGTTTATTTATAACAGGCCCACATAATATTCAAATCTTTGCACTGTCGAAATTTTTTTATTAATAATAATTAGTGTTTTATCATGTAGGCCTACGTTTACATGCATAAGCTATATTATTACTACTTTTTCTAATAAAAATTAAGCCACAAGAGTTGTGTCATAACTTAGTAAAGTAGACTATTAACCGATTTTCATAATAATGTTTTTATTAACAGGCTTTGCAGCAACGTCGTTACACTACCTTGTAAAATATTTATTTAGCAAAACTGCCGTGCCTTTAGCAATTTTGCACCCGAGGCTGCAATTTTACCCAGAATCGAACTGTTACAACTTTTGCTAAATACGTAATAACTTTTGCTATTACAAGTACTGCAAAAACGTTAGCAAACAATTTTCTTGTAAACTGATTTGCTTGATAACTATAATTTTAAAACTTCTGAAATAGATTTCGCCAAACAAGATAAGCTTACTTTAATTTTATGACGCGAGCAAACGTTTATTTTTCGGCAATAATCTTTTTTTGCAGACGCATTACAGTTTTAAATTGCCGTTGTCACAAGAAATAAAATCATTTTTTTTTCTTGCGAGCAACAGCTCAAAAAGAAATCTGCGAAATAAAGACAATGCATAAATGATACTTGCCACTTGCGTCACATAAAACGCAGCACACACACAAAGGCAGGAAGGCAGGTAAATGATGAAAGTTGTGAGAAAGTACAGATGGTGTCGTTCGATGAGCTGCTGCTGAAGCTGAAGCCGAACCTATAGAATGATCATTGATGAATTCGTCAGTGCAGAGTAGTGAGACCAATTACCCTAGTCGTACGTTGTAGTTTCAACGCCTGCACGTCCAACAACAATTGGTTCAGAACAGTTGATAAGGACGTCCAGTCATGTTGTTTTTGTTTTTGCTGCTTTGTAGTTTTTTCTGGTAACTTTTTTGTGTGTAAATGCCTGTTCAATTTTTACAAGTTGCATTTGTCAACTTTGTCCATTAAACGAAACATGTATGTTATGCTACCGGTATGTTATGTTACGTGACGCGCCGTCAAGCTAACGGTCGATATGGTCGATATTATATCATTCGCCAGAGGCCGCCACCATTTCACCAATTCACCTTGCGAGTATAATGTCAAAAATTTTGTAATACGAGTCAAGTATAAATGCAAGACTAAATAACTAATAGGTCCTATGGTATATTAAAAATCATCAAATTCATTAATTACTCGCTTTACTATAAAGCGAAACAGCACGAAGGCATAAACGGCCAGGCGTATCATACATGATGCAGCTCCCAGAGAACGTTTACCATGGTGAATTTGAATATTTTATCAGGCCTAAATGGCTATTTTAACACTGCGTTAATAGTAGCGTTTTCGGATTTTGAAAGATATGGGGAAAATATGCACATGATATCTCAGCAATCATGTGGGATAATGAACTGCTCTTAAAGAACCACCCACAAGAAATCAAACATAGGGCCTAATGTGAGATCATGCAGCTCGCAATTGCTCTATAAACTATAGATCTACTTAGCTACCCACTGGAAAAAAAGATTTTTGTGCGCAGGTTACAATACAATCAAGGCAGGTCGAGATAAGTCGAGATAAGTAGGCCTACATCGATACATGCTGCGTGACTCCGATGCATTAGCGCCCTTGTCGTCTCGTCGTTGCATGCGACTGTCAGCCGTCATCGCCGCAGTAGGCCTAACGAGAAAATTTAATATAAAATTGTTCGGCCGTGTGATACGGACGGACGCCGTGAATTATTGGCTGCGGCAGCTGAGCGAGAGCAAGCTTCATGCATGGTCGCCTCGGCGCATCATCCGTCATCACTTCTGATAGCGTTCCGGAGATTTCCCAGCTCTCCCAAGTCAAACTGAGAACTCCACAATACAATAATATCATGGTCGTCGTCGTCGCAATTCTATAACTGTATCCTGCAACGTAGGCTTATAAAGCTGACCATTTTCTTGCTGCCGAACAATCATAATTATTATGTTCCGAGCATCAATTCTTATTGATGCTGGCCGCTGGCCGCGTGATGACATGATCATGGTAATTTCTACCGAAATTGCACTGTTAGCAATATAAATATTTAGTTCTAAATCCATTTTTTATCCAAAAACTATACCTAAAGTAAATTACAGTAGCGGGAGCAAGCTCAAGATGTGCTGGAGACAGTGGTCGGCAATGTCAATGTGCATAAAGCTGAGCTGTTGCTGCCCGCAGCAGTCAAAACTCACGTTCATTGTGCTGCACTGCGGTTATTAATTGCCTCGCTGGTAATATGCAGAGCTAATGAGAGTTTATGCCGTCCACAATGCGATTACAGACATGTGCTGCTTGCATCCAATGCAGCGACAGCAATAAAAAAACCGCGTGTTGACGCGGACCACATCACCGAAATGATGCTGCTACTTTACCTTGTAAAATAAAACGCTATCAACATCATGACTTAATAACACCAAAGTTGACGTGGTTACGAAAAGTGGCATGTGTGATGACTTATAGCCTAGTTGATGCCAACGGCTGCAATAAATGTTGCTAGTAAAAGTAGTAATGCAATGGTTGAATTAGAAACACTATTAAAAATTGAGCGACGCCAACTTTTAAAACTCACAATGAAGCTTGATTATGATTGTCTACGCATTTGTTTCATTGTGCACTATAGGTTTTGAACTTTTAGACGTCAAATTTTATCAATATCGTGCAGACACGATCGAGGTATCGTCGTATATCCACTTACGGTCTAATTGTCTGCTGTCAACGTGAGTGACTGATTATCGCGACTCCGCACAAGATGCACATTTCGCAGTCTGCATCGACGGTCTCATGATAACAATAACTGCAATTAAACAACTTTTGCTAAAAAAGTTAAAATGATTTCTGACATCTTGTTGAATACATCTTTTTTAATTGTTTTGCAGCATATTTTTTCTCAAGTGTTTTTAGATTAGCCCATCTTCAAAAAGGCATTTTTGATGACGCCACAGTTACAGCTACAGCAAACTACGTAGCAATAGGCTAAAATTTGATATCAATTTTGTAACTGATTGGTATACTAACAAGTGCCAAAAATTATTGAGATTTATGTACATTTGTTACAGTTAGAAATACAGTGGCCTTTTGTTCGGACGTAGTGTAAAAACATACAGTTCGCAGAGAGTCGAATCATTTTTACCAGAAAACGGTGACTGAAAAACAGCGAGTAACATCTAAGCTTTTCTCGGAAAAAGCGCCACTTGCTGTTTAGACGATTATTGGCAAACTGATTTTATACTCTGATTTGCAGTGAATGTGTATAGTTGACAAAATTTCAATCTGCGTCATTCAAACCGTTGCCAAAGCAACTACACACAGGTGTAATCAGTAGGCTATGCATTCGTTGGACAAATGAATGTCGCTATGATATAACTGCTACTGTTGACGTGGCCTTGGAGAGCGCTGTAAGCTTCCCAACTAGTCCGCGGGAACCCGCCAAAGAAATTTAGTAGGCCTACATAATGAGCTACAAAGAATTCATACGTGTAAAACATATGATGCATACACGTGTAAAAAATCACAAAGCAAGCGCTCACAAGTCAATTTTAAAATGAAAGTCTTTGCATGCTGCTGTAGTCAAAACTTTGAGATTATCGAAAGGCACTTGGCAATCATCACTGTATCATGTATTCTCTATGCATACTAGCACTCCTAAATTTAAAATGACTTTCTGGTAATCTTTGGCTGATTTGCTTAGTTTGCAGTTTCTAACGGTTTTTACTTAGTTTTTAATGTAATTTTGTATGGTTTTAAACTTTTGTTATTTTTATTTTATTGTATGTGTGTTTTTTATTGTATTCGTAATTTTGTACTAGTGCTGTCTTCGGCGCTTCAGATTCAGTTCGCTGACTTTGCGCGCCTTATAAATTTTTATATTAATTATATTATTATTAAAGATGGCGCTGGCAGTTGATTGATTGATAACAAAGCGAATCGAGCGCTTAATTAATCGTAGACTCAAGCCTATAGTTGCTGCCTATAGTTTACGCCTAGTTGCTCAGCACTGTAGCACCCTTTGACTAACACTAATTTTTTTATTGCTCTGCGACAGAGGTGTGCGTGTCTGTGAACAACTTGCTTAGAGTCGTTACATGGCAGTGTGAACAGCCCATGAGTCTTCACACCCGCGCAACTTGGGTTGCCTGCACGACGCCGTTACGTTGTTTTAAGAAAATAAGTAGCCAATTATTGTAAAATTTCGAATGAATTTTGGTTGACTTTATCATTATTATCGTTTTATCTTTGAAGAAAAGTCTTGGTCTTGGTCTTGAAAATTATCAAACTTTTTGCTAGAAATGACTATTTAATAATTCGACAGCAGTTAAGTAGTTGAGCAGTCAATTAGTATTTTGTTACGGTAACATCGACTAACATTGAGTAGCAGTACACGGTGTTTCATAACAAAGGACCACTTTTTGTTTTTTTCATAATTTACTCAAATTATGAGCAATTTACATGAATTTTTTACCAGTTGCAGCTGAGGAAATGCTAATTCAAAATACTTGAACAAAATATAACAGTTGATTAAATATTCTTTGCTAGTTCTGATGTAACGCTGACGTCATAATGTGTCACAGATACATACTTGCTAGTCTCAACTGGTGCTGTCAGTTGCTACCCTGCTTCGATGGTGAACTTAATCTGGTTCGCTAATGAAAAATGCTTACGTGCTACATATACACGGTGTTTCATAAAAAACCCTTTTTGTTTTTTTTTTCATAACTCGCTCAAATGATGAGCAATTTGCATGAAATTTTTATCACTGAGCAACATGGAAACATAAAATCGGGTGTCTTGTGATCCAAAAACTCAACATCTTGCAAGCTTGGTGTGATAGTGCACTGTCTTGCTCGAACATGTGAAAGACCAACTATCTCCACAGACATGTAAATTCGATCGCTTTGCGCGTTTTTGTGGCTGCAACTGTAAAACTTTAAATATTTGACACCAACGAACCAGATTTTTTACCATTGAAGCAGGGTAGCAACTGGCAACACCAATTGGGATTAGCCTGTTTGTACCCGTTACATCACGACTAGCAAAGAATATTTAATCAACTGCCATGTTCTGTTAAAACATTTCGAAGTAGTATTTATTCAGCTACAACTGATAAAAATTTCATGCAAATTGCTCATCATTTGAGCGAGTTATGAAAAAAAACAAAAAGGGTTTTTTTTATGAAACACCGTGTATATGTAGCACGCATTGCATATTTTGTCACATCTTGTCACACATTCTTTGATGAGAGGTGTTAATCAGCAAGTGGCATGGCATAAATACGTTAAAACATTCGGTGCTGCGTGAAAATTCTTGGTCTTTAAAAAGTCATGTTCACATTACCACTGTTTATTTGACACTTATACCCACGTGTTCTTGGAAATAATGCATATTATTCAGGCCCTGCACGTTAAACGTCTCTGTAACCACGACAACTTATGGCGCGAATATTTGGCGACGATCGATCAGTGTTGCTTCTCAACTTATATATTAGAGAACGACGTTTTTTGTCAAGTCTGTCGTCGCATTCAGTGTGCTGAGCAGACTGAGCTGCATCGACGTAGAGATGCTACGATGCTACGGACCGACCGGTCACTGGACGCAGTCATCAGCTGTGTGCTCTGCTGCTGCTGCTGCTGCTGCTGCAAGGCTGGACGACTGCAGACCGTCTGTCGCATTACGTTCGGCAAATTTGACGAGCGCGCGCACGTACGCACGCACGCGCAGGTGTTAACGATAATGTTATTGCATTCGACGCTGCTACGTACGACCTGACTGTGTAGATGCAACTCATCAGTGGAAACAAACAGACGCATGTCAACGGGATGTGCTGTTATATGTCATCGACTTTAGGCTGCGGCTGCGCGAGGATGC
>Ga0209367_1011225_pt1 | contig 11914 bp, 4 predicted proteins | sample WorMetLIZISLAND2_FD_187412 | JGI IMG/M metagenome (GOLD analysis project Ga0209367, IMG submission 187412) | Marine gutless worms symbiont microbial communities from Max Planck institute for Marine Microbiology, Germany - Olavius geniculatus... ... | reverse complement strand
AAAAAAAGGTATATGGATAGCTATAAAAATTTTTGCTTATATTTCACCCATTTGCCGGGAAGCCCCCCTTAAAGGGATTTACATGAAATTTTGCGTGAGGGGTCAACTCGCCGACGTAATCAACCGTGCGAAATTTTATCTCAATCAGATCAGGGGTTTTGATTCTGTGGGGGTCGAATTTTTGGTTTTCCCATAAGAAAGAGAAGTCGCCGTTAACACAGGGCTTGAACTACCGTTCAGTCTGTAATATAGGCCTATACAAATACAGTGCTATCAAGCCAGCTCTAAGTGTGCTCTAAGTTTGTTTCATGTTTGCTCTAAGGTCGCTCTAAGCGTGCTTTGGGTGCGCATCATGTATGCTTCATGTATGTTTCCCCGTGTAAACGGGGTATTACTGGGCAAAAATTTGGGTATGGCAGAGAAGCAGATTGTAAAACACGTCGAGCAGTGAAAATGGAGAGAGCGATAGGCCTACTCGAAGATGGGGTCAAAAATTGTAAAAATGTTAGAGATCCACAAGCTGAAACAGGAGAAGTCTAACCGAAAACAAGCCTTTTTGCGCTGCTGTGCTAACGTTTACACATAGTGTTTTACCTTTACGAACATTTCGACTTCAGACTTGTGTTGTTTAGCCTATGCTTTTTACGCGCGACCGCAGTTGTTAAGCTCGTTTCACCTATAGTAAAGGCGTCTGTCCGTATGTCTGTTTGTTCGTCACACTTAAGTATTTTATTGCACGTTCCTGATTCCCCAGGTGCGATGCTGTCGCTCGTCACGTCACTGATGTGAGCTTTGCTCCGATTACTTTTATAGGCCTATTTTAGACCCATGATGTCAACTTATTTGTTTTATTGATGCACATGCCCCTACTAACTGAGCTAATGATTAATCGATTGATTATTATTCACGGCGTCTATGATTTTTATCTGTCAGCATTTGAGCGCATGCGAACTGTCTGCTTGTCGAGTTATTTGCGTTGTCGTATCGGCGTTGATATTTAGGTTATTTTATGTTTTTGGCAAATAAATACTCTCTCTCTCTCTCTCTCTCTCTCTCTCTCTCTCTCTCTCTCTCTCTCAGGTGCTGCCACGTTGCGAGTGCGAAGAAAACGCGTAGTCGTCACGAGCCCGTGTAGAAAAAGGCTCGACCGCTGTAGGGCTTTACATAGATGTAAAAAACGTTCTAAAAATTTTTAAAACGTTAAAAAAACGTAAAAACGTGGCAAAAATGAAAAAAAACGTTGAATAAAAAACGTTGGCCATAATTTGTTTTACCTCTTGCATAATGCCTAATGCTGTAAGTGCAGTATAGGCCTACCTAAAACTCTAGTTTAAATAAAGAGAACTACATTTAATTTCAATTTAACCGTGTGGTCATAAAATCGTGGCACTAAAGTAACCAAATATACAACACAAAATCTGTTTATTTAGTATATTTGGACTAACTAAATAAATTACCATCACTATGACTTATTAATTCGTTACTGTGGTTTTAAAAATGCTTCTCAAACTTCTTGATACGACTTTCAATGCGCGTTTTAAAAAACGTGGGGAAAATTTTTAAAAAAACGTTAACACGTAAAAAACGTGGCAATAATAAAATAAAGTAAAAAAACGTTTTTTACATCTATGGGGCTTTAGGCCTAGGGTTAAAATCCAGTTTTAGGTTTTTAAGCATATTTTAATTTGTTGTAAAATATATATATATATTATATATTTTAATCAATACTTTAATCGTGATTTTTGAGTTAGGACTTCAATCACGTCATTATGTCGTTTACTCATTCCTGGTTGTATTTTGTGCACGGTGTTCATTGGGCAAAAATTAAAACAAAAACCTTTAAAAACCTTTTAAAAACTTTTTAAAACCTAAAACATTACAATTCTTCTTAAAACCTAGGTTTTTTTCAGCCTTGTTTCCCAGACACAGTGTAGCCCATAGGCCACATGCTGCAGAATACGATCTGTATCAGTATGTATACAGCGCGCAGAGTAATGAGCTGGATTAGGCGGACCACCGGCGTCGCATTAAAATGTCTCCACATGAAAAATCCTTCCGGGAAGAGATAATCGCGGATTTGATATGTGAGCCCCTTATTAAAATATCGCCGCCCCCATAAAAATTCTCCCCATTATAAAATCGCCCTGCAGAAAAGTTTCGCCGGGTCAAGAATTTACCGGTAAAAATCCGTCCCGCCCGGGCAGCCGCCGTGAGTGGCGGATTTTTGCCGGTTTATTGTCGGCCAGGGGAGACTTTTCTGGAGGGCGATTCTATAACGGGACACAGGCGTACGTCGTAGAATTTTATGCCGAGTCACGTTGACGGGCCCGCATCCTGCACGGTTGCTACGGCCACCGGTTTGTAAACATTTCCTGGCGCCGTCCAGAGCACGGGTCTTATTGCTCCGTGCTCCATCCAAGAATTACGGAACCGCAATTCGACGCGTCTACTATTGAGATGCATGGCAGCTTACAGCGCATTAGCAACCGTTTTATTCACATATATTAACTGCACTGAAAGCAGGCCTGCAAGCCGACTACCGAGTACTTCAGAATTCACACAGCTGAACTTAATAGAACTTAATAGAAATTTACATCCCAACATAAAAATAAACATAAACATTACGGACATTCTCTGCGTGATATGCTTACACGAGGAGGACAAAAACGGAATAAAAACGTATGAAATGTGTTGATGAAGAAACAATTGTTTTGTATATCACGCCAAATATGCAATGTATCCGTACTCAGTAAACTGAACGCTCTATGTAGCCAACTTAGCGAGTTTGGACCGCGCGATGGGTCTTTTTATTTTTACAATCGTGCTTCCGGGTGACGTCACACGTTACGATAAATAGATAAGTTCTATTGGTGAGATATGTCATTCAGGCCAATTGTTGCTGATGTTGGATTACGATCAACGAAGACTAAGTTGATTATTTGTTGCGCAATTACTTTCCTAGTTATATGGCATAAGGTTCATACTGCACCTGTCTGGTGTATAATTTGGTCTGCACAAAGTTTGGGAGCGTAGGCTGCGTACTTATTTCAGTAGGCCTACATGCTAACAAACCCAGAATCTAATAAAAATAAATCATAATGTCAATAAGCTTGTGTGCAAGCCTAGAAGTGTAATGTCACCCGGGTGGATAAAACAAACAGAACGACGTACTGCAGAATTAAAACGCGAAGTCAGCGGTAATTTACATTTTTTGGTAATAGAATATTATGCACGTACACGTGATATAGAGGCCTGCCTATTCGATATGTTGTTCCAAGCATGCGCAGTGTTTAGCAACGAATTATTTACAGGCGCTTTTTTTACGACACGACATGGCACAGTGTAACGTACAAGCACATCATAGTCATCGGAGGCCACAGGAAAATATTTACGACATTTGACAATATTTCGCAGACGTTGCAAGCACGTGTCTCATCGAAGACAGTTAATTGTTATGACGTCATTTTATCAGCGCGATGCAAATTTCGACTGTGGATTCCAACCGCTAAATTTCCCTTTGCCGTTAAGGACTAGGTTCCTGTGTAACATGGTGTTACTTGACTTGGAGCCACACGAGTGTTCTCGTCAAATGGCACCTTGTTTCTCCAGTGGCTTTTGCAAGGTGGATCGACGACTGTGACAGACAGACAGACAGAACACACTACGGTTGATGTCCTTGGGATAAAAAAAAACAAGAAACCCAGCTGTCGCTAGGATAGTCAACCGTACTGGTTGTTAGTGACCTTCAAGGTCATCCAAGGTCAGTGATTTTTATTTTATCTGAAAAAAAGCGTATGCCACTTCCTATTAGTGTTTAATATTAACCCTGGCCGTATCTCGCACTGTTTCCGAAATATGGCCAGTTTTCCGTTGAAAAACGCACATTTCTCTTACCCCCGACATTCAATTCCCAATTTGAAAATATTCATTTTGCACCAAATGGCTGAAATTTTGCACGCCCGAGTTTAACACACATGGCTAATTATGCGTGTAAAAAATTTCCCTCTTACGACCTACAGATTAGCCACAATACATCCGTTACAGACGGACGGACAGACGAACGACAACTGTGCCTATAGCTCTACCGTTATTTAAGTACGGTCAGCTAATGAAAACCGGATGATTAGCGGGTCTTGTCGTTATCAAAGGAGAAGCTCAGCTAAGACTTACCGGAGAGAAAGCACCGCGTTAGATTATGACATGCACTTTGTTCAGGCCGGCTGCTTTCTGTCGCCAAAATTACCGAAACGTCCGTCTAAATTCCAGACTTATTCCAGACTTTACTGCGAGTAAAATTAAGCTATGTGACCTGCACGCTAGAAATCCTGTAAATACAATATTTAAAATATTTGGTCATATCATATCTTTATTTCTGACTTTTGTGCCCCATAGTCTAATCGTAAATTTTTGTTTATGCGTTTAAAATGCAGAAAAACAACAGTTTTTTGGGTCATCAAAACAAAGATATTAATCGCTAAGTTTATTGGACCGTTTACAGCGTAAGTCTAAACTGGTTGCTTGCGTTGACACAAGCGGGCAGACGCTTGCGGAAGCCGACAAAATTAATGATTTTTTGATTTTCTGATCGCTTTTAGTAGCAGCTCGTTCCGCATCGCTAACAATTTGTCTGTAAAGCAAACAGTCATTTACATAATGTAATAAAGTATATTGTGATGTCGTTATTAAATGAGTTTTCTGTTGTTTTGCAGTTTGAATTTTGATGCATATCAGGTTTACTTATACTGCAGTGACAGAGAAATTCGCACTTGAAAATAATGCAATAAAAACAAAAATTCACACCATTTGAGCACACTGTCGCAATTGTACAAAACTTGATCCGTCTGTATCGAATTTCCTCCTTAATAACTGCTGACAACTTCGTATAAAACAGTTGCGCTTGTTCAAAGATATTGAAGTTTTTCTACAGTCGGATGTTTTTTCATTACCGCACACTGTATAATAGAGTCTTCACAAACACTTGGATAGCAAGAGATCACACGACACAGCTCACCGCACTGAACAGTAAACTCAAGCCTACATCACGTGATCGCGTGACGTCATCGTGACATCACCGCGGCGCGAACGGCAGGTGCTGCAGTGCGTGCATCCGGGCCAGAGCCGACTGGTTTCGATACTTGCCGAACAGGATCTTGCGAAAGGCCGAGCGAAAGTCCGGATTGAAGACCGTATAAATGATGGGGTTGAGAAGACTGTTGAAGTAGCCCAGCCAGCCGATGATACTAACCATTAGTGGCGGGTAGTAACAGCTGTCAGCACAGAAGGGACGGACGAGCGCCAGGATAAAGAACGGTAACCAACAGACGAGGAATGTCCCTGTTACAACGGCGAGCGTCGTCGCAGCTTTCCGCTCCCGTCTCTGTTCCTGTTTTTCCCGAGCGCGTCGTCGGGCGTCGGCCAGGTTGGTGTGGAGGGGCTGTCGTTTGGTGCCGTTGACTAGGCTGTAGTCGGCGGAGTTGTTATCTCGTTGGGCTGCGGCGCCGGGACCACTGCGTCCTCGGTTGTACATCCAGCTGCCGTCGAGAAACCGGGCGAAGAACGGTACGGGCGGTCGCAAGGTATCCGGTGAAACGCCAGTCGTTGTCGTAGGACTGGACAGCGACTCGAAGACAACGCCCATCGGTTCCGCTTGGTCTATGGTTACTATGTCGCCCGGCGAAGGTGGCGTGCTGCTAACTGCTGAAATGTTCGCGACCGCGCTGCCAGTTCCGACGCCACCACTTTCCACGTTGACATCATCCTTCGCCTCGTCCTCGGCACCGTCCGCCGTCACCATGACGACCGGCGCTGACGTCACTTCCGGCTGAGTGTCTGCAGTCGACTGCGTGACGTCATGTTGGAGGCACAACGACACGCTGCCTAGCAACGGTTGTGGCGTGTCGTCACAAGACTCGGCGGGTGGGCCGCCGCGTCCCAACAACTGTACGACCGCCCCGCCGGTGGTTGCGGCGTTGCCGTTCGCCTGCCGACGGAACGTTCTCTTCCGGATGCGGTACTGGGCGGCACGGTAGACCCGAGCATAGATCACCGACATGACAATCATCGGCAGATAGAATGCGCCCAGCGTCGAGAACACCGTGTACGCCCAGTCCTGACTGATGAGGCAAATGCCCGAGATGTCTGGGTCACGTTGTGGCGTGTGACCGGCGAACAGCGGCGGCAGGGAGATAAGTGCGGACAGACCCCAGCTGGCAGCGACCATGACCAGGATGCGACGTGCCGACCGGTTGTGGATGTAGTCAACCCGGGTGACGGCCCAGTAGCGGTCCAGCGAGATGGCGACCAGGTGAAGGATCGAAGATGTACAGCAGAGAACGTCGAAGGAGATGAAAGCATCGCACGCCTCTCGGCCGAGGAACCAACCCGAGCTGACCTCATTGACGGCGGCGAGCGGCATCACCAGAGCCGCGACCAGCAAGTCGGCCACGGCCAGTGACGCTATGAGATAGTTGGCGACGTTATGCAGGTTTCGCTCCAAGATGATGGCTGCTATCACGAAAACGTTACCGACGATCGTCGCCATGATGATGAGTCCTAGCACTACGGAAGTTATTAGCAGGTGGGCCAACGTATGCTGGTCGTCCGATGTATTATTCGTCGACATTGTCGTAGTCGCTTCGCTACAATTCAACCACGGCGAATATCGTCGTACGTCGTTGTCTCCGCCGACGGTCACCGCTCCCGTGCCCGTAGACACCGCCTGCAGACAGTCAGTTGCCGCCATGATGGCCGCCGTTCGTAACCGGATACGGAAGTAGCGCGGTCAGTTACATCTGAGACGACGTGGTTCGCATCCGATGCGTCATCTACGAGCGTCCCAGGCCGACTAATTTTGCTGCTGCTGCTGCTGCTGTCTGCGGTTTCTGTCAGCAGCGACTTTGCGATGTGATGCACGCATGTGCATCGTGCTATTTTCGACGATACTCCCTCCACTGGTGCTGGGGTCTCTTAAAATGACAAAAGTTGGTTAAACACGCAGAGCGCCCGCTTTGGTCTTTTAAAATCGCTCTAGAAAAATCCGCGGCACGTCTGGGCGGTAGCCCGCTTGTGGACCGTTTTCCTGATTTTCTGTTCGTTACTCATTGTCGGTTTTGAAATAATTTTTGGCTACGGTGAATGGTGAGGAACGAAAAAATAATCAGTCAGCGCATTATGCCTGCATGCTGTTCTGTAACTACTACGATAGCAATACAACGTGATCTTATCGTCGTCTGTATTTTATAAATTGTCAGCACTAGTATTTTTTAAATCAGGTATTCGATGTGTATTGAGGTGGGTGCCTGCCGGGTTTCCGTTCGGATTTTGTCGGCTGCTTATGAGGCTAGGCTACACAAAATACATACAATGTCATGTACTATCCATCTGCCTTGTTCTAGCGTTCCGGACGATATCTGCATTGCAATGCGAAATGATTCTTTTTGTTAACAAAGGTATGTAACGGCTAATTCAAAATAAATTACTAATTTATCAAAATCTAAAGTTAGTTTGTCAAGATTAGTTTTAGTTCAGCCACGCCTTATTTGACTTATTGTTAACTCTTGTCTCGGCACTCACGTCAGATCTGCTGTCGATCTTTGGCCTGCGTCTTAAAATAGACTTATTCGGCTATTTTTGCCTTCACCTGTCATTCCGGACAAATTTATCCTACGTGTGTTCGCATAAACCAAACTCAGTTGCGCGGTAATATCTCATCTCTTTCGCGACCTTTACCAACATCGAAAATTAAACCCAATTAAGCTAGTAGGCAGCCGGCCTGAGTCGGGACTGGATGGCTAGTGACATTAACCATCGGCGCCTCTAATCAACGACGTATAAGCGTGCCAACAGTCCCGATTAACTGATTAATACTGTTACGCAGAACACTTCGTTTTTTTCCCGTTGGTGGCCATGACCGTCGCCGGCACTCATTACACTTACTAACCAGTCTCACCTGCAGAGTGCGTTAACCTGGGTGGCCTTGGATAAATAGCAAGATTCTATACTTGCAGTCGGCACAGTAAACTACCAACCGTTGCCCACTTATTAGGGCAAATTCGTTGACAAGTTCACTTACTTTTATGTATTTTGTATAGTTCTTAGGCTTTCGATATATTTTACCGATACCTTAGTGTTTGTTATTTATTGTCTTGTGCTGCTTTTCTGCGTAATAGATTGATTGATTGATAGCACTTTAAGTAACTGCTTCGAAAAAAATTATATAAGCCTACACTCAAATAACTATTTATAAAAATTCGCAGAATGGCATCAATAACATAGCGCCAAAGACCTTAAACTTAAAAAATTTAGACCTGGAATAAAGTAACAATCCGGTATTTTAATAGTCTACTAAACAATAGGCTACTGGATCACAACGATGTTGTTAAACATTGTGTACTTCACCATGCTCACACAATTGAATTTAAAGTCTATTAAAAGAGCACAAAATTCGGTATAGCCAACGTGGACGGCCGTTTCTAAGCTATATCTCTGTGACACCGGATATGTGCTGTTGTGCAATATATGTCAACGTAGATGATTGATGGCTGTATTCCTGTCGGTTCAACATCGCGAGCTAATGCATGTCGAACGCGTGTAGCAATCAACAGCGCGATTAGCTTACAGACTGCATCGGTATAGCGATTCGAATCCCTACATTTCAGCTATCGGGCCGAGATCGCGCATAATATTCCAGCGGATCGTAACGGATGCTGCTGCAGTCCGCAGGGTGAAGAGTTATTGGCTGACGTCTGGACATCTAGAACCGCAGCAGCAGTAGCAGCAACAACGTTACTTTAGCTGCGTGTCGGACATTTGCCCGAATGGACTTTGGCATTTCTCCGGACATTTTTTTCTGCCGCACCGTGTAGATAATACTGAAAATACAACGTATTGAAACACACAAACACGATGTATGCTATTCTGCAAACGCCAGTATACATGTCTGATGTTGCAAATAAACACAATAATTTATTGAAAATGCAAAATATCGCTTGTCAGAATTTACATTTGCATTTTTTTGGGAACGATTGAGCTGATTCTTAGTCAAGTAATCTATCTCTGTCATCGCATGGCTCAACGTAGTAACAGAGTTGATCATATTATTGCATTTCGTCGCCTCCTGTCTCTCTGTTGCGTTCTGCTGTCACGGTGTCTCATAACTCGACATCGCTGTAGTTAGGGTTTTTTTTTATTTCAGCCGACAGAGTCCACTTAAGAGAACTTTACTTTCCCCACAACTTACCTGGGTCGTAACGCCTGCAGTTGTGACTACCGTTGACGGCGCTGCAGTGAGTGAAGTCCTAGGCTAACTGCGGTAAGATCGTGCATTGACTTTGAGGTAAAGGGCGGGGAATGTCCGCTCTGGTTTTAAACACCATGAGTGAGTGAGTAGGGTTTAACGTCCCGCCCGACACAGCATAGGTCATTTCGAGGACGGCCTTTTCAGGCAGAATGCACACAAACACATAATAATGGAACAGTATGTTTAACGTTTACAATAAAGAAACAGAAATGTTAACCTTTACAGAAACACAGAAAACCAGCAAAATTTAAAATTGTAAGAACTTCATTATACGCGTGCATATGTAATTAACAATAACGATAGTTCTAATAATCTTTTCAGTTATTTTTTTACACAGTCATTAATTTCAGAATACTGTCTATTAGAGGACAGGGGGTAGGTAAAACACCATGAAAAGATCTAGAACCGCATACAGGGAAATGTCTGTTCTGTTTCCCACTTTAGTTCGTTCTGTCTCGTCGTCCCGTCTTGAATCGAATTTCATCAGAACACCGTGCCTCGGGTTACGAAGCGCCGAGATGTGGAGGGTGTTACTAAGTAGGTTGTCCGTCAAAATGTGGTCACAATGCTCCTGCGTCTATCTATTCTATTGCCGTGCGGGGCATGACGACCGCTGACACGCCAAATCGCGTTATTTGCATGAACGTCGCCGTTGACATTTTTAGCTTACCGTACTTATGTAACGGTCGAGCTGTTATAATGGTTGTCGTCTATCTGTCTGTCTGTCACGGATGTATTGTGGCTAAACGGTGCGAGATAGGGCCTGGGTTGCTTTTGATCATTGATAGGGAATCGCATATTGGCTTTAAATGACATAAAAATCATCGATCTTGGATGATCTTGAAGGTCACTGACTACCGGTACGGTCGGCTATCTTAGCGACAGCTGGGTTTCTTGTTACCATTACTGTACACTAAATCATCGTTTCTCTGTTTCTGTCGCTGCGGCAATGATGATGCATCTGTATCTAAATCATGTACCTATGCATGACCTTTGTGCAAAATAACAAAGCGCAAAATGTTTCCATTTACTGGTAGGCCTATCGGAAAAAAATGTTTTAAATCAAAAATAGACAGGTAGAATCACGAATATTATACGGTTGTCTATTGCAAAAGACAGCGATCGTACAGATTTGATGCGTGAGTACGCAATAAGCCAAATCACGTAAGTGAGTAAATGGCTTCTTAACTTCTTAAGTGTCTTCTTATCAGCACATCAGCACACAAAACTTGAAAAAATCACACTTTCATTAGCAGTTCTCGATCTTTTCTGCTGCCTTCGTCGCTGACATTTTTTGAAAAAAAAGCATTCGGTGACGAATTTAAGTAAGTAAGTAAATTTAATTTATAAAGAGCACAATGTCGGCGAGCAGCTCGCTATTAGCTATTAGCTATGGTAATTGTGCTTCGACTTCAACCGATATTCTGCGGAATAATTTTCGTTGGTTAATTCGGCTCTCGGCGGCGGATTGTGCAATAATATGTACACATACATATAAAAAGCCAGAGTGATATCACCGAAACGCATAAAAGTCAGAAACAGGATTCCACAGGAAATCGTTTAGGCGACAGCATTGTCGATATAGCCTCGATCAGGGACATCGCTGGGGGCTTATACATGTAAAAATTGACGTCGAACGTTTTTAAGAGTCTCTAGAAACTTGCATTCAAGCGCTGAAACGATTGCGGACTGTTATACCCCGTTTACGCGATGAAGCGAACACAAAGCATACATAAAGCAAACGTATTCAATGTTATAACAATATACACGTGCACGACGTGTGCTTTAAGTTTGTTTCAGTGCGTCGTAGGTTAATCTAACGATATGCGCTATATAAATTCACATTTTACTTACTTATTTACTTACTTGTTTCATGTTTGCTTCATGTTTGCTTTATCGTGTAAACGGGCCATTAGTCTTGGACGACACAATATTCCAGCGAACATCGGACTGAATTAGGCAACGCCGTTACATATTATCCTGCTCACGTCCACATCTGTTGCGATTGTAGACTGCTGAATTCTGACAGTTCTTTTTGTGAATAATCTGTATTCAACTGAGTACGTGCTTCTCAGATGTCCAGTCTGCGTGCTGAGAAATAACTGTCTACAATTTTTTTTCCGCAAAACGCGGCAATTATGCCAATCTGTCCGTCAGCTATGTTCATTTTGTCATGTATAGGCTACACGTTCTTGTTTATTACGGTAGTCATCGCGATGACAGGCAGTCATGTTTTGTTACTGATATTTCGTTTCTCTTTTAAGCATGAATTTGAAATTTACAAGAAATATTATTAGATTGTGGCCAATCTAATGTACTCCTCGCGCACATCATTTTTTTGTATTCATTTACACGCTTTTTCGCTCCTTTCGGCTTGAATTAGAGAGCCGGCGTCTAATTGGGACCCGTTTAATATTATACTAATAGTGACTGGCGTCGAAGTCGTTATTGGAAATTGTCTTCCCGAAGTTCATAAAATAGTGCCCGATTTTAGAAATTAAGAGAAAAAATCACAGTCTGAACGGTAGTTCAAGCCCTGTGTTAACGGCGACTTCTCTTTCTTATGGGAAAGCCAAAAATTCGACCCCCCCCACAGAATCAAAACCCCTGATCTGA
>Ga0209367_1011223_pt1 | contig 11915 bp, 7 predicted proteins | sample WorMetLIZISLAND2_FD_187412 | JGI IMG/M metagenome (GOLD analysis project Ga0209367, IMG submission 187412) | Marine gutless worms symbiont microbial communities from Max Planck institute for Marine Microbiology, Germany - Olavius geniculatus... ... | reverse complement strand
GTTCGATTTGCATGGAAGAGATAGCTTTAGCCCTTAGGGCTTAACTTTCGCTGAGTCTGAATCCACTTCAACTTTTGACTTTAGCTGAGCGAAAACATGGCGACTATTTACAGTCCTGTGTATACGGACAGTTTAGTAAATTAAAGCAGACTGGTACGAAAAATAAACGCCGTAATAAATATGCAATGACGTAAATGTTACGTAATTACTTTTTTTGCGTGCACGTCGCAATTAAATAAGCAAGTCCAAGCGTAAATAGTTGATTTATTTCCTGTTAAGTTTACCTGTTTTTCCGCCATTTTTAATCGTTTTGGTCTAAGTCAGTAGACGTAGACCAAAGTTTAGTTGAACTGTGGTCTAAATAGGCTACAGAGCGTTCAGCTTTAGCTTTCGCTCAGCGAAAAGACTCAGCGAAAGTCTAAGTCAAAAAGTGAAGTGACCCATTGTATTTGTAATAAACTAATAATAATGATAGTAATAATACTAAATGTATATTATTATTCATTGCAAACTTATGCAAGGCTTCTCGTTTAACACGGCTGTCAAACGTTTATTTGTGAAAACTCGTAATACAGGTGAATTATAGCAGGTTTACTGAGTTACGCTGTTGTTTCACCATGTCGACTGATTTGCAGAAGAAGGTGAACGAAGGGTGAAGATGGATGACAAATTTTTTACCGGTTACCGAAAAACGTCCATCAAGTCAACAGAAATTCTGCTTTCTGTCGACATTCCCTTTACCGATGAGGTTAGAGACATTTAAATAAGTATTACTATGATGTAGTACAAAATCGTCAAGCCTTGCTTGCTAAGAGGTACTGCCTGCGAGCAACGCCAGTCGTTTTCGGGTGCAGTAATAAAGTGGCGTCATCTAGCGATTGACATTTTGTAAATTCAGGCCAAGTGGTTCAAACAGTATCATGCACGCAAGGAACACACAAAACCCCTGATTTTGATATTCAACTGGGTTGTAAAGGTTACCGAGGTACACATTCGTGCAAAATTCCAAGTGTAGCGATTTATGAGTTATCGCGTTCACAGTAAAAATTGGCGACGATGCTGTAAACAACACTGCCGTCGCTTCCGCGGGCAATAATAATATTTACTAATTTTACTAATATTGTCCATCTCTGCCTCTTTGTCTGTTTTTGTGACATTTCTTGTTGATTCGACTGGCTAATACAGGTACATATAATATTAAGCTGCCTGCACCGGCAATGCCTGCTATTGCGACACGTGTTACGTGGTCTGTCTGTCCGTCCGTTTGTCACACTCGTGCACTCTGCACTCTGCTGAAACCGGTATACAAAATAAAATGCCACATGGCATGGACACTCGTGCGATGGCGCTGCCAAACCTGAGTTGATTGACAGCTGCACTGTTTTTGTCGTATGCGAGATTCTGTCGTATATAGACCCCCTCTTAGTGCCAGATTACTTTTGCGGTTGCTTCATGACATCTGATAGTGGACTGGGTGCACTATCAGATGGGTGCAGTTGCAGTATTGGGCGAACGATCAAAATGGCGGCTTGGCGGCTTAACGGTAGCTTAACGGTAGAAGGTCGGACTTACTATCAAGAAGTTATGGGTTCGATTCCCGGTCGGGTTACTATGCTGGTTACTACATGGGTGGGTCGATTTTTGTGAACGAGTAAAACATCTCAGCATATGGCCAAAACCAAGATCAACTTAGCATTTTATCTCTCCATGCAACAGGTAAATTGAGTACCGCCCTGTTTAGATATGAAGAGCTTAATAGGCCTCAGTAGCTAAACAATAATGTGTGTCGGGTGACATGTAGGCATAATACTATTTAATCGTATACGGTAGGTGACGTTCCGTGTTATTTTGCATTTATGGACTGTTTTATTGTTATTTAGTTCACTGTTTGCACTGCACCGTTATTTAGCTATTTAGCTATCTTTATAGCCGCAATTGTGCAAATAAACTCACTGTCATTGACATAGCTTTTAGCTGGGTTTTCGTGAGGAGCTGTAGACACGTTTAACTCTTTGAACTTTATCTGGAATGACATTGCGCTGTTAGAACGAGTACGTGGAGGCTTATAAGCAGTCCAGTAGGCGGGACGATGACATCGCTATGGTGAACGCTGGGATGCGAGTGGTGTTTGACGTTGAGCAACACAACCTTATTAACGACGTCGCGCTGTGTTACGGCGGCATGGCTTCAACCACCGTCACTGCATCGGACACATGCAAACATCTTATTGGCAGGTCCGATTCTCGCGCGTAATTACCGTAAGTACGTAAGTAAGTAAGTGCAGTGGTTCGGTGGCACAGCATTTAGTGCGTTGGATTCGTGACCGAAAGGTCGCTTGTTCGACTCCCGACTGGTCCGCTACCAAGTAACAACTTTGGGCAAGTTGTTCACATCTACCTGCCTGTGTAGGTGCAAGTGTCTAGTGGTTAGTGTCGACTCGGAACTTTTAGGTTGCGGTTCGATTCTCACTGCCGTCATTTGCAAGCAACATTGAGCAAGTTGCTAATCTACTTTGTGCTCAGGCCAACTCAGCGCGATGGAAAAAATGAGAAGTGGCTTACGGGCAACGTAGTAAATGCTCAGTGTAGCTGATTGAGGCAGTGGTTTGGGGGCAGTGGTGTGTCCGCTGGCTGCACCGCGAGTCCAGTTGTTCGCTGGCATGGGCAATGGATGGCTGCACAGTGCGCTGCGGTATCATTAGCTCATGCCAATCAATTGCCATTTTCGAGATCGAAAGCGCTTGTAGTCACACGTCTAACTAGTGTAAGAAGCGCTATAGCAATTACCGATCAGTCTTTCATTTTAAGCACAGTAGTAGGCTACAGTAGTTTGATATTGTCTACTGTGAACATTAACACTCAGCCTAATCTCTACCATTGTGCGCCTCTGATCTGTTCGTGACATAATGGCTGCTGTATAAAAGGACTTTCGTGGATTGATAGTAGTAGCAGTAATAGTAGTAATACTTGTTGTTGTTGTTGTTGTCGTCGTCGTCGTAGGCGCTGGACTGATGATATAGTGCCTGTGGTCAGTGGGTTACTAATGCATGAGTTACAATTGACGGCCGGCTGTGTTGGCGGCATGGAGGCATATCGCTGCAGTCTAACCGCCTCATTCTTCTACAAGTTCTATCTCACCGTCAGACTCAAACTGCAACAAAGATGGGTACTACTACTATTATTATTACTGCATCATCTACAACTACAACAACGGTTGCAGTTTGGCAAGAGCTTAGCTTTTTGGTGTAGTCGTCATAGTATGGTAATAGTCAACTCAACTCAACTCAACTCAACTCGGGTTTAATAAAAACGATATCCGATGGCTAAAAAATATACAAACATAAAAGTAGCAACTACACATAGCTAATAGAGCATACAAAACACGAAATAGTCCACACTCAACACTCCTTTAAGTCCGGTTCACATTTACACATACATGTATATGTACATTCGTTCGTCGTGGCTATGATTTATCGTTTAAAAATAAAAGTCTTTTGGGCAATTTATAGAAAATTTTAAGGCAAACTTTGAATTATATTTTGAGCATCCGTATTTCCTGTGTCAAAAAAATCACAGCAGACTTTGGTCGAAAAAAATGCAATTGTCTTCTTCGGCATTTTAAATTCACAACGCCGCTGATAGTAGTAGTAGTAGTAGTCGTCGTAGTCGTAGTAGTAGTTGTTGTTGTTACCAGCCGACGTTGTACGAAACCGTAGTCCCGGCAGAGTACAGCAGTGCTGCAGCAAGACACGCCAGACCCGCGAGCTCAGGCGTTCAGTTATATGAACAACAACCACCACAACAACAAGTGAATGGCAAAGAGTCATTGGTACAGGTAGATGCCGTGGGTCGACCGTTACCTCACGTCTCTGCTCAGAAACACGCTACCGGAGAAGCACAGTTTGTCGATGACCTGCCTTTCTACAGAGGTCAGATGTGGTGGTAACTGTAGTAGTGCGGTAGTCGTAATAGCGGACTACTATGGTAATAGTTGTAGTAGGTTCTAATAGTTGTGGTATATAATGTACGTTGTTTATGTTGTTGTTTTATGTTTTTTACAGATGTAAGTTGTTTTTTGTGTTCTGATTATCTGATGTCGCGTCATTAATTTAACGAAAACGATGTGATGTGACATAAAAAAATGGCGTAAGGAGCGACCTGGCCGTTTTTAGGAAAAGGATATTATGTTTTTCCTGGGTCTTAAAATGTGAGTCCCGTCTTCCGTGTAGGCTACACAAAACCTGTAAAACTTAACAAGCCCCAAAAAACCTAAAAACAAAAAACCGTTGACAAAAAATTTAAGTTCCTTGCAGCTTTGCTATACGTATGCGTACAGATGAGCTGTATCTGTCGCACGTGGTGAGTGAGAGATCGCACGCTCGTATCGTCAGCGTTGACCCGACTGACGCGCTGGCAATGGATGGAGTGGTCGATTACATCTCACACGACGACGTACCCGCCAGCAACAACTACGATCTACTCTACACTCTCACTGGAGGAGAAGAAACCGTCTTCGCCAAAGACACGGTCAGCGATTATACGATTATACGTCGTAGCAGGGGAATCAGGAAAGGGTTATTGCACCCCTCCGTTTGAATTTTAGCCTGCCAAATATTGTTTTTTGTCGGACAATTTTTGTTCAAAAATACAAAGTTTGCAGCTGAAAAATTTTATTTTTGGGATATTTAAAGACAACTATAAAATTTGGACTATCTATAATTTTATTTTTCGGATATCTGCAACATCTTGCCCCTCTCTTACTTTTTAACTCACGACGCTCATCGTCACTTTAGCCCACCCGGTAGACTAGCGATTCAGCACTGCGAAAAAAATAAAAAAAATATGTCAACAATAAAATGTGAGATTTTAACTTTTATCACCTGGTTACACCCTTTTCCAACATATGCAGATAGCCCACACAAGTAAAATGAATGTTTAAAGTCACTGTTAGCAGTTTAGCTACAAAACAAACGTGAACAACGACTTGCAAACACAAAATAAAAAACTACACTTAGCTGCATCGTAGCGACATTATTTTTGCACCAAACAAAAATCATTAGTTCCCGGAACCGAATGTTAAACGGTGTCTGGCTGGGGTCAAGCTAAAATTGAGGCGGGCGCGTGTCAGATGGCAGGTAACACTGTATGATCCTACATGGCAGGCGACGCTCTGTAACTCTGAGATGGGTTAACCTTTTACCGTTTGTTTAATGTCAGGTGACTTGTCAAGGGCACATTATTGGCGCAGTGTTAGCTGAGACAAGGGAGCAAGCACAACGCGCTGCCAAAGCGGTTAAAGTCACCTACGAAGATCTACAGCCGATCATCACAATTGATGTGAGCGATTGTTCTGTCATTACGTTGCTTAGAACAGTAGAGTGCTGACCAAAAAGCCGTCAAAAACAAGTCTCTTTTTCGTTTTGCGCCGTTGCACAATACAAATAATTTAAAAAGCAAACAATATAGTCTATTTGTGTTAATTCGGACAGGGGGCTTCGCCTATTTTCAAAACCAGAGGGTGGTGGTTTGGGATTTCGCCAGTGACCTGGTTTCGTACGGGGGTCTTTGTCCATTTTTGTTGTCTTACTTTTTAGACGGCTATTCCGTTTATTTTCCCAACACTGCATAGATGTGTTGCTGCATTAAATATTTACCTGTTCAGTAAATCAATTATGCACTGTTCAAGTTTTAAGATTTTAGTACAAGGCTGTCGTCTTCATGTTACAATATTATAATAGTTGATCGCCTTCGTGGTTCGTGCAAAATTTGCAGAACGTTTCATGAGGATTTTAAATTATCTGTCTCTTACAATAATGATTGCAGTAAGCCATTGCTGCCAACTACTATTACGATTACTAGGCCTACTACCACCAACGTTGCCACCAATGCTATCAGTATTATTACGCTACTAATTTTAGGCCTATTACTGCAAAGTTGTGCAATTTCTTGCAGGAAGCGGTTGCTGCCGAGTCTTTCCACGTTGCAAGCTCTTCAGTTAGCCGAGGCGACGTGTCTCAAGCTATGTCGAGCGCCGAGCACGTGCTTGAGGGCGGAGTTGACATAGGCGCGCAAGAACACTTCTACATGGAAACTCAAGCCTGCCTGGTCGTGCCGAATGGCGAGGACGGAGAGATGGAAATTTACTCCTCCACTCAGCATCCGGCATCTGTCCAGGTGATAGTGTTTTTAAAGAAATTTCAGACAAGCAACATTTCGCAAATTTTCGAATAATTTTAACCGTGGAGTGCCCATGCACTTGTTTTGAAAACATTATAATTATAATAGAAATGTGTAAATCTTTTGTAACTTTTACTTTTTTCCTTTTAAGTTGTACTTCTTATTTGGATCTTAACGTGTAAAAATTGCCTATTTAAGCTATGTTGCATACTTTAATAAGATCATCGTTATCCTTATAGAGAAAGTCTTTATTAGGCCGCATTACCGGCCTTGCCAGTTTGTCCGTCCCTCTGTTTGCCCGCCCGTTTTTTGATTTTCGCATTCAAAAACAAATACTCGCAAAAATAACAAAAATAGCGTGAACGCTTCACAGTGCAGAGGTAACCGGCGTGCCAATTTTCAGTTCAATTTTTAGTTCAAGCGGTTGGTCTTTCGTAGATAGACATTAATCGAAATTCGAATACTCTGTAGTTCAAATTTCTTAGCCACAACCGTTTTCACAACATCAGCAATTTCTAGAGTTAGAGTTTTTTGCTTATGGGTTAAGTTAGCTAATTAATAGCAGCAACACGTCAGTTCTTCACCACAACTGTCCTACCACCCAAGGTGTCAGCCCCCAAGGAACAATAGAAACCACCCAAACTGTCCGACTAGGCCTACTGTTTGTTTATTTGCGATGCAGGAAATAGCAGCAAAAGTTCTGGGCGTCGATTATAACAAGATTGTCTGCCGCGTGAAACGACTTGGTGTGTGTATTTCAAATCTTTGCTTTGTTCGGTAAAAATGTGGGGCCTCGCATAAATTTTTCTGACATTACTGTACAAAAACTTACCGTGAATTTAGCGTTACAACTGTGCGCAGTTTTGCTGAGGTACGGTTTTCTGAATTCGGAAACCAGGGAATGTCGTGCTTCACCAAGTGAACACGCTACAATAATGGGGTGTTCACACGATCCAGCAAACGTTCAGCAAACTTCCAGCAAACGTCCAGCATTAGCACGTGTATTTTGAATACATTTGCTGGAAGTTTGCTAGACGTTTGCTGGATCGTGTAAACACCCTATAAGGCCCCACAGGTCAGAAAATGTTGCGCTGTCTGTAGGGGCTCCGTTCGGGGGGACCCTGTTCGGCCGAAGCTGCTTTAATCCGCTTTTGACCATTGGTCATTCGTTTCTGTATGAACTAAATTAGAAAATGTTCACAATTAAAGATTGTAGTTGAAGGTACATGCAATTAAGAAGTAGCCTGTATACTGCAATGCAAATTGTAATATATTTTCCATCGGCGTCGTGGGTAAAAAAAGTAAGCGGAGCAGGAAGTTAAAATTTTCTGACAGACATTGCAAATTTCCGACATTGCAGCTTAAAATTATAATTTTGCGTTCAAATGTTTTTCAACATGTGGGTTTTTAGCCTTAAATGTTGCATTTTGACGTAAATTTTTTTCGACGAAAAAGGTTTCTGAAGGCTTAAAATGTAAAGGAGGGCAATTGTCTCTTCTTCTTTTTCAACCACGACGCCACTGCGTGTACTACGGATATTTAATGTCGTTTTGAAGCACCTTGTATATGTTGTGCAAAGGTGGCGCATTTGGAGGAAAAGAAACAAAACCGACAATGATAGCATTGCCTGCGATAGTGGCCGCGTATAAGTAAGTAGTTAGGACAATTATTACTGCACAAAATCAAAAATCAGATTATACAATGTATACATTCATAGATCTAACATGTATTATGTGCAATGTTTTTCTCATCTGTAATGTTAACAAAGCGTTTTTTTAATTCCACTGGTGGCCGTACCGAATCACAACTTAGGATACATTTTTTCATCAAGTGCTGTCACTAACTGTATAGACTTTAGCTCCTGCTGCTGCTGCTGCTACTACTACTCCTACTACTACTACTACTACTACAGTGTATATATTTGCAGACATCAGAGACCAGTGCGGTGCATGCTGGACAGAGATGACGACATGGTCATGACTGGAAAACGTCATCCGTACTCGACCAAATACCGGGTCTGAACGCTTTTCACACTACTCATTTTTATGCTTCTTTGTGCTTTGCTTATTCGTTCGTTTTAAAATAGAAGAAAGATAAACATAACTTATCAGTTCGCTGCTAGACAGTCTTCGTAACCCAGAACTGAGTCTCGATACTTTTAAACTTCAGCTGAAGACATAATATTTTTGTGAAATATTGATGACAAAATGTATTAAGCGCATACTCATCTTTTTGAGTATGCGCTATATAAATTTACACTTTACTTACTTACTTACTTACTTGCATCAGGACTTAATTTTATATTTACAGTTTTGACGATATAACAGTTATTACAAGTTTTCCCACTCTTGGCTTGAACTATTCCTAACCGCGGTCACTGCTTTATGGCTTTAGGGAGTTTTGATACCCAAATCAGCTTGAAAGGAAAACTAGTCGACGGAATCGATCGATTTTCCGTCAAATTGAGTGGATTCGCTCGACCCAATCGATTTCAAGGTCTAGAAAATTAATATGTTAAATTTTACTATACTGAGAACGGAAGACCCAGTTGGACTGACTTTTCACAAACAGCTGGCAAAATTGTATCGTTTGATTTAATTATGGTTTTATTTTTAGGGTGTTTAAGTCTATATAGTGTCAAATTTATCGTGTTCTCTTTGAAGTAACGACAACGCTGGCACAAGCGTGCACTTTGTGATACAAAAACAACTGAATGTGTGGGCGTGATTGCTTTTGTGTTGAAGACTGTTTAACTGTTTAATTATCGTTTTCGCTTGCTTCAGGTTGCGTTTAACGGCGACGGAAAGATAATCGGTCTTGATCTGCAGCTCTGTAGCAATGGCGGCAACACGCTGGAATTTTCAGACTATGTACGATACCAACATGACGCTTATGTTTGCTAACGCTTTAATAGATTTATCGTATTAAATAAAAGTTAAAAAGTTAAAGGTGGTGTTATAGCTGGAAACTTATTTCAGGGCTACGGAGCGTCACCTGCCGTATGGGATCACACAATGCTACCTGCCATCCGAACACGCCCCGCCTTAACCCCAGCTAGATAGGGCAGTACTCGATTTACCTACCCCAGAGGGATAGAAGACTGAGTTGACCTAGGTGGCCGGTTACATACCGAGATGATTTACCTGCCCGCAAGCGGTCACCCATCCAAGTACTAACCCGGCCCGGCGTAGAGCAACTTCGTTAATCGGATGAAACGCGTTGCCGCTACGGGACGCCATCAACCCAAGACGAATACAAACGAAAAGACAAAAAGTCGAAAACGACTGCGTCAGCCACCAGCAGTAACGCAACCACCGGGACGATAAATGACCACCCAAGTCAACTCAGCCTGGCCATCCATCCGCGGGTATTTGCAGTGACTACCAGCAAAAGCCAAAGGCGATGACATGTTCTAAAAATGCTCAGGCTACGGGCTACAAAAACGGAGATCAGCTACTACTAGATGATGGTAAAAACGAAGATATCGGCTAGTATCGACATTATGTGCAGCTTAGGTACAGTATGCCCTTACGGTATATATTTACTTGTAATTTTAATCGGAAGTCCGCTTTTACGTCCACTAGTGTTGCATCTTGAGTGTTGTCATGAGCCATAAGTAAAAATTTACGCGAGATAAGAGTTTAGTTCTGCGGTTTTTTAACGTCCTTTAAATTTGATATTTTGTCTTTTAAGCCGTTATTTCTGCCGAGAATAACTTTCACGCTAATTTTGATCTTTCGACGTTTTTTCGTTTTTGAGTTGTAGCCCGTACGGGACACACAGACAAACAGACGGACAAGACCTTCAAACCGGTCGCATAACAAAAGTTGTGCATCAGGCCAAATGCTGTGTAGGTGATGGGACGATCGTTGTGCAGTTGCGACAACTGTTATAATATCGCGAACTTCTGTGCAACTGGCCACGTCTGCAAGACGAACCTGCCGTCGAACACGGCATTCAGAGGATTCGGCGCTCCGCAGGCTTTGATAGCCGTAGAACACGTCATCAACGATGTTGCAGCTTTTTTACACATCCGTCCGCAGAAGGTACTAGATTATGTTCACGCGCAACTGACTGAGTAGGCTATTTGTTGTGCATTTGGAGGCCCGTAGACAAACTTTGTTCCGGACTCCAGCAGGGGGCTTACAGAGCTCCCCAAACTCCCAAGCTGCACATCCGATGGGGTGGAGTGAAAATGTAAGCAAGCAAGTAGATGAGTCAAGAAAAAGCAGTTATGCCCGTGTCACTAGTGTGTCATTGTTAGTAATACCCCGTTTACACGAGGAAGCATACATGAGGCATACATGAAGCACCGTTCTGGACACATCCAATATGGCCAATTTCCGGCCAGTGTCCAACCTTTCGTTTATGTCAAAGGTGGTTAAGAAGGTCGTATATTGGATATAAGTAAGTAAGTACTCGTAGGCCTACTCACTCACTCACTCACTCACTTAAAGCAACCTTGGAACAAACTTGAAGCGAACCTCGAGCACTGGTCGTGCACTCTTGGAGCTGGCTTGATAACGGTGTCTGCTTCATGTATGTAATGCTTCCTCGTGTAAACTGGGTATAATACAGCCTAACGATGGTTAGTGGTTACACGTGTTGGCTTAGGTTCGTGAGCTGAACATGTACAGTGAAGGCGATTACACGCCGTTCGGTCAGAAGCTAGAGAACGTGACTCTGAGAGAATGCTGGGACGAACTGATGAAACAAAGCAACTTCGAGAGTCGTCAAACACTGGTCGACCAGTTCAACAAGTACGATTGTATACAGCTTCAAATTTTGCATTTTTGACGGAGATTTTCCGACAAAAACAACATTTTCTGATAGGTTTAATTTGCCGACAAGTGAAAAAAAAGCGAGGAGAGAACAAATACCCTTTTCTCCTCCCTGGCCACGCATTCACACCACACTCAGATGGCCTAAACTACACCGCCGTTTGCTTTGTGAAGCACGACTACAGCCGAAAATTGTGAAAACGGTAGTAGTAGAAGTAGTAGTAGTAGTAGTAGTAGTAGAAGTAGTAGTAGTAGTAGTAGTAGTAGTGGTAGTAGTAGAAGTAGTAGTAGTAGTAGTAGTAGTAGAAGTAGTAGTAGTAGTAGTAGTAGTAGTAGTAGTAGTAGTAGAAGTAGAAGTAGTAGTAGTAGTAGTAGTAGAAGTAGTAGTAGTAGTAGTAGAAGTAGTAGTAGTAGAAGTAGAAGTAGTAGTAGTAGTAGTAGTAGAAGTAGTAGTAGTAGTAGTAGAAGTAGTAGTAGTAGTAGTAGTAGTAGTAGTAGTAGAAGTAGTAGTGGTGGTAGTAGTAGAAGTAGTAGTAGTAGTAGTAGTAGAAGTAGTAGTAGTAGTAGTAGTGGTAGTAGTAGAAGTAGTAGTAGTAGTAGTAGTAGAAGTAGTAGTAGTAGTAGTAGTGGTGGTGGTAGTAGTAGAAGTAGTAGTAGTAGTAGAAGTAGAAGTAGTAGTAGTAGTAGTAGTAGTAGTAATAGTAGTAGTAGTAGTAGTAGAAGTAGTAGTAGTAGTAGTAGTAGAAGTAGAAGTAGTAGTAGTAGAAGTAGTAGTAGTAGTAGTAGTAGAAGTAGAAGTAGTAGTAGTAGTAGTAGTAGTAGTAGAAGTAGTAGTAGTAGTAGTAGTAGAAGTAGTAGTAGTAGTAGTAGTGGTGGTAGTAGTAGTAGAAGTAGTAGTAGTAGTAGAAGTAGAAGTAGTAGTAGTAGTAGTAGTAGTAGTAATAGTAGTAGTAGTAGT
>Ga0209367_1011222_pt1 | contig 11916 bp, 4 predicted proteins | sample WorMetLIZISLAND2_FD_187412 | JGI IMG/M metagenome (GOLD analysis project Ga0209367, IMG submission 187412) | Marine gutless worms symbiont microbial communities from Max Planck institute for Marine Microbiology, Germany - Olavius geniculatus... ... | reverse complement strand
GTTTTATGAAATATCGTAAGCCCGTAACACACTACGATATTGAGTACCTTTTGACGATTTTCTCAGCTAATCATTATTATTATTAGGCACAGTTTGTTGGAGTTATTTCAAAACGTAATAGGGGTCCAGTTTTTTTTGAGACACAGTGTAGAAATCTAACTTATAAGAATGCTCAGCGGTCTGTCCGCTCGGAGAAATCTGGATCGAGCTACATAACGCGCGTCAAAGACGCCAATTCGTCATAACTTTGGTGTGAAAAATGACGTCCGAGTAACAAACAGTCTCGAGCGCAGAAGTGATGGTCAGGGCAACTCGTCATCGTTGCGACTGTTGACCTTTTCAACCCGCACTTCGCCTGTTCAGCACACGTAATGCACCATTATACATTCTCGTCAGACGCGTCGTCGATACATCTCCGAAACTCTGTATACGCATCCCATTGACGCCTGGCGTATTAAGACGTACGTATAGCGGTCGGCAGTAGGAAGGACTAAACGTAGCAATCGTACGGTTGCTAATTTCTCCAACGTTTTGACGCCGATCTCGCACTAGTCACGTGTTCCAATGACGTACGCCCCATTTCATTCTTGGACACGCACAAACATTTCAGCAGGAATAGAACTAGGAACTAGGAATAGAAAAGAAACTTGTATTGCATTCTGCACTTCTTCACTGTAGCTGCTATCCGTTGTCTGTCTTGTCTGCTTTGTTTGATTTTTTAATGCTGATTTACCACCCGAATTATAGTTATATTTTAAACAAGCAGTTTTTAAGTAAATTAAAAAAACGGAAAGGTATGCAGAGTTTACCATTGTCATTGACTAACTGGAATTAACGGTAAAAAAATAAAAACGGCGATTTCTGCTACAGTGTAACTAATTTCTATTTAATTTGAACAAGCATTTCATTGAGTCTACAATGAAGCATCATGGAGATACATCTTATATATCACGCTCAGACACCTTGATTTGAAGACACATTGATTTGAATAGCATTAAACTAAGTTGACGCTCGTCGAATGCACTAAACAGAGGAATGAATGTACAGTAATAGCATTGTAAACCATTAATTTTTAACAATTGTGCTAAATGCTTGCTTTTTGCAATAATAATGAATACGCAGTGCAACTTTGTTATTTGCGATGATAACAGCCGGCGACAAACAACAGTTTGGCGCCCATGTGTCTTGTGGACTCGGGCGTTTCTATAAATAGAGATAGCAATTTCGATTTCGAAACTGATTTAGCGTTGCAGCATAAGAATTTGCTTCGAGTCAGTCGGGCACAAAGTAAGGCACAGATCGACCAGATCGTTGTTATTTTTTGTTCGCCATTTGTTCGCGAAATGATGCAGTAACGGCTGCTTTGTGGCTAGCGTCAGTGACTTTACGTTCTGAGAAACTGGCGACGTTATGCATCAGTCGCTATAGGCAAACACAGGATTTGTGCAAAACGTCAAGAGCCCAACCAACCTCCATAGATAGTTTTTTTTGAAAAAAACAAATGTAAAAAAGTCAGTTGGGGGATCTGGGAAATCGATGTGAGAAGAACAATGCAGTATTTTGCACAATTGTGATATTCATTTTTGGGAGGAGCTGAAGAGACTACTTTTGCGTAACTCTCTAACGAAGCAGGTCACCTACGTTCGCTAAAGTGCCTACTTTGCGTTAGGTTTTCATGCGGTTCACTGCTCTATTTTCGACGGTTCACGATTCGTGCATGATTGGTCACGTTCGATCATTCAGCAGCTAACCTTGGCGTCCACAGCGACGAGACTGGCGTGGCGTGGTTGGTGGGCTGAAGCCAGGCATTATGCGTCGCTCGCAGCAGTCCTACTGACCTCGCGATCCGATAATCCAACGTCAATCCGTCATCGAGATCATTCGATAAAAGATTTGTCCGTTCGCGACGTAGGCTACATGCAATTGTTTCGGTAAACAACGCCGATTTGTATTTTGTAGTTGGCGGCGCGGCGCCGGCATGGTCTTGCAGCTCAGTCGGTGCTCAAGGTGATGTCAAGGTCACGACATCCTAATCACTTCCACGTCATAAATAAAAACGTTGTCACCATTGTCGCCGTCGTCGTATTTATTTTGGGCACTTGCAACGCGCCTTTCACAAATCAAATAGGCTGCCGTTTCATCACCGGAGTGTAATATGAGGATAAATAGACATTATCTTTGATTTTTACTGGAAAACATAGTACTCAAATTTAAACTTTCTAAGTAAAAAATTCAAAATTGTAATTCTTTAGATGGTGTACGAATATTGGAGGTAGATTCAGTCAGTAACAACGCTGCTGAACTCTATTCAAAACGGTAACAAAAAAGACACCGTTATTGTAAAATGTAAATACAGCAGTTATTAGATCATGATGTCATAATTATGTCTGGGTTAACAAAGTTGTCAATAATAATTCAATTCAGAGGTGATCATCACACAATACGACGGTGTCAGTCACAATTGATTTGCTCAGGTTGCTGGCGTGATGTTTCCAGCTGCTTTTAAGGTGACTTCGTTCGTCGTCAATTTTGTATCGGTAGCATTGATCAGCTATCGATCACGCAACCGACTGCTGTAGCCAAGCGAAGCAACTCACTCCCATACGCTCCAGCTATCAACTAGGTCTGCCTGTCTCAGTGTGTGGCTCGAACGTCAGCACGCAGCAAGTTATAAGCAACAGTTAACTCAATTACTGCAATTCGCTGGGGCCTACTATAATTTATATGCTGCCCTTGAAACGCGTCCACTTGCAAGCCGCAGAGAACACGGAATAATCAAGCTAAGGTTGCAGTGGCAGCAAACTATCGTTGTGATGTAAAGCCGCTCATTTGTCGTCTCCATTGAGCGAACGCACGACAGCTTCGTACGACTGGTGTTCTGACCTACCCTCGAAATTAATAAGGTTAAAGGTCGTCTGGTAAACATCACAGAACTACGGAACTACACCTGCCACATGGTATCGCACCGCGCTACCCGCCATCCGGCACAGGTAAACGCGCCTCTTTTCAACTTCAGCCTAGCAGGCCGGTACTCCATAAGAATAGAAGGCTGAGTTGGTTTATCTGTCTGCAGACAATTACCTATCTAGGCAGTAACCATTTTGATAGCGACCTGACCGGCAGATAAACTCACGACATCTCAAAGTTCAGCGCCCCAGCCGTTACACCACTAAGACTCTGTTTGAGCAATTCATCCAGCATGATTTGCTGCTCGTATTATTTTGCAATAAACCGGTTGATAAAGCATACTTACGTATTTTGAATGGTTACCAATTCAATTCGCTTAAATGCTGGCAGCTAACGACGATTTGATGGGACCGGTAAACGCCGAAAGAAAATGGCGGTCAAGACGAAGCAAAAAAATTATAACCAGGGGCAGAATTTTTAAGGCCGACGTAAAAGATGCTACAAAGCACTCTGCGTTATGACGTCATCAATGTTGAGTTCGGCTGAAAGCAACTTCAGCAGCAGGGAATTGTTGTTATCGAAAAAATATTAGTTTGTGTGTAAATATCGCATTGTCATTCGCATTCTACAGCGTTACAAATCGGCGCCAATGCAAATTTGTGCAGAAAAAAACTGGCAAAGAGTCGACAACATCAGACTGGTTAACTATTCTCTCAAGTGTTCACTGTACTGTTGACAATATAAGTTAAAACATTTTGAATTGTTGCGTTCTTCTGAGTGACAGAATTTTATTGGACAAAGTATAAAATCATTTGAGCGTGCGTGCGTGCGTCCAACGTTTGAGATGCCATATCTCCATAACGGTGCAAGATAGACGCATGGTCACAAACTCACAATGCACCACATAGTAAACCGCTGGTGACAAAGCAAATGGTCCCGTGACTGACAATGTTAATTGTTTAATTAGAATAATAGCGAAAGATGACAAAAACATTGCTGCTGTACATTTTGAAATTAGTCTTTTTTAATTTTTACCACATGTTTATACAAATCACAGATTTTATTTATACTGACTTGTAGGCTTACTGTAAGCTATCGAAATGCATTAGGCAAACTCCGTGTTTGTTTGAACATTATCTTGTTCATTTATTTATTGTTTGTTTATTTCCAAAAAGAAGATGACACATAGTATGTAGTAACTGCTCGGTAACCGTAGTAAGTTGCTAATGCGTGTTCGTATATGGCGCATCTGCATCGCGCGTAGCTTTATTATACGATTTTCGGCACCAACTTGACTGAACTGTTTGGCGTGCTTGATATCACATCGTTCTGATTCTGTGCTCGTAGTGTATGGACATTCAACATTGTACTGATTGTGTTTTCATTGTAGTGATATACATGTAAGCCTATGTTCTTGTTTGAGAACTGTTTTTATTTGACATGAAAACTTTATTTTTAGGCTCACGACGCTCTCTTCGACCTTTTGCAATGTGCTGAGAAAAAGTTTAACAAATCGATTGACGTCCAGTGTACATTACTCCCAAAAAACCAATAATACTGCAAAATTTGTCGTTCTGATAGACATAATATACAAGTAAATGCAACAATAGCACAAACAGTCTGTAATATTTTTCGACAAGAACTGCCCGCTACACTGTTTTGTGCGCATGTGTCATTTCCTGCGCGATGATCAGTTTTACCGCACTATAAACAACTGAGCCGAGGAAGAAAATGTGTTGTCATTATGGCACATTTAATGCTTAAAATACGGGTATATAAACAGACAGACTACAATAATTAATGTGCTTTTTGTAGAAACATAAAGTCGTAATTAGTTGTTAGGGCGGTCCCATGGGTGGCTAAGGCGCAGCTGAGGTTTGCCGTGCACGGACATCAAAACACTACTTAAGCGCGATGACTGTCAGCGTCAGTCACTAATCTAGCTCTACGCTAGTCTACTTCATTTCACTATAATAATGCATTTTGGTGATGTGTACCGACTAGAGTCTGCCAACGACTGACACCGACGAATAAAACAGATGACTAGTAAATGCATTAGGATTTTTAGGAGAAAGCAAATGGATGTTTTTTTGACCAATTTCAAATCAGAATTATGTTTTCGTCATACAAGTAACAAAGTAATTATGTAAAGTTTTGCTAGGCCATCTAACGTTTGGTTTAATGATTTTGATTTCACTGTCAACTTTATCATGCCAATCTCAATAGTAACTCAATTTCGTGCAACATCTTACGCCACTTCCCCGTACGTTAACTTGAGACATCAGCATATAACGCCTATTCTGCTGTAAAACGTGCATGAAGCCACGCAAATAGTGGGCATTACATTTTCACTTGTGATTGGTTTATGAGCGGTTGCTGTTGGGCAGATATTTTGCAGACGAGAACGCCGCCGCTGCACGGCATGCAGTAAAAGATGGACGTCGTGCCCGTCGTCGTTCTGTGCTTTCGTTGTAGCGTTATTTCTGACACCGCAGCTCGACGCGCGCTTCTTGACTTTGAATTATTTATTTCGGTCTGCTGACCGAGTCGTCGTGCAGCGCGTGTCAATAGCGCGCCGAATTAGACGAACGAGAAGTCGCTTCATGCAGGGGTGGACGGAAAGGTCTCCCCACTTCGGGCACGGCCTTCAATTTTGACCTTGTATTCGAGTTTCAGAGACAATAAGCATGTAAATGGTACTCAGTCGGTTCGTTCGCCGAAGTCCAGTTATGGTGATTCGACCGTGCATTTTTCAGATTCAAATATGTATGAAGGCACGAGCCGAGCTGGGAAAATTGAATAACGGTGTTCGGTCTATATACCTGCTGATGTGCGACGTAGTAAAAAACGTTTAAGTGTTTACGGACAAATGTTTTTAGACCTTTATGCACTTCACACTCATGCAAAGGAAACGCCAAGTAGCGCTTACCGTGACGTAACAGCAACTGAGAGCCTGCAAAAAATAACTTTGAGTTGATTTTAAACAATGCCGAAAAAATGTGATGTATTATCGGTCTGAAAACGTTGACTTTTTTAATAGTTCTACTCGATTATTTGGTTTAAAATTAAATATAAAAATTATACTTTAATTTATTTTGTAATTACGCATTTTACGACAAAAAACGGCAAAATTGTAATTCATAAAAAATAGGTTGTTGTAAAGTTTTTTCAATTATATTATAAACAATTAAATTTATTTACACAAGTTATCAGATATAGAGACTTGGTCGATGTCTACTATTTAAAACGCATAACTTGTTAATGAGTGTCTCACACGCTAAATATGTCCTTAACAATCACGACAAAACATAACCAACGACATCAATAATTATTGTTCGTTAAATAAACAAAACATGCGACTGTTAGATTTTTGTCAGTTTTGTGGATTTTAACATTTTTGTGTTGGTGCTGACATTTTTCTGCTATAAACTGGCAACGTATAACGTCTGACTCTGACTACAACCGGTAAAAGTTGACCACACCTTTACGTATACGCAGCAGTCTAGCTAGGTATAGAAAGGTCGATATATCGCGCCGTTATGTCACTGCAGTGTCTCAGGATGAAGTTTATAAGCCTACAGTAATTTTACGCTTGGATGGGAGAACAGCCACTGATGTCAATTAAGCAGTCTGGATGCACACTGAGTGAAACGAACGCGCGTCTGATCTCGTAAGCCGATGTCACATTAAAATGTTTCCCCCATTAAAAATCCGCTCGGGGAGAGATAATCTCGGATTTGATATGTCTCCTCCTTCTTAAAATATCGCCGGCCAGATAAAAAGTATTCCCATTATAGGATCGCTACCTTCTCCAGAAAAGTCTCTCCCGGCCGACAATTTACCGGTAAAAGTCCGTCCTGCCCGGGCGGCCGCTAGGCGGGGCGGATTTTGCCGGTAAATTGTCTGCCGGGGAAACTTTTCAGGAAAGGGGCGATCCCATAATGGGACACCGGCTAATGCCACGCATCCGAGCAACCGACAAGCCAGACAGACAGCAAAGGATGTCGCCGTGTTGCGCTGCGCTTAACGTATAAACCAGCACGCTAGTGCGTACAAGACGTACCGATACATCTCGCGGCAGCAACAGCAGTAACAGCAGCAGCAGATGCAGCTGCTGTTACTGCTGTAATACCTGTAACGGCAGAAGTAGAAAGTCAACTTCTTCTGACGACCGACAAAAATGAAACGAAGCACGTCGTCGTTTCACGATTAATGCACTGCTTTTACGTCGAGGTCGAGCAGCGCCGTTACAGCAAACAGCATCGACTCTTTTATGTTTGATCCGCAAAGTCTATCTGCAGCGTTGTCTTTGCCGTTCTGTCTAACGACTCCGACGTCGACTATACTCTATCTGCAGTTTTCTCCGAATGTGAAATATTCCGATCATCGCGGTGAAAGTTCTGTTTTTTCTCCCTTTTAGTCAATTACTTCTACACGTTTCATTACTAAAAATTTAGCTTTTATTTTTCGAATTCGATGATTTTATGGTCGGCAGAAGGTCGACAGATCGAATAAGCAAGTCGGTCACCTTCCTGCGAATGTTTTAGAGCAGGTTATCTGCGGTGAGTTTGAAACAGACGTCGCAAGCGTCGTCACCCGGGGAGCGGTGACACAGTCGGTGGGACAGCCGTGAGAGCCATGCCGGCCGGCCGGCGACCATGCCCTGTATGAGCGCCGATAGATCCGCTCCGGTCATCGGTACAGTTTCCACAACTACTAACACAACGACATACGTTCTGTGCTGGGTTCTGCTGACGCTGACGCTGCTCATGTGCGTCGTCGACGCTAAAGTCTTCTCGACGCAGATGAGTCGTCGTGTCGTCAGCACGCGGTACGGCAGACTGCGTGGTATACTCATAGACCTGCCGGAGCCGACACTGCCGCAGGTCGAGGCGTACCTGGGGCTCGAGTACGCCTCTCTACTCGGCGGTGAGCTGCGCTTCCTGCCACCAACCAGCCCGGTGACGCGCTGGGACGGTATCCGCACAGCGCTCAAGTTCAAGCCGGTCTGTCCACAGCCGCTACCCGACCTCAATGAGCTGACTCAACACGCACCTGTCGCTGCTGTCGACCGACTGCGACGCATTGTTCCATTTCTCGACCAGCAGCAGGAGGACTGCCTCTATCTCAACGTTTACGTCCCAGTCAGAGGTCAGTCGGACTATCCAGTTTATGCGCAAAAGCTTACTTTTTGTCCGTGTGTGAACGCAAAAATAACAGGACAGTATACCAGTGATAACCTGGAAATATAAAATTCTGTTTTTTTTATATTTTTGCCACGGATAACACATTTTTAGCGAAAACTAAATAGCCTGGAAATGAGTGCGCTACAAGAGCGGTGCACAATTTCGTTTAACATATTTGTCGCGAAAATGCTGAAAAAAAATTCTAGAGGTTTTTCCGACGCTGACTTACGTATAGCTTATAGAGGCGATTGCGTAGAGATATAAATTGTAGACAAGCGAAATTCTCGGATCCAGGTCCTTTGTAGAATTTTAAAGAGAAGTATTAGTCATACGTTTTTAAACTGGGAACATGTGAACCGATTATGTTATGTCAACGACGCGGATCGCAAACAGGATTCAAATTTAGATCTAAAAGCGTATCCGGATTCTAAAATAAGTAATCCGTTAAAGTTCTAGGCTTTTTAAGTGTTTTAGTTTATTAGTTTGTTTAAGCTTACATGAAGATGTCAGAATTGGAGGAGCAAACAAAGGCACAGACAGATTGTTTCCGTCTTGTTAAGTCATCAGGGTTAATTTACATGCATGATAACTGCGTGAGAATATCGTAGTAGTTTTCACAAGGTTGCGCAATTAGATAAACGATGTTACAGTGTCACATGAGTTAGCATTTTTGTTGCAAATTTTATTTGTGTATGTCTCCCAAAAATGTGATTTATGGCCACAAAAGTGTGATGATTGTTAAAAACAGTCTACGTAGAGTTTCGAATGCAGATTCATCTCTGTTTCTGACAAAAGAACAACCAGAAGAATAGGCGCACGATTCTGTAGGAACGTAAAAAGTAAAAATGGCCACTTGGACAATGTGTTGCTGTGCCGTAACGCCGATGAGCTACATTACGCACATATAACAACATATTGGACTGACTGGACTGTATGACCAGTATTGTCTGTTAATGGTGAAATCGTGCGTAGGCCTGCCTATGACAGTCGTGCGACGTACCGTATGCTGAAGTCAATACAAGCAGCTCACTTCGATAAGCAGCTTAACGCTGATGTATGCTCGCGTACAGTAAGCGATAGCCGGTCGGCACCGGCTGACGGTGCTATGCATTCCGCCGTCGTCCATCTTGACTATCGTCCGCTTTATGGCCGGATAAATGGCATCGATACCAGACGTCGGATGCGGCGTAGCGCTAGCGCCGATATATATGCATGATAGCATCCAGTTAGTGTAATCACGACAGCGCATGCTACGCGCGATTCCTGTGACTAATTGTCATGCCGTAGCTAGGAGAAAAAATGGCGCCGTGTGCCTGCAGTGTGAAATCAGGCGACGAAAGATGATAGAGGATACATTGATACAGCTCGGTGTTCTACTGGTTTCATTAACGGCAGCTGAAATGGAGTGACCAACTATCGCTGTCCCTGTCTTACATCATTTATAAGTACTTCGCGGACAGAAAGTAAAGCCGAAATAATACTACCAGAAGCGATCAAATATTTTAAATGTTATCACAAAAATCAAATGGAAACACAGACAATTAAAACACAACTTTGGTGCAACTTATTCAAGCATAGAAAAAGCGACTATCAGGTCATTTATTGTCAATCAAGTCGGTGTAAAGAATTAGGATAGTACAAAGCCGTTCACATTGTGAACGTATGGCCGTCTCATGCATGCCAAAGCCACTACTGCACGGCATAAAACATCCTCCTTAAACTACTTTTCGTAACAGTTCTGGTCGGATCTAAACCTTCGTTTCGTTAGACTGTCGCAGCACGTAGGCGGCGGCAGCAGTCTAATTGTTGCGATATTGCGGCAGTAGCAAAGATTGCGACTGATGTCAGGCGCTCTGCAAACCAACGACCGACCGATCGATCGATCGTTCAGCCATCGAAACGTCAAGTGTATTCACAAGACCCAACCGGTTCACTAGAAGCAACGAGCTGTTGCACTGTACACGACCAAAAACGAAGATATATTATGGGTTTTCCTTACTGAAAAAGTGGCAATATCGTAACATATTTGTCATTTTTCTTAGTTGTATTGCGATAACGTGATAGAGAAAAAACGAGTTAAAAGGTTGATAAAAATTGTGATCGTACTCAAACCTGCGAGATTTAATGCTATATAACCGGGACAGCTCGCGTGACATATTCAACTGACGTGCACTGCTCACTGCACTGAAAAACGGAACTGCGTCTCGAATCGTGATTGGTGGAGGTATCAGAACCGGTTGGGTATTGGAAATCACCAAACGGCAGTTGGAACGTGGTCGTTGTGTGTGATATTAGTCGGCAATGCGAACAGGCAGCGCCACAAAGTGCAGCAGCAGCAGCAGCAGCAGTCGCAGCAGCAGTACCAGTAGTCTGCGGCGGCAAATTACGTCGTCTTCATCTGCAGCACCGCAGCAATGCTCTATACATACCGTGCTTTTCACACAGCCGCGCAACGGTTAATTTTCTCAATCGAAGGAAGTTTTAACGCGTGCGCTATCTGGCTTATGCTGCAGGCAGCCACAGAAAACCTTCTCGCGGCTAAAACATTCCCCTACAAAATAGTTCGATTTTTGTATTATCAGATAATTTTGCTAGTTCTGGATGTTGTTTAAGCACAATGAGATAGCCACAACAGAAAAGAAATTGTCGCCGTTGTTAACCCTTAGTTTGTGCATAATGCCCCGTTTCACAGGCGGCGGCATTAGTTGCCTACTTTTCAACCCATTCTTATTTTTTAAAATATGACATACAATAAACTTGTTGCTACAAAGCAAAAAAGCAGACAAATTTTCAAATAGACAACTGTAAAAAAGTCCAAAAAACAAACGAAAAATTTAATAGTTGCACGTTCGTATGTTAAATAAATATTATTAAGCATACTGTTCTTTCGTCTGTTTATCCGGTAAGGACATGTTTGTCAAAATTGAGTGTTGTGTATGAAAGTACTATGTGTCGTTTTTCACACACTTTACGGCAAAGAATTATTATAAACAATGAAATTATACTAAGAAAAAAATTTCGTTTCCAAACAGGCAGCATTGAGTTACATACATGAGTGTATTTTTACTTTCGGATTTTATTCACTTGCTTCGTTTCACACTAATGCTTTTTTGCTGCAGGTCCTAATGATTTACTTTAATAAGCAAGTTAATGGTGTTGTTCATTATGACTGTGGAGTATTTAGGTTTCGCTATAATGAGCAATAGTGCACAATTATCTTGCGCTATATCTTCTAATTGGCTGGTGTCTTCGTCAACGGATACGTTCTAATTTTCTACCTGTACGTGCATGGAACCCCTGCCAGCAATCATTTGTTACAACATTTAGCTGGCAGCGTCTTAAGTTTGGATGCATTCACGCTGCACTTGTTCTGTTGTGACCTGAAATCTACGGACTCTGGTGGCTTTTACGTAAATTGTTTCCATCAGCGGCGGGTGATCATTGTGAGTGTTCATTAATTATGTAGCGGCCATGCGATGGACAGCCTCTGCTGTTTCTGTAATAATAATGATATTGTCTCGTCGCGCGGTATATGGAAAGTGGAGACGGACTGCAAGTAAACGGACGATTGGTTGACAGCGGCTAATTATTGGTATTGATTCTCTTCGTCGTTGTTATGTGATGTGTATATCACTTGCTTACTTACGTACTTGTAAAACACACCTGTCTTACGGAAATAAACATGGCGTTGTTGTAATTACGTTGTCCCCTATTTGGACACTAAAACATGGTGGCAGCGGTAAAAAGCAGTAAAAAAGCGGTAAAATGTGGTGTAATTATTTGTTAAATGTTAGCGTAGAACAGTATGGCCGAAGCACAGCCT
>Ga0209367_1011220_pt1 | contig 11916 bp, 7 predicted proteins | sample WorMetLIZISLAND2_FD_187412 | JGI IMG/M metagenome (GOLD analysis project Ga0209367, IMG submission 187412) | Marine gutless worms symbiont microbial communities from Max Planck institute for Marine Microbiology, Germany - Olavius geniculatus... ... | reverse complement strand
AGATAAAATTCACCATCGAAGCAGAGTAACAAGTGACAGCACCAGTTGAGACAAACAAGCTTGTATTCACGATGCATTATGACGTCAGCGTTACATAACGACTACCAAAGAATATTTAAATAACAGCCACATTTTGTTGAAACATTTTGAATAAGTATTTCTTCAGCTACAACTGGTAAAAATTTCATGTAAATTGGTCACCACTTGACTGACCTATCAAAGAAAGAAAAAGGGTGCCTGTTTTTTTGAAACACAGTGTACATTCAATTACGAACATACTTTGCACAGCATGCGCATCAACCGACTTTTTAATATACTGCATACACAACTGGACCGACAAACAAAATACCTTGAACTTTCGAGCTTAAGACCTAACGACCTATACTTTGTGCCAGGATGGCAAACATTGGATAAAAATGCATCAAAGATATTACAAAAACAACTACGTGAATTAACACATAATAGAACAACATCAACAACAATGCCCCAGCAGCAACCGGAGGCATAAGAACTACATAACAATGTCAGCAAATGTCTCCCATCATTAACACATGTCAGAGATATCACGAAAGCAATACCAGTTTTTTTGCCTCTGCAAAAAACAAAAAAAGTAGTGCTGTCAAAGCGTTAATTTTTAATGCGCTACTGCACTGCGACACATTAATTAACGCGTTATTAATGCACCCAGGCCCAAAAAAAGGGAGATTAGAAGAAAAGTTACCCCGGGCCCTGTGACGTTTAAGGGGCCCCACCTGTAGAGTATAGAAAGTTAGGAACACATTTTTGAACATATAATCAACAATAACTGCCATCATAGCTAGCATAGAAATCTATTAGCATGTCGTCTGAATAATTATTTACTTACAATAGTGATGAACGGCAACTACAGCTTAGTTACTTAAATTCATTCGACTATCAAATAACCGCAGTTTAATGGAAGAGTGAAAGTTTGTCCTCAAAAAATTTAGTAAATTAACATAAATTTACATATGTGTGTTAATTTTTAATGCGTGTTAATTTATTAATGCATTAACACGTTAATTAATACGTCAATTTGACAGCTGTAAAGAAAAGCATGAGAATTACTGTATATAACAATGTTGGCAAATGTCAAGATTCATACGCACGGTCGCACACTACAAGGGATTCATAAAATAGTGTGTGGCAAATATTACACGCGGAGTCACAGACATGGAAGTTACAGACCTCGGCCTCGTGTTTTGCCGGGTAGAATGTATTCGATATGAAAATTCTCAACTTCTTCTTTTGCTGCAAAATGCACAAAAAACATTTAACCAGATTACAAGCCACAGCGGACCATACACATTACACAAGCAGCATTAGTATCAGCTGCTTGAAAACCAAAAACATTCTTAATACCAGTACACATTCAAGAACCATGATGCTAAATCCTCAAACAAATTTACACCAAAATATAATCAACTGGTTGTTGGGCCAAAAACATTTAATTAAAACCCATTCACAAATTTATGAGATATTTTCTTCATAAGAAACGATTAGATGCCGATTAACCCTGAGTAGATAATCAGAATAAATCAGTTGCCATAGTAGCCAACGTTGCTATCAAACCAAAATCAAATGTTTTTTAATGAAATAATTGTCAGACCGGAACTGCACAATAAATGACAAAATAAAACAGTACAGTCAATAACTATCACAAAAAAGCATGCGAACTACAAAATTACAATCTGTGACAGGAGAACCAGCAGCCAGGCAGCTTACCTGTGATGTAGCTTGTCGCTTAAGTTATACAGGGTGCGGCAAAAAAAGTAGCCCCCTAAAGTGTTTTGCTGTTTTCTCAGAAACTGTTTGGAATACTAATTTGAAATTTTTACAGTTTTATTTAATAAAACCTTCTACATCTAACTGCCAAGCAAAATGTGATTCTGCTGAAAAATGAAGAAGTTATAAACTTTTTAACATGACCGCCGCCCAAGTCAAGGAAGCACTCCAGATTATCTGGGGCAACTTGCCACAGGGACCGATTGACAAAGCTGTGAAAGACTTAGCAAAGTCTTCTACTGAAAGCTTGTGTTGGAGCTTGAACACTTCGAATATTCACACACTGACAATGAAATTCTGGCTTCTGATCATTAGTTAACTGTGTTGTTTCAACGATGTTACTAAGTTGAAGTTGTAGCTTGAACATTTTTGAATGCTGAAAAATCGGTAGGCAGTCACGTTAAAAAGTCCAAAATTTCATCATTTTTCAACAGAACCACATTTTACTTGGCACTTAGATGTATAAGGTTTTAGCAAACGAAGCTGTACAATTCCGAATTAAAATTTGATACGGTTGTCGAGAAAACAGCAAAAAACTTTACGGGGCTACTTTTTTGCCACACCCTGTAGTTACAATCAGCTACTGAAGGCGGAAGCGCTTGCAGAACATGGTGGGTGGTTATATGTAGAATCTTAGCAAACAGTTGATCATAAGCAGTGTCACAAAGACTACTGAAATCATCAACCTGACTTTAGCAGAGACACAATAAGCTGCACTGATAGAAAATAACAAAAATATCAAACCCCCACGGTACCTTCATAGGTCGCTTGAGTGCTTCCTGAATGTCGAGGCGTTTGCGTGTGATCGTTGAGTCGAGCTTCCGCTCAAACGACAGAAGATCCATGTAGGCCTGAGATTCGGGAACTAAATCTCGCACCTAGTTATCATTAAAACAACACAACAACAGATTTCATACTAATAAATGCAATATTTCAGCAATACTGCAGTAAATGTCTCTTCATTGCTTTGAGACCATTGGTTGGGCAGCAAAACAACGAAAAAAGCATCGAGTCTGTAACGTCCTGGCCCAACTAATCTCCAAAGTTTATCTCTAGGATTATCCTAAAGCGTGCAAACTGCTGATGCAAGAAAGACCAGCTTATCAAAAATCGAAAATCCCAGCAGCAACGTCACTGAAAATTCAACTACTGACAGACTACAGACCAATCAAATATCGGATATAGGCCCAAATGAATAAATCTTTAATGGCCATCTGTAAAAACAGCAAAAGTGAAATCTGGGTGAGCTATATCAACAATGCATATCATCCACGCTTACAGTTACTGTATGCATCGAACACGCTGTGCCAGATTTACTTCTAAAGATCATCCAACAGTACTAATTAACGTAATAAAATAGTAATAGCGTGGTTAGAAAAAGCTCCTACCCGCTGTGGAAGAATCTTGTCAGCAACTTTCTTCTTCTTCTTCCTAAAATCAACAAAAGAAGAGCATTTAATGCTATTTTAAAAGGCAGCTCAGTCGTAGATACTGAGGATTAAAATGCCTGAGAACAGATAGATATAAAATCAACAAATTCATTGTAAATTACGAGTGACCACTGACCATGGCAAATCATCACATCAGCACACATTAAGATTTATATTGGTAGACATATGTATGTATTATCTTGCATATGCTTTCAAGCTGACAATGCTAATATTGCTAGTGTAAGTAATGTCACATCGATGATGCTTACTGATGTGCACAAAAGCATTTGTGAACGGAAACTGGTAAGCAAAGTATGCATTTCACAAACATGCTTAGCTGATGTTATTTGAGTAATTTGAGCAAAGCTCATGAGACACGGGACAGCCTTAGCAGTTCCTGTCCGCACATTGTCTGGGTCTATCTCTAGCCATTTTGTCGCAATTCACTCTTTAAATATGTGCAGCAGTCAAAAATTTGGAAAAATTCACCCAAACCCCCACTCAAGGTCGTTCAAGGTCATCGATGTTGATAAAAGTAAAAAACCTGTAACCAGTGCTTGTTATGATGAGCAACATGTCTGTACCTATCTTCAACTTTTTTCACACTAGATGAACCAACAGCAGCAAAATAGCATTTTTCAAGGGGAGGGGGGTAGTGGAGTACCCCTTTTTGACACCCTCGTTTGAGGGGAACCCGCTCACCCAGGGGTACAGAATTTTGTCACAAAATACTAGAATCTTTGTGGTAGCCCACAGTGAAGTTTTTGTAATCCTAGTTTGCACCGTTTTGATACAGATGGACAAACAGAAAGACAGACAGACAGACAACTGGATGATGGCTAAGATGCGCAAGGCATTACATGCTGTCATGCGTAAACACAGCAACAGGAGAAAACATCAGCATGGATAACCAACAGAGCTGAGCAAACTGCTGGAATGGAAGCAAAGAAAGTCAAAGTGCTTTGTTCTCCCATAGGAAATTTTTTTCTGACACACATTATCACCCAACTTCACTACCCAGTACTTCAACTTGTTCTGGACCTGCTGGGCATCAAGTCATACAAGAAGCTGTACAACATCTTCACATGTGGATTCATCGCACGCTTTTGTTTTTACGCGCGAAAGCAACTATGCTTTCAGCGCATCTTAGCCATCGCAATTCTGTCCGTCCGTCTGTCTGTCACATGGGTGGATCAGGCAAAAACGGTCCAAGCTAGGATCACCAAATCTTCACCATCGGCTGCCCGAAAGACTCTAGTTTCAAAGACCGTAAAGCTTTTCCAGAAATTCAAAAGGGGGTCACCCCAAACGAGGGCCCTAAATGAAAGGGGGGTGGTCAAAATTTGCGATTTTCGGCCAGTAACTGGCTGTATCTCAATAACGGTGCGAGGTAAGGCCTAGATTACTATTAATCACTAATAGGAAATCGTATACTGGCTTTCGATTGGTGCCGAATTCAATGACCTTGGATGACCTTGAACGCCAAAATAGGGACTTTTTATGGATTTTTCGGGCAATTTCGGAATGCGACACAAAATCATTCACAAGGCGGCGCCACGGTGCTGGCATTGTTGGCGTGGCGTCGTTGGTAACGCGTTTCGGCTGAAGCGAAGTTACTCTACGCCGGACCCGGTTAGTATTGCGATGGGTAACTGCCTGCGGGCAGGAACTGCTATAGGCTTTCGCACATCCCGTGAGCATTAGCTCAAATTTCTTGTTTTGCAAACTTGTGTTGTACAACCCGTCCTACAGTGGATTTGCTGCTGACTTTCAATCTGTTGCAGAGTATTGCACGACCTGTTATGTTGCAGGCTGCAGAAGACAGGGCACCAAAATCAAGTAAGTTGAGTTTGGGCATAAAAAGTATATTCTAGACAGATCTAAACAGTATTGTCAGCATCACTCACAGTTTCATCTGCTGCACAAGCCGAGGGTCGGTCGCCGGTCGCTTGCGATCAACTCCACCAGAGTGCATCGGTGAGCCAATACCAACCCCACTCGGTGGTGGCATGCCTACACAACAGCACACAATGCTCCAATACTTTACACATAGCTGTAATAACAGCAAACCAGTAGCTAAGCAAGGTAAATACAATATTTGCAGTGCACAATGTCAGCCAGTGGCCGAACCTGAGGTACTTGGCTGAGACGCTAGGGGGAGCTGTAGACCCTGACCCTGCCTGCTGGAAACAGTGACTTTTAAGAAGAAGACAGAAAGCGCGTGCCAAGGTAGAACTGCAAATGCCAGAACAGAGTGAGTTCCAGACTGTGGGGCTGCAATGCCAAAACCACGGGAGGCGAAAGTTGTGCGAAAACGTGAAACTATAGCATATCAGTGTTGGCAGGAAGCAAAGAACTGCAATAGGGACTATATGTTTGCGTGAAACATTCGACTCAGCATCCAACTGTCTATACAGTATAAATAGTACTGGGATACCAAATAATGCATTTTGAGCATTATTAGACAACTGCATCAAAACGTGAATACCATGTAATTAGTTAACAATAGTCAATTTATGCTAAACTCTGGTTGATCATGCTGCTAAGCAGAAACAAATGATATCTCAAACATAAATCTTGTATAGTAAAGATTGTGTGCTGAAAATTTGGCACAGAGAAGTACATAGAATCTGGCATCACGTGCAAAAATGGCAAAATTAACTAAATTCCCATCAACTAAGTTCTACTAAAAATGTCATACTTATCCACACACCATGTGCATTGTGCACAATAGTACTTTTTTGTGTACACATGTACTTACGGTATGTTTTTTAAGAAGCAACATCAGGGAAAAATGCGTACTGATTATATGATAATAAGACAACATTAAAATGCTGCACAGTATCAGCAAAACTGTTCACCAAATATTCATTCTCAAGTTTACAGGTCATATGTTAATTATGTTAAAACATGATTAGTGTTAATAGAACACTCTTCTTGCACACAACATACTCATCCCATATGTAAGAAGCAAGATCAGGGATTAAGTGTCTGTTGCTCACATGTATAAAAAAAACCAGTACATGCAATCACATGCTAGTAAAAATCCATGGCAAATAAAAACACACAAACATACTCAAAATAATTAGATAATAATGACTATTAATGAGAAGACTAAAAACTGCCAAATTACTCATAGTTTCACAAAAAACTAAACGTAACCTATTTTCTATCGAGAGGCAATAGGCATAACTACACCAGCATTCTTGGGTCCTTTTTCGCCGCTTTTAATTCAACTCTGTCATGGTTAGCACTTCCACAAATCGCAGCTCATTTTCTGAACATCAGATGCAGAGTTAGGGATAAAAAATGAAAAAAGTAAAGAAGAAGAGGCAGGAAAAAAAGAAAAAAGACAAAAAAACAGCATTTTTGGACAGATTTATACGTTGTTGTTAAGAGAATAGCAATGCTGCAAACTCAGCTAGCAACTATCTAGATCTACCTTATGCACATTAACATGCCTCCATGCACAGAATCAGATGACAATTTGTAACAGCAATCAAACATGTACCAAAGAGTGGCTAATTAAAGGAACAACATTCACGTGCAGACAGTAAGTAAGTAATCATGATGCTAATAAGAACAGCTGGATCAGCCAGTCCAAGCAAACACTCATCATTAACACTTTGCACGCTTTATAGTCTTACTCTCTTCACGTTCGTCACGCTCCTTTTTCTCCTTGTCTTTACTTTTGGCCGCGCGGTTCGCTGCTAAATGCAAATACCCAACTTAAACTTTGCAACGGTTAGTCTTTGCACGTCTATAATATGAGAAGCTGTTCATGTACAGTTATGTAACATATCAGAAAGACACCTGTCAATAGCCTGTAGTCCACCTGTTTTGAGATGTCCAATTAGATAGTGCATAATGAATGAGAATGGCATTGCTTACATGACTAGTACTGACATTAACTTTGAACAGGTTAAACGACAGTTAAAGACATTTTTGTTCGGGCATTGAGAGCGTGGCGCATTGTGGCTATTGTTGAATTGTGCCTTCTAAATAATCTTATTTACTTACTTACTTACTTACCTCAGATAACCACTCAGTCCATCAATTAAGCTGCATATCCCTCGCACAATTTACTGTCACATAACACCAACTCGTTGATTAAATTGCTCTTGGCTCCTCCCGGTGGCAGGCCACACTTCAGGTTTCACTCCAAATGTCTCTCACGTGGCTGCACGTAAATTTTCAAAAAGGGGGGACTCTGGATAGCCCAAAACTGACTGAGAGATGAGCCAAGTAAGCAACGTAATAGGTTAGAGGTAAAAAGTTCCGAGATCAAAGCTAAGGTCACCCTAATGATTGAATGGCAAATGTCACACGTTGCATAGATACACAAACTTCAAACTAATTACCCAGCACAAAAGTGAAATGGTGTATGCAACAAAACAGATCAGGTTACAAAATCAGATCAAATATACAAAGAGTCATCAACTTAATGCTGCCATCACAGTATACAATTCATGAAAAAAATTAAAATGATGGAAATCCAGAACGATCACATTCGATACACAAATGTAGCACATAGCAAATGCAACTCACACTTCCATTTCAAAAACATATGGGGGAGGGGGCAAAAGTTACGGTCACAAGGCCTGGGTCTCATCAAGCTCAGAAAAGAATATGCCATTTACAGATAACTAGAAGAATGCAGACAAGGTATTAATTTTTAGCCGACCATACTTAAATAACGATTCAGCTTTTGGTATGGCTGTCGTCCGTCTGTCCATCACTGCTGTCGTCCGTAATAGATGTATTGTGGCTAAGCATTAGATCGTAGGCGAAAACTTTTCACACAAGTAATTAACCAGGTGTCATAAACCTAAGCACGCAAAATTTCAGCGATCTAGTGCAAGGGAAACATTTTCAAATTTGGGGTTGAATAGAGGAAGTAAGAAAAATGTGCAATAATGGAAAACTGGCTATATCTCGGGAATGGTGAGATACAGCCAAAATTACTATTAATCACCAATGGAAAGTGGCATACGCCCTTTCAGATAAAATGAAAATCATCGACCTTGGATGACCTTGAAGGTCACTGAGAAACAGTATGGTCAGCTATCCTAGTAACAGCTGGGCTTCTTGTTAAACACGTTTCAAAGAAACTCTCGTGTCTCATCACAAATGCACAGAATGTAAGTGAATTATAAACACGTCCAACCTGGATAGCCATGCTGCATGCCGGACTGGGCAGTTGTTGGCTGTGGCATTCCCGGAGCACCGACTTGTGGTGTCATCGAAATTCGTTGTCCACTAATCTGTCCCATCATTGGCGGTCCAGATGCATAGGCAGGGCGCGGAGTACCCTAATCAAACAAAACAGACATTAAGGTTAAAGACTGTCAAATAACTATGAATTCCAACCCCGGGCTCTTTTCCATACCCGAATCACATGACTGGGAGATGTTAAAGCCGGATTTTTAGGTCTTCTTCGGTTACAGTGTATGGTCAAACTAGACTCCAGGGGCTGTATGCATAACAATATTGTAACTTTACTTCAAAACTACAATCGAATTACGTCGGACGTAGTGCTAAGTCGGTATGCATAACGATGACGTGGCACTAGTCAGACGCCTACGTCCGAACTAACTCTAGTCGCTCCAGTGACCTGTCGTAAATATTTAGTTCGTCGTTGTCAATGTAAACTTTTAGCGTTCGATAAATTTCATTTATTTGCATCGCGCATTCTTACTTAGCCCATGGAGCTGTAACTAGGCTCGAGCACGCTCGAGACTGCAGCAGACGACAAGTCAGGCCATATCTATTTTTAGCTGCAGGCCGGCCAAGGCAGAGTGCGTTTAGCCAGGAAATTCCAGAGTCAAACTACCCAACGTCAACTACGTCGGTAGTAGTTAGTCGCTCGCTATGACAGCGTTTTGCATGCCGTCGAATGCAACTTTCTAGTTTGGAAGTAGTTAGTCGTGACGTAGGCCTTACGTCCAAACTAATCTATGACGTTGTTATGCATACCGCCCCAGACCAGTAGTGGTTGCGGACATGCCGGCAGTCCTGAGTGCAGAAAAAGAATGTCCGTGTGCATAACCGAGTGCTGATTAAAACAGAGATGTATTCTGTAGACATCGCAGAAACTTCAAAGCTGGCTTGCAAACAAAGCACTAACACGGCATCTTCAGTGCTTTAGTACTGACTTACTGTCAATGCATGCAGTTCGATTGATTTCGGTTAAGCTCGGTTTTGCCCAAAAAACGTGGTTTTGGTTCCAATTTCGATAACCGTAACATCACTACCAGGAAGTAGGAAAATGCATTCTGAGCTTAGGGATAGGGACAGGTTTAGCCTCAGGGTCAGGGCTAGCCTAAAAGTCCATTTGTTTTATCCATTTTCCCAAAATTGCATAATTGTCTGATAATTTTGACAGTAATATCAGCACCCAGCGTTTCGTCAACACGGAGAAACTAACATTTAAATATGATGATTTACAGACATGACCTAAAAACGCGACACCATTTTAGCTAGGCTGCACAACCGGTGACGTCATCGACGCGGCTCATCAACATCATGAATAATTAATGGCTTAGCCTTATCTAATGACGTCACTGGCTAGGCCATTAATATTCATAATGTTGATGGGCCATGCCCAAGACGTCACTGATTGTGCTCGTCTCTTGAATTTTTTTGCATAACGTAATGCAAGGCCATATTTTCGTCACAATTAGGCGTTAATTTTATATATTTACAAAGCTTAAATCAACATATAAAATATATGCAGGGTGAAATGTCTAATTAAGAGCTACATAAATTGCGTAAGCGAGAGAAAAGACTGGTTGTTCGCACTCTGGAGTGCGATTGTCTACAAGTTATGGGTTATTCGCACTCCAGAGTGCAACAAAATGAGTCATGCTTATTCGCCGTCTGGAGTGCGGAAAGTAAGAAATATGCTATTCGCACTCCGTAGTGAACGTCATCAGTCACCAATAACATTATACGCACTTCACAGAGTGCTGAAAATAGAACAGAGCTCAAACTCAATAAACTTGAGATACAAATAAGCCAAATGTTTCAAAATGGAAAATCTTTGCGTCAATGGCCCAAAAACTGGCCCCACCATGGTCAGCCACCTTGTTGTGGTGGTGGGGCTTTGCACCGATGACCCGAAAGATTTCTGAAATCTGGAGGGCAAAAGCTAACTACAAGCTGACCAAACCCGTGAGAGCAGATTTGCTACATGTTACCAGTGCTTTTGTGCTGGTTTCGGCTTCACAGCTGACTACGGCTTTACAGCCGTCTATTTACGGCTTCACAGCAGTCTACAACTTTATAGCCGTTACCAGTAACCTTGTGGTTACATTCGGGGACGCGCATTGAGCCGAATTGATACGGCCTGTTTGACCAAGTCTGACGTGCAAAAAGCTAGGTGATGTCAACTTCTAACGCCCCCTTACCAACGCGTTCCAATAGCGATATCGGTATAATGCTTAGGTTGTAAGCACGTGATCGCAGGATCGATTCCAACAGAGACTGAATAGATTAGGTAAGACAACGCATAGGGTAAGTGTCTAGGTACGTAGGCAAATTAGTAAGGTAAGTAGTACGTAGGTAGGTAGGCGAAGATAGGGAAGGTCAGGCGAGGTGACTGTGTAGGGCAGAATGTCGTTTTGCGATGTACCCCTACTTTTCTGTACCCCCTATTCTAGCCACGCCCCTTCACTTTCGCACAATTTAAACCCAAAAAGTAAATCCCTTTACTAAGAACGTCTTCTATCCTAGCCTAATGTTTAAGCCTTTCAATCTACGATCTAGTATCTCAAATCTGAGCCGTGTATAACAAGGCTACTTCTATCCGTAAATTTGGGAACGATCAAGAAGTGGTCCAATTCGGAACTCTTTCCAAATGCGCTCGCCACGGAACAGCGTCAGTCCGCGTCCGCAAAAAAAAATCCTGCGGACCTGCGTCCGCGGACGGACGCAGTTCGCACATCTCTGCTCTCGTCATAAACAGTACCGAAAACGTCGGTTGAGCAAATCTCGCCATATGTCCAGGCGGCAGTGCCTGTGGAGCAAAGCGCTGAGGCTGCTGCATCTAAACTTTTTACTTTAAATACGTATAAATACACACAAATTATAATTTTATTCTTTTGTTCACACTGTAAACAAATTATATGCGCATGCGCACACAACCAAATAAAAATGAAAAAAATAAGTAACGTAGCTCGGATAGCTTGAAATTCTACTACGGACTCATCTCTAATCTGTAACTATTTCGTTTCCGGTTTCTGTGTTTTGTTTATTTTTTGGACGTGAAGTTTTTGTTCGTTTGTGGTAGTTTTAATCTGTGGTAATCAGCCCAGTCTTATGGCACATGAACCTAAACGACGCGTACGCATGATTTCTGATGTTTTTGCAGAAGGGGTATGGATAATTTGCGGAATGCGGAAAGTAATTTGCGGAACGAAATCTGCGGAATGAAGATGATTGGTTGACGGGCATGATCACGTGATCAGCCCGATTCCGCAAATTACTGCCTACCTTTCGAGCTTGACGTGGTGGTAATTTGCGGAATGTATGGTGCGGAATTGCTGTAGCTAACAATGGAAAACAACGAAAACGTTGCAAAACGTAGAAAAAACGCTAAAAAAACGTCACCACTCCAAAACGTACAATGTGATTGTGAACTAAGGCTCTGTGATAAATTCATTTTACGACTATAATATTATTC
>Ga0209367_1011219_pt1 | contig 11917 bp, 10 predicted proteins | sample WorMetLIZISLAND2_FD_187412 | JGI IMG/M metagenome (GOLD analysis project Ga0209367, IMG submission 187412) | Marine gutless worms symbiont microbial communities from Max Planck institute for Marine Microbiology, Germany - Olavius geniculatus... ... | reverse complement strand
GCATGTATGTACCTATCTGCAACCGTTTTCACATTATTCGAGCCAATAACGGCAAAATGACGTCTTTTTAGGGGGTACCCCTCTTTGACGCCCTCGTTCGAGGGGAACCCCTGCACCCAGTGGCACGAAATTTTGTCGCGATAAACTAGAGACCTTGGGGCAGCCCACAGTGAAGATTTCGTGATCCTAGCTTGCACCGTTTTGATACAGATCACGAGTGTGACAGATGGACGGTCGGACGGATGGACGGACAGACAGACGCCCAGACGATGGCAAAGACGTGCGAAGCATTCTGCTTTCGCGCGTAAAAACACATAATAACTGCCGTCATAGCTAGCATAGAAATTTATTAGCCTGTCGTCACATAATAATTTATTTACTGTAGTGATAGAACGGCCACAGCAGTTTAGTTACTTGAATACATTTGATTGTCAAATAACCGCAATTTGATGGAATATTGGAACTTTTGCTTCATGGAATTTAGTAAATTAACGTAAATTGACGTATGAGCGTTAATTATTTTAACATGTGTTAATTTTTTTAATGCGCGTTAATTTATTAACGCATTAATGCGTTAATTAATGCATTAATTTGACATCTCTAACCCTAGCCCATGCATAATCGACTCTTAGCCAACCAGTCACTTCCCTTATCAGGCTCAATAGAGTGGTTTTGACATCCAGTTCTTGTTACGTAGTTCTGTCTTGTGTCGCCTTTGACAACACTGCTGCACATTAGTTTTGTTGATTTCTTTTGTCCCCTTCGTTGGCATTTATTTCTACTGTTTCTGCTCGTGTAGCATGGCATTGAGGTGAGCGTTTTCAACGTTTTGTTTGTCTTTCGGTGTTTTTGACATGACGTGCCACACCATGCAATAGCCTAGAGATGGCATTTTCGCAGCAATGTTGATGTTGTTACTCTTAAACTTGCCATGTGAATTAATTAACACACTGACAACTTCTAAGTTATGCTTTTACCATTATTGAGAACTTGAGCAATGAGCATAGGGGGTTAGGCCCAATTGTTAGCCTGTAACTTTAAAAATATTGATTATATCATCACCAACCAAAAGTAAACCTCGTTTTATTCTTAGCATTATGTTGTAATTTATTTGATGCAACTATGGAAAATAAAGTGGTGGATCACGGCTTGTGAGATAGCAACAAGCTGTTGTATACGCAATGTGCCAAGTCAATGGGAAAGCCGAAAATTCGCCCCCCTCCACTGCTTTCACATTTTTCAACCGATCTCTCTGAAACTCAAAACCAAGAAAGATATCCGGGATACGACCCTGCGTGCAAAATGTGGTTGATGTGGGACGAGGGGAAAGGGGTCTGCGAAAATGGCGAATTTTGGCTTACTTTTGGTTCTTAATTTTTTTGTCACTTCGCGCCGCGTTCAGATGACACCGTAGGACCGATCACGACCAATGAGGGCTCAAAACGCGTGTTTTTGCACAAGGAAGTGCCTTTTGGGGGTCTTGATGATAAAAAGTATAGTTTAGTGGTTAAAACTCCCCAAAAACAGGATTTTGGGGCCTGAATAGGCATTTTAAGCCAAATTTGTTAAATTTTCAAATCGTGATAACTCAAAAAGTATGAACTCGATCAACGCAAAATTTGAATGGCAAGTTTAGGACCGCAAACGGGCTTCGTGGGTGGTCCGGCGTTACAAAACAATAATTCAAGATGGCGGCGGCCGCCATTTTAGATTTTTGCACAAACACTAATAACTCAGCTGGCGTTAGAGTTAGATTAATGAAATTTTGCAGAAATGTAACCAGCTACTACAGGAAACAAGTGATATGACCAAAATTGGCAACAGTAGTAAATTCAAGATGGCGGCGGCCGCCATCTTGAATTCAGTTTATCGCCCATAGCTTGTGTGTTATTGCATATATTTGCACGAAATTTGGCATGTGGACTCATTTTATGGTCCTATGTACAAATTGACTATAATACTGAACAAAAATTAAATCCAAGATGGCGGCGGCCGCCATCTTGGATTTTTGCACAAACACTAATATCTCAGCTCGTGTTTGAGTTAGATTAATGTAATTTTGCAAAAGTGTAGCCGGCCATTGCGTGAAATGGGCCATGTAACCAAAATTGGCAATAGTAATTAATCCAAGATTGTGTCAGCCGCCATCTTAGATTTTTGCACAGCAAGTAATAACTCAGCGACCGATTGAGGTAGATTAATGCAATTTTGCAGAAATTTGGCTAGTCACGACTGGAAATAGATCACGTGACCAAAATTGGTGATGATAATGAATTTAAAATGGCGGCTGCCGCCATTTCGAATTTGGTTTATCGCATATAACTCCCTTGCTACTGTATGTATTTGCACGAAATTTGGCAAGTGGTCTAAATTTTACATCCTATATACAGCTGTACCACAATATTAAACAAAAATAACAGCCAGTATGGCGACGACCGCCATTTTGTATTATTGCATGAAACGTAGGCCCTAATAACTTAGCTGTAGTGGACTTAGCAGTAGTTCATTTTACTTAGTATCACTTACTGTTTACTTACTATTACTTACTATTACTTATTTTACGTTATTTTACTTTTTAAATCTTAGATTGATTGACTGCTTGACTGATGTTGGCTTGACATGAACACAGTCGTTATTACCGGACGCTGGAGAAGCAGCGGCAGATAGACGAACAGGAGCAGCAGAGTCTGCTGTCTGACCAAGAACGCTTTCTGCTCTGTGCGCTGGACAACTACATCAAGTGCTTACAGCACCATGACAAGCATGACCTACGCGTGTTCAGACTGGTCTCATTGTGGTTTGACAATGCTGCCTCAGGCAAAGTCTCAAAGTCTATGAAAGTATGACGTTTGTGCTACAGCGTGTTTAATTTTTACGCGCGAAAGCAGCTATGCTTTCAGCGCGTCTTAGCCATCGCAATTCCGTTTGTCTGTCTGTCCGTCCGTCCGTCCGTCTGTCACACGGGTGGATCAGGCAAAAACGGTCCAAGCTAGGATCTCCAAATCTTCACCATCGGCTGCCTGGAAGACTCTAGTTTTAGGAACTGTAAAGCTTTTCCATAAATTCGAAGGGGTCACCCCGAACGAGGGCCCTAAATGAGAGGGGGTGGTCAAAATATGCGATTTTTGGCCAAAAACTCGCTGTATCTCAGTAACGGTGTGAGATAAGGCATAGGTTACTATTAATCACTAATAGGAAATTGTATACTGGCTTTCGATTGGCGTCGAATTCGATGACCTTGGATGACCTTGAACGCCAAAATAGGGATTTTTTACGGATTTTTCGGGTGATTTCGGGCTGCGCAAGTCTATATCATTCACAAGGCGGCGCCACGGTTCTGGCGTTGGTGGCGTGGCGTAGTTGCTAACGCGTTTTGGCTGAAACGAAGTTACTCTACGCCGGGCCCGGTTAGTACTGCGATGGGTGACTACTGAACCGGAACTGCTATAGGCTTTCACGCGTCTCCTGAGCATTAGCTCAAATTTCTTGTTTTATTTTGGTGCTTTTGTTGGAAATAGTTTGTATTGCTTTTGTTTTTTGTTTAATAAGCCATACTGGCCACCATGCTGACACCAGCTTCGTCTAAAGACTGCTAATATGAGAACTGTCCTGAAAAGAAGAAACTGCGTGCAGTGGCAGTTGATCAATGTTGTGATATTTTATGGTGTTCTGTCTCGTGTTCGTTGTGGCTAAACGGTCGGTTTAACCGGAAAACTTATTACATGATTATTTAGCCCAGTGTCACGGTTCTTACCGTGTGCAAAATTTTAGTGATTTTGGGTTGAACAGAGGGGGTTGAGAAAAATGTGCGTTTTTCAACCAGTTAGTCGATGCATCTCAGGAATGGTGGGAGATAGGGCCAAGGTTGCAATTGATCTCTAATAGGAAGTCGCATAAGCCCTTACCTTACCTTACCTCTGGGGTGGACAGGCTCTTACACCTGCCCAGCGCTGAGGCCGTATCAGCTCGGCCCAATGCGCGTCCCCGAATGTAACCAGAAGGTTACAGGTAGCGGCCATAAAGCCGTAACGGCTATGAAGCCGTAAATAGACGGCTATAAAGCCGTAAATAGACGGCTATAAAGCCGTAGTCGGCTGTGAAGCTGAAACCAGCACAAGAGCACTGGTATGGTGTTGCAATCTGCCTACACGAATTTGGTCAGCGCTTGGTTGGCTCCTCGCCTCCAGATTTTAGAGATCTTTTGGGTCATCGGTGCTAAGCCCCACTACCACGGCAAGGTGTCTGACCTCGGTGGGGCATAAGCTCTTTCAAATGACACAAAAATTCTCGACCTTGGACGACCTTGAAGGATTACTACTCACTCTGCTGTGGCATTCACATGTCTTTCAGAACTTGCGACAGAAATTTTAAAGCCAATACACGCAGCCCGCGGCAGAAATGTAGTCTACAGAGTCTTCTTTACGCAACTGGAAGTCAGACGCTGATCTTTGGATATAGGCAGTACGGTCGGCCCACTGTAGCGACGGCTGGGCTTTTTGTTTTCTTTGCGCTGTGCACTCGTAGCACGTAGCACAGTGTTAGCTGAAGATTGTATGGTGTTCTGATGCAGAGAGCTGTGGAGACAGTGAGTTCGCACAAGTTTCTGCCACTCATCTATCAACTAGCTGCACGAATGAGTCAAACCGGCTGTGGCTTTCAGACTGTTCTTTGGCAGGTGCGTCCGTCCGTCCGTCTCTGACTGTCTGATATAACATTGATGTTTGGCATGATAGTTGCTTTACAGAAAGCGTGTACACAGCAAAAGAACTGAACTGAATTGATGTGTGATGTGCCACTGTAATTTAATTCATTTCACTTTTGTTGCACAAACTGTACAAAGTAAATGAACATTATTTTCAAAGTAGCAACTACCAAGTGCTATTAAGTGCTGACTACATAATAATTTTGTGTACCAAAATTTGCTGATATTGAACCAGGATTGTTGGAGTTATTTGAAAATGTTGCAGGCGTTCAGTTTTCATTTAATACACAGTATACAGGGTGGGCCAAAAAATGACTCAACTTGTTTTTGTCAGAACTTTGTCAAATCTCCACCAAATTTGATATTTTTTGGCACACAGATAGCCAAGACGATAAAATTGCATGAGATACACTTATTGTCTACCTCACCTAATTTATGTCAACGCACTGCTGTGTAAAACGCAGATGCTACAAATTGTTGCATAATGCTTAGTTGTTGTCATCGTAGAAGTTTTAATGACTTAATTAAGCACACAATAAACTAAAGTGGATTTATTTAGCAGAATTATTAGTTTGTGTAACAACTTGCTTCCAGATTTTTAGAGTTTATGCCCAAAATGTATACAATGGCTTAGATGTGATATCACAGCTGATAGTGGCATTAAGGATCAACTGATTAATATCGCAGCACTCATTCATCAATTAGATGTATTTTGAGCTCGTAAGTCAGCTATTTTGTTCGCTGCTATTTTTAACATAAAATATTTAATACCACAAAAACATTAAATCACGTGGAACCCTTTGTCAAATTTATAATGAAAAGATGAGCAATCTGATACTGATAGTCAATGCGTAATGTTAACAATTAGGAGCATCTGTGTTTTACACAATATTGCGTTGACATACATTAGGTGAGGTGGACAATGAGTGTACCTCACATAATCTTATCGTCTTGGCTATCTGTATGCCAAAAATTATCAAATTTGGTGAAGTTGTGATGAAATTCTGACAAAAACAACTTGGGTCATTTTTTGGCCCACCTTGTATATACTTGTTCTAGTTGTTGGAGGCTTTTTGCAGTTGTTGGAGCACTTGGAGGACATTGTTGTAGTTGTTGGAGGCTTGTTGCTGTTGTTAAAAGACTGTGTTGTAGTTGTTGGACGTTTGTTGTAGTTGTTGAAGGATGTGTTGTAGTTGATGGAGGACATTGTTGTAGTTGTTGGAGGCTTGTTGCTGTTGTTGAAAGACTGTGTTGTAGTTGTTGGACGTTTGTTGTAGTTGTTGAAGGATGTGTTGTAGTTGATGGAGGACGTGTTGTAGTTGTTGGACGTTTGTTGTAGTTGTTGAAAGATGTGTTGTAGTTGATGGAGGACGTGTTCTAGTTGTTAGAGGCTTGTTGCAGTTGTTGGAGCACTTGGAGGACATTGTTGTAGTTGTTGGAGGCTTGTTGCTGTTGTTAGAAGACTGTGTTGTAGTTGTTGGACGTTTGTTGTAGTTGTTGAAGGATGTGTTGTAGTTGATGGAGGACATTGTTGTAGTTGTTGGAAGCTTGTTGCTGTTGTTGAAAGACTGTTTTGTAGTTGTTGGACGTTTGTTGTAGTTGTTGAAGGATGTGTTGTAGTTGATGGAGGACGTGTTGTAGTTGTTGGAGGCTTGTTGCTGTTGTTGAAAGACTGTGTTGTAGTTGATGGAGGACGTGTTGTAGTTGTTGGAGGCTTGTTGCTGTTGTTGAAAGTCTGTGTTGTAGTTGTTGGCCGTTTGTTGTAGTTGTTGGAGCTTTTGTTGTAGTTGTTGAAGGATGTGTTGTAGTTGTTGGGGCACATGCTGTAGTTGTTGGAGCGCCTGTGTGTGGATCACCCGCCACACAGCCTGGCTGTGATGTTGTCACTGGTCAATGCTAACATTGACACAGAGTTAGTGACAGTCAAAACAAAGAAGTCTTCATCAGAGTCATCGCGATTGTCTCGCAACTCACATGACGACGCCAACGCCGAACAGGTTTGCAACTGCTTTGACACGCGTTGCTTTATTTTGTGCTATTTCACTTCGCTCATGTATTGGTAAAAGGTCTGGTTTCTGAGTTAAGTTTATAGGCTCATAGTTTGTCGTAAATGCTACATTTTTATCGACAATTGCAGTTTTTCAAGTTAGATTTTATGAAAACTGCTTGTTTTTAGCACTTTTTGGCAGCCATGGTGTAGAAAATTGTCATATCTGCAATTTATTTTTAGTTATGTTGTTCTTGGTTTGTTGAAAATAGGTTGGACTGTGAACTTTATAATGCTCACATATCTGTAAAAGGTCATGGTTGTGTTTACTTACGTGTGCATGTCATGGTAAAACGTTGTAATTGGCACATGCGAGTAGGAAGAGATTGCCAGTCCTGGGGTATAATTGGTCATTTTTGACAGGTCAAGGTCAAGGTTAAAGGCCAAAGGTCATCAAGTGCATTTGGTGACAGGTCAATAGTTACTGCTGTGTTCATAAGCCGAGTGCATGCATACTAGAAAGCCAGTTGCCGCCTGCCCAACCTCCACTAAAATGGACACAGAAATAGTGGCGACATCTGGTGAATACATATGGAGTATCTTCCTAATCCAAGGGCCTGCCAACGCACTTATCCCCCAGCCTGATAGTGCCGTTTACCAGCTATTGTAGTACTATGTGGGACCCACGTAGCACGTCCCGAAAGGGTTAATTTTTTATGATAATGAAATATTAATTTTGTAGCAAAATAGCGTTTTTTACAGTGCAAAGTACGTTTTTTTGGCATAAATCTTGGTTTTTAGTAAATGTTTTTTACCGGTACACAAGCAGCTTGTCAGCTGTCACAAGAGTTGTGTAGCTTTTAGTAACTGCGGCTGTAGCGCCCTATCTAGCAGTATATTTATGTAATGAGATTGTGCATTTAATGATCAGGATCGAGTGTCGGCCGCCAAGAGTTTGATTGCAAGACTTGGTAAGTCCGACTGTGCTAAGATCATTGATGAAACTAACAAACTGTGTGTGGCGTACGTGGAGCTCGCAAACCACAACGTCGACAAGTACAAAGGCAAGAATGGTGGTAAGTTGCCTATGGACTTCATACTACAGTGTATTGTTTATTTAATTAAAGACGTGAATTCTACATAAATTATCAGTAAACATGGTCTTATTGTTTGACCCATTACTTTGATTTTAATGGACAACACATTTTTCAGAAATAACTTTGGACTTGTTTACTTAATGATGGCTGCATAATCGGAACAGATAGTCGTTGATGCCAGTTTGGACTGATTTATTTTGGACTAATAACAAAATAAGTTTGAGTAATTATGTTTTGTTCACATACGCGATGAACTCATTATTTATCATTGTGATGGTATAGTTTACAGCGTTTGTGACAGAAATATTTTAGAAGCTATTTGTCATGTGCAGAGCGAATCAAACTGCCAGTTGAGCTGATGCTCACTAAACTGAGGGATCTGAGCAATGTCTGTGTGCCTACGCTGTGCCCAAAGGTCTTCTCAGCTTGTTCTTGTTTCTATGTTTGTCTGTTGTGTAAGTCAAGTGTGACAGGTCAACTCAGCCTCCTACCCTGAAGAAGAAGAAGAAGATTTCGTGTAGGGACTAGGCAGCAAAGCTGAACTAGGCCCGTTGCGTGGGAGCTCATCCCCATGACGGCACTTTAAGCCAGCGAGAGCGGAGAGCCCAATTAAGCCAGCATACAGCCCAAGTCGGCCAGAGACCGACAGGATCGGTATGCTTGCAGTCCTGGCCACAGGGCCTACTGTTGCGCAGAACTCGCCGTTTTCTTCCCTAGTGATGGCCTTGACCATCACCAGTACTCATTTTACCATCCCACAAAGGGATGCCAAATTTGCGACTTTTAACCAATAAGTCGCTGTATCTCTAACGGTGCAAGATAGGGCCTAGGTTACTATTAATCACTAATATGAAGTCGTACACTGGCACTCCTACCCTCAGCTCTCTGGGAAATGATTATTAACTTACGAGCTGTGGCATGAAGGCCTAGCATGGCTGTTTGGGGCTGTGGTATGTCTGCTGTTTGCAAACCGTGGGTACAGTTGTTTACTCGTGTGGACAGCGGATGGCTGCATAATGCGCTTAAGTGTGTGCAGTTTTCAAAAGATGACTTTAGTTTGGTTTTTGGTTAGGTTTTGAAAAAACCACGGTTTTCGGTGCAGCTTTCGGTTTTTGCTCATGACAGCTATGCTTTGCACGTCTTAGCCATCGCCTGGGTGTCCGTCTGTTCGTCTGTCTGTTCATGTGTCTGTCACACCTTTGAGCCGTATCAAAACGGTGAAAGCTAGGATCACAAAATTTTCACTGTGGGCTGCTACAAGGACTCTAGTTTTTAATGACAAAATTTCGTGCCCCTGGGTGAGGGGGTTCCCATTGAACGAGGGCGTCAAAGAGGGGTACCCCACAAAAAGTCGTTATTTTGCCGCTGTTGGCTTGTATAGTGTGAAAACGGTTGCAGGTACCAGTAGGTACTGACTTGCTGCATATCATAACAAGCACTGGTGATGGGCTTTTTACGCGCGAAAGCTGCTAGACTGCTTTAGTGCATCTTAGCCATCGCAATTTTCTCCCTCCGTCCGTCCGTTCGTCTGTCTGTCACACATGTGGATCAGTCAAAAATGGTGCAAGCTATGATCACCAAATGTTCACCGTCGGCTGCCTGAAAGACTCTAGTTTCAGGAACTGTAAAGCTTTTCCATAAATTCGAAGAGGGTCACTCCGAATGAGGGCGCTAAATGTGAGGGGGTAGGAAAAATTTGTGACTTTTAACCAATAAGTCGCTGTATCTCAATAATGGTGCAAGATAGGGCCTAGGTTACTATTAATCACTAATAGGAAGTCGTACACTGGTACTTGATTGGCGCCGAATTAATGACCTTGGATGATCTTGAACACCAAAATAGGGGGTTTTATGGATTTTTTGGCGATTTTGGGCTGCTAGACACATTTCAAAAGCGAATTGCACTGAAATCAATTGAGATAGACATGGAGAAGCTACACATGAAATTTTCAGCATTTAATGTAGATTTTGACGGTCTAAGTCTCGATTTTCTAGGTTCAAGGAAACCTGCGCATGAGAGCATCAAAGAGCGGTACTTTCGTAAAAGTCGTTATTTTACCGTTGTTGGCCGTCTTTCGTGAAAACGGTTGCAGATAGGCATGTGCATGCTGCCTATCACAACAAGCACTAGTGACAAGCTTTTCAGTCATATCTACATCGATGACTTTGAAAGACCCTGAACTTCCAAAATAAGGGGTTTTTATTGATTTTTGTAATCATCGGCTGAGCGCACACTCTAAGAATGAACTGGGACAAAATGGCTGGAGATAGACTGACAGTTTGAGAACAGGAACTGCTATAGGCCTTCGTGTGTCTTGTGAGCATTAGCTCAAATTTCTTGTTAGATTTATCAACATCGATGACCTTGAACGATCTTGAACCCCCAAAATATGGGTTTTTGGTTAATTTTTTGCGATTTTGGGCTGCGACATACATTTCAAGAGTGAATTGCGCCGAAATGGCTGGAGTTAGACCAAGACAACCTGTATATGAAATTTTTAGCATGAAACAGATTTTAGCAGTCTAAGCACCGATCCTTTAGGTTCAAGGAGGCCAGTGCCCACGGGCGTCAAGTAGAGGTACTTTCCCCCCAAAAAAGTGGTTATTTTATCGCTATTGGGTTGTGTAATATGAAAACGGTTGCACATAGTTACAGACATGCTGCTTATCATAACAAGCGCTAGTGACGAGTTTTTAGTGGTGTCAACATCGATGACCTTGAGTGATTTTGAGCTCCCCAAAATAGGGGGTTTTAGCGTTTTTTTGTGATTTTCGGCTGCGGTGCACACTTTAAGTAAATTGCAACGAAAAAGATGGAGATAGACCACTGAGACGAGAGCAGCCTGTGAACTGGAATTGCCATCGGCTGTCACGCATTTCATGAGCTTTGCTCAAATTACTTGTTACTACGTGATGTTTAGAGTGTAACATACTGTATTACTTTGTTATTACTGTCGTTCACGATAGCTATCTTTTGCCCTGTGTATGACGGCTGAAATTACGCAGATTACTTCACTGTAATGGTCCAACCAATCGTTGGTCGAAGTGTTTTGAAATCATCCTAGAGAAAGCTACTTTGACTGACTTAATTTGATTTTTGACCCTTTAAGCTGAAAATGTGCACGCCGACCACTTTTTTCCTGGGCAATGTTGACACCAGTTTTCATTTTTCGTTGCTGGCTTTGTTTTGCAATTGTGAGATTTGTGTGAGTGATTTGTAGTATCAACCGGTCCAAGTTCTGTACTAAACTGTGGTTCAACTTTAGCCATTTTCATCAACCGACATATGCACAGTTTGTTTGTGCACGTTTTGAGGTGAAACGTGTCTGGCTGGTGGCGTTGCGTAGTTGGTAGCGCGTTTCGGCTGAAACGAAGCTACTCTACGCCGGGCCCGGTTAGTACTGCGATAGGTGACTGCCTGCGGGCAGGTAAACCATCTTGGTGCGAAGCCTGCCAGCTAGGTCGACTCAGCTTTCTACCCTCCGTGGGACGGTAAAATGAGTAGTAACTCATTTACATGAGTTACGGAAGGTAGGGACCTTGGCACAGCTGACTGGGGTTGCCTATCTGGCCGCTGCGCCAGCCTGTGTCTGCAGGCTGTACACGGTGGCCGTGCAGCAGGCGGCTCTGGTTAGTGACGAAAGCGCATTAGAGGCGTGTTTGCGACGATGTGCTATACAAATTGACGACTTTTACCTTTTACCTTTACAGTTGTCTGATCGTGTATCACTGTAGGTGAACAAGTCATGCTGCTATGATGACATTGTCTATGTCGCTGGATTCCTGCCTACGTTCACACTTGCTGGCGGAATCAATCTGCCAAAAATCATCACCTGCATTGGTTCTGACGGCGTGCACAGACGACAACTGGTCAAGGTCAAACTCATGAGCATGCTTTCACACACACACACACTCATGTCCGTACTTTTTTTGAAGATCAGTGCTAGGGGTAGATCGGCGATCTTGTGCTAGTGAGCAGAAAATTACTAGTGGTAGATCGCCATTTTATCTAATTACATTTATCACATTATTAATGTAAGAATGCAGCCATATTTCTTCACTGCATTACCAGGACTGTGGTTGGGACTGAAATATCAGTCACTTTGTTATCAATTACCAAATTTATTCAAA
>Ga0209367_1011218_pt1 | contig 11918 bp, 5 predicted proteins | sample WorMetLIZISLAND2_FD_187412 | JGI IMG/M metagenome (GOLD analysis project Ga0209367, IMG submission 187412) | Marine gutless worms symbiont microbial communities from Max Planck institute for Marine Microbiology, Germany - Olavius geniculatus... ... | reverse complement strand
GGGTTAAGGCGGGGCGCGTTCACCTCTGTCGGGTGGCAGGTAACACTGTGTGATCCCATACGGCAGGTGACGCTCCTTAGCTTTGGGATGGACTTCCATCAGGAAGTATAACACCACTTTTAGTCATTAACCTTTTCCTGGTTTTTTTCTTGCCTTGGCGCGATAACGAAACATTTGTTTGCTATTACCAGAGAGACGTGACACATCTTTTAGTGAACTCATGTTTTCCCGTTTGCTAAATCGCTATTAAGCCTACATTCTGCATAACTTTGCTTCATTTTCGACCACGCATCGACAAAAACTTATTTCCACCTATCGCGATTTTTAAACATAAAATGCTCCCTCCTAGACTCTTCTGGGGAAGCTAGCAGCGTTCCCGAAACCTTTGATTAGATTTTGCGTAAAAAATTAAGGAAAAAAGACTGGACGGCGAAAAAAGAAAGGAAAAAAATGATGGGAAAGCGCTCCACCAAAAAGTGTTTTGCTGCAGTTCATGCTATCATGCGCCTTCTATCGCGGCGTTTTGACAGTCGATGAAGACATATCTGTATCAACGGAGCTATTGTGTGAGTTGACACAGTGACAAAAGTCATTTACGAACAGTGCAACGTGGTCGTTGCTGCACTGCTATTGCGTTATGTACCACGATAATCTTATCTTATCGTGTGGTGTCAAAACTAGAAGACTGGTCCGAAAAAACTTAGGATTAACGTCTTTTTAAAAACTAAAAAAATATCAAAAGTTCAATTTTTAGACAGTTTACGCAATGATGATTTTACAGTGTTGCCACAGTAGTAGCGAAACATTCTCTGTTGCAATATCGAGTTGATTCCTTTTTAAAATGTAGCTGAACTTGTTACAATTTGGCCTATTTTTTATTGGTTTCATGTACAGTTACATGCTGTTACGAAGCACATGCAACAAGTTAGGCCTACTTTTACATTTAAGCCTATTTTTCAAAAGTAGGATTTCTTTGTTGTTACTTATGCCAAAAATGACTCACTGTCACATCAGTTAAATTGCACGACTTCTAAGACGGAATCATGCAACATGATCAGAAAGCCCGTCGAAAAGCGGGGTAGGGGTAAGGAGTAAGTTACCCAGGCTGGTTCCGCGACTTTTGGAAGCCCCGCCGTAGCCTAAAAATGTAAAGTACACCAGAATGTGCCATTTACAAAAAATTTAAAGAAATTTTTCCTTTTTCGAGAATGTTTTCCCGGACCCCGTTGTAGCGCTCGACGTCTCTGATGATCAGAATTTAAAGAAAAACTTTAGTGCTGCATTATACTTTCTCCAGTGTTAGATAGATCACTAGCAGGTAGGCATATGCACACGGTGTTTCTATTAAAAAGGCGTCTTTTATGTTTCTTTTATCTTTCACTCGAATGATAATCAATTTACTTACAATTTTAACGACTGTAGCTCAAATATAGATTTACTAATTCAAAACATTTTAGCAAAATATGGCTGTTAGTTAAATACAACGTTCACCTAATTCCTAACTGGGTTTTGGGTCGGAGAAAATTATCCATTGGACGGAGAAAAGAAAGAAGAAAAGGAGAAAGAACGAAGGGAAGGAAGTATTCTATCTGAAAATGTTTAATCAGACGACGGGTAAAAACACGACACAAGCCCGTCTGCTGTTTGTCCGAAAACACATCAAAACGTCATGCCTTATCTCGTTGTTGTCATTAGTATTAAAGCCTCAACTCTACTGCTTCGATCTGTCCTAGATTCGTTGAACGATAAATCGTGCAGCAAGCTGTACACGTCTTAACACGTCAATTGGTTGGAGATTTGTCGCATCTTTCGATTTTAGGCGGAATTGTTTCTTGCAGTGCAGGCGATTCCGGCTATTCCTAAACATTTCTACTGAGCGTGGGTGGTATTTCTGTCGTCTCTCATCTATCATTCGTGCACTCTGCATGATTACCGTTGGAGAGATTTAAATGCTATTTGGCTAATATACACTTGTGAGGTCCAATCAACTCCAATGGCATGTTGTCTTAGATAAGGTCCGTGACCCGAAAAGGGGATATTTGAGATGAAACTCCAACTTAGACGTGCAGTTGTGAATTGCTGCTGCCACCTAACGAATAGAAAACGGAAGCGGCTCCCCTATTGGCAAATTAGTTTGGTCCTTGTTTTGTCGATTTGTTCAGCGCGTTCGAAATTTGCTGGAAATTTTTGATTTGTTGTAGATTTTGTCGTTGTTGTGCAGATTGTTATACATCAAATCGATATAATGAAATTTAGTTTTTACGCGCGTACTACTGTAGCGCGTCTTAGCCATCGCAATTCTGTCTGTCCGTCTGTCCGTCCTTCTGTCACACGGGTGGATCAGTCAAAAACGGTGCAAGCTAGAATTACCAAATCTTCACCATCGGCTGCACGAAAGACTCTAGTTTCAGGAAGCGTAGAGCTTTTTCCATAAATTCGAAGGGGGTCACCCCAAACAAAGGCGCTAAATGAGAAGGGGTAGGAAAAATTTGCGATTTTTAGCCAATACTGGAATTCATGCACTGGATATGGCGTTAGGCGTCATCCGCCGTCGAGTCTAAATGAAACATCGCTGTGAGCTTAGATTTCGTTCGCACCGGGCCTTCACATACAGGTGTATGCATCGCTGTCGCGCGTTCCCTTTTGCGTTAGCTGGGCTTTTCTTGTCTGATGATGCAAACGAAAGTCGGCGACAACGTTCTAATGGCACTCCGTACGGTCGTCACACTTCGCCACCGTTTGCTAATTCAATAACGTCACTACAGCGTCAGCCCCATTTGCCGGTGGCATGAAGTGTTTTTCTGCTAAATATGAGCTTGCTTAGTAGGTTTCCCTGCTAATCATATGTACTTTATGTATATAATTATATTTTATACTATTACACATATGTATTCGTGTATTCCTGGTATATTTAATGAAAATAACCAATTTAAGCCATTGAGCGGTTTGGATGTTTACTGTTAAACTTCTTGTAAGCATAGACGTCGCCAAAGTGCAGGCATTATTACATTATGCAAAAAAGATCTTTACTTTTACGCATAATCACGAAAAACGAAAGATTTTACGTTATTTTTTTCTTGTTTCACTGTGCACTTCATTTCACTTTCAAATTACAATAGTGTTCTTTATTTTTAATTTAAAAAAAAATTAATTGACTCTGGTTGCGTCGCATTACGCATGTTTCACTTTTATACCTTTTTAACGATATTTGTCACAAATATAGATGCATTATCGGGTGATAGCCTATATGCGGTACAACGCACTGAATTATGTATAATCAAACTATTCCGTATTAGCAAGTAGTAAAATGTCATTCGGTTCGAAATCAGCGAAAGTTGCACCTACGCAATCGGCAGCAACTCGCGTCCGGTCGTCGGATTTTGCCCCAGATGAAAAATAAAAGAGTGCTGAGAGCAATAGTGGGCGAGGCTGTAGGGTGGACTCTGGGGTCAGAGGCAGATTGCATGCGAATGACGACATGCGACGAATACGGAGATCATCGAGTTTTTACGCGCGATAGCAGAATGCATCGGACGTCTTAGCCATCGTTTAGGCGTCTGTCGGTCGGTCCGTCCGTTACACTCGTCATCTGTATCAAAACGGTCAAGCTAGAATCACGAAATCGTCATTGTTGGCTGCCCAAGGACTCTAGTTTATCGTGACAAAATTTCATGCTTCTGGGTGAAGGGTTCCCCTCGAACGAGAACGTCAAAGAGGAGTACCCCCTTGAAAAGACGTTATTTTGCCGCTATTGGCTCTTCTAGTGTGAAAACGGTTGCAGATGGATACAAACATGTTGCTTATCATAACAAGCACTGGTCACTGACATTTTAATTTTATCAACATCGATGACCTTGACCGACCTTGAACCTGCAAAATGAAGTTTTAGTGAATTTTTCGCAATTTTTGACTGCAGCGCACATTTCAAGAGTGAATTGCGACGAAATACTTGAAGACAGACCAAGATGGCATGCATACGAAATTTTTAGCATTAAACGCAGATTTTAGCAGTTCAAGTGCCGACCTCTTAGCTTCGAGGAGGCCTGCGCACGCGAGCGTAAAAGAGGGGTACCCCTCTAAAAAGTGTTTTTTACTGATATTGCCTCGTCTAGCATGAAAACAGTTGCAGGTAAGCACAAATATCCTGCTTATAATGATAACAAGCACTAGTGACGAGCTTCTTAGGAGTGTCAACATCGATGACCTTGAATAACCTTGAACCCCAAAATAAGGGTTTTAATAATTTTTTGCGATTTCGGGTTGCAACACAAATTTTAAGAGTAAATTGCGTATAAAATTATTATTATTTTATTGCATGCTGTACACTGATTGCCAAGGTGACAGGACCGCTGCTATCGCGCGTTACGTGAGTTTAGCTCAAATTACTTGTAACTGACCGCAACAGCGTCGTGGGTTAAAAAAAGTAGACGGGACAGAAAGCTACAATTTTCCAACAAACACTGCATGCAAATTTAATTTATGACAGCATTTCGACAGAGAGCTAAAATTTTCGACATAAGCAGTTTAACATTCTAATTTGTTTGCGATTTTTAACAAAAATGTTCTGACAAAAGATTAAGGTAGGGGTGAAAATCGGCCCCTTGGCTTGATCCCCGGCCACGACGTTAGTAATACCCCGTTTACACGATTGAGCAAACGTCGAGCAGACATCGAGCAAACATCGAACAGACATCGAGATGGCTCGTCCAGCTAACATATAGCCAGCTTGTCGAGCCAGCTTGATCGTGTACGGGGAATAAATGGCCGCACAAGCCGTCATGCATCTGCGTGAGAAAAAAATAACATCTTTGAGCACATGGAATCTTCTCTGTCGTAAATACAGTGTATGTCAAAAAATTGCAACTTCCTGCTCCGCCTATTTTTTAAAATCCACGCCGCCGTTGAAACCCGCAAAGAAACGAAAATTAAATTACAGTGATGCATTTAGCTTAGTGTGTTCGCCATGATCGGACTAACATGTCGTGTTTTTGTTCTTGTTTTATTTCTGTATTCTGCTATTTGCTCAGCGCCATCTATAATCCGCAACCTCCAAGCATTGTGAAACATATTACATATCGGACAAATTGTCGCGATCTCGGTCGCCGTCTCTCTTGACAAATAATTCACTGGTTATCTGTATTCCAGCCGCTGCTCTGGTAGTCTCCCCGGCTGTCCGGTAAAACAATAATATTCCGGGGAATAATATTCGAACAAGTGGCTTCTAACTGATAGCACAAGGCCTTGGGTGGACTGTGATATTATAATAAAATTGCTCTTTATTGGCGGCAGAAATCGTCAAACTCAAACAATCTTACAACTGCAACAAAACAGTTCTGTGGAATAATATTCGAATGTCATCAGTAGGCTATTGAACATACATGAAGATGGTAGTACAGGCCCTTATGCAACACAACTCGCTGGACTGAAATCGATTATTGTTTTTCTTTGAGAGAAAACGTTGAAAAAACTAAAACAAACTTGCAGCGCTGCAATAAAACAGTACTTGTTCTGTTCGAATAATATTCGAATGCCGAACACGGGACGTGCCGGGCACTGCGGTTGGTCACTCCCAAAACGCTACTTAGCCGTCAGACAGACGCTCCGCACAAGCAATGCTCCGCATAGGCGACGAAGCGACAACTATACAGCAAGGGAGACGTCTACCGAATCGGAGGAGCTAAGTCAATAGAAAACCTGTCCCGAGTTTGGGTTGAAAAGAAAACGTAAATTTATGCAGCATTTGTTTTGAAGTTTTGTTCTCAGCTGTGTGTTGTGTTGCGTTGCCTGCGTAGCCTTTAGCCACACAATTCGCTGCCCCCAAGAACGGAGAACGGAGAGGTTTCGTCGCCATTACCTGTGCCAGTAGCGTCAATAACGCATTCGCTGCTGCTTCGCCAGTCGTCAATGAACGAAGAACGAAAAAAAGCGAAACTAGTGCGGCCTAAAAAGTCCTGTGCTTTTGATGGCAGTCTGCCGAAAAATTACGCACAAGGGTAGGCTCTATAGAACGTATACTTTTATTATTTTTATTTTCTTTTTATTTTAGTTTACATTTACACTACAGCTCGTACAAGTCAGAAAAGTAAAAGTAATGCACCATAACGAACTACATGTAGCTGCAGGTGCAGGGTTTAAGTAAACGCCTTGTTATTCCGACTGAACAACTAGACGGGACGATCTGGGATCTATTATCCCGCAGTTCAGTAAACATTTAGGGGCTCTGGCATTAATTTTCAAACACTCGTGTAGAAAAAAAGTGTCCAAATTCATCGTTACAGTTGTACGCAGTTACGCTGCTAGTTATAACTGAGACACGCAGCGTTCTGGATTCGGAGGGGTCAAGTTTAACAAGAACGTGAATATTTAATATTTAATTTTATGTTATATATTTAATATTTAATATTTAAGTGTGACGGATCCGCCTCCTTGCAAGCCGGACAATGTAGTGTTTCACTAAGTAAACTTCTGAATGTCGCCGCACGCCATAAAAATGCCCACAATCCAGAAAATGCCAGAGCCGGATTTAAACGGAACGACGCCGCGTTCAGTAGAATGTGGAGACCTTATTAGTCTCGGAAATTTTCTGACGTCAATATACGAGCCGTAGTATAGAATAAGAGTGGACGAAGTGCGGGAAAGTGAATTTTTTTTCAGAATTCGACAAAATAACTTAAACGGCGGCACTTCAGACATTTACAAACGGATCGCGTCGTTTTATATACCATTGGAAAGCTTTCAGCTGCAGCTTTCAAGTGCTGTAATTATTTTTGCGCTAAAATAAACAATTTGTGCAGAAATAAACATTATAGATCTGGTCCATTGTTACTGTAATCACGACTTTAGACGTCCGACTAGCGAACAGTGAGCCAAGTGAACTTGGTCCGTTATTACGCTGAAAAACCGACGGTAACGCAAGCAGACATGGTCCATTGTCCATGTGTACTGGGTCCCATATAAAACGCAACGAATGTCAAATTAAGCTGACAAGCAAAGTATACGCGGCACGTATACGTGGTTAGATCAATTCGCCAACGTCTAGGGTAATTGTTTGTTCGCAAGTCAGTCAAACGCAAACAAACGTCATGTAGATGCAGATTTGTAGCCAATAGGCTAATTGAAACGGACATTCTTGTTTTTACTAAAATGTGGTAAAAAAGGAAAAGAAAAATGTTACCGTTTTAATCTAAATTTACAAATAAAACCTGTTTAAATTATTTACCTGAGCGTAGTTATTTATTTTGCTTTTGTAGCCTACGTATGGCGAACAATAATTTTAGAGATCGATTTAAGCATGTTCGGCATGTTCGACCGAACAAGAACTCTAAAAGGGGCCGCACAAGACGGAGAATAAGAGCTAGAGAGTGTCACCTGCCATATGTACGTGATAAGACGGTGAACGCTTCCCGCTTTAAACCAAACCAGGCAGACCGGTACTAAATTCATCACAGAATGATGTAAAACACGTTTTTAATGTTTAAAAAAAATTAAAGTTTGTTTAAAAAACATGCTTTTATATTTTGTTTTAATTTTTTTATGTTTCTTGTGTTTCTAATGTGGCGTTTTTGTTGTTGTTACAACGTCAGCTGAAACTGACACTGAATAAATGGTTGCCTTGTGTGGTTTGTGGCCTTGTTAGAGTTAGACATACTTTATTTCTTGGACAGAGCGATTGTTTTGTAGCAGTAGGCCTATTATTGCCTTTATTTCATTCGTATTGACGGTGCTTATTACTTGAATGAATACTGTAGTTTAATGTTTTCATGTATGCTTTTACTGTTTTTTTTTTTATAAAAGTGATAGGCCTACAACATGTTCTTGATGTTTTTTTTTTTAATTTGCAAATTGACGTTTTTAAAATCTATGTGATTTACCTACCATGGAGAAATGGAAGACGGAGTTGACTTGCGTTAGATCGCTGGCGATAAACGTACAAAGAGCGACGGCACTGAACTAATTAATCCACCGCAATACTGTGTAGGCATACGTCACTTGACCGACATTGTGCACAGGCCGCAGGTTTCGCTAATTACGCGCGAAAGCAGCTACTGCTTTCCGCGAGTCTTAGTCATCGCAATTTTGTCTGTATGTCTGTCCGTCACACGGGTGGATTAGTTAAAAACGGTGCAAGATAGGATCACCAAATCTTCACCGTCGGCTGCCTGGAAGACTCTAGTTTCAGGAACCGTAAAGCTTTGCCATAAATTCGAAAGGGGTCACCCGAACGAGGGCGCTAAATGAGACGGGGTGAGCAAAATTTGCGATTTTCAGCCAATAGGTCGCTGTATCTCAGTAACGGTGCGAGATAGGGCCTACTGCCTAGGTTACTATTAATCACTAATAGGAAGTCGTACATTGGCTCTCGATTGGCGCTGAATTAAATGACCTTGAATGACCTTGAACGCTAAAATAGAAGGTTTATAGATTTTTGGGCGATTTTGGGCTGCGACACAAGTCTACATCATTCACAAGGTGGTGCCACGGAACTATCGTTATGCGATCCAGATAGCGAATTTGGTATTTATATATTAACTTAGCGTGAACACCCCAATTTTCAGCTATACTACTGAACCGGAACTGCTATAGGCTTTCGCGCGTCTCGTGAGCATTAGCTCAAATTTCTTGTTTTTTTGTGCAAACAGGCACCCTCCTTCGGTACGATATACGATAAGATTCTGTAGATAATGCATGTCGTTGGATAAACGGATGTCAGGATTTCACCGGCATCCATGCATTCGATTGTACGATTGTATATCAAGAAGCTCAGTCGTCGCAGTAAACCCGCGCGATGCAGTATCGTGTGATTAGTTATTCCCACAAGGGGTCTCAATATGGCCGTTTTTGTCTTCTGTCGTAATTTTGGAATTTTAATATATTTCATATTATTTTTTGCAGACGTACTAAGTGCTGCAGACGCGTATAAAAAAGTAATTCGCATTATGGATATGTGTCATAAATGTCAAAAAGTATATACTAATCTATCCAGTATCGCGGGCTAGAGTAGAAGTCGCAACGCCGATTTTCTTTCAATTTGTACAGTTTTTTTTCATTGTCACTGACAATATAGCATTAACTCGGCCATAGTACGATATAGAGCTATAATGATTGGCTAGGCCCACTGTTCAGCGTTGTAACGTGTTCATCATAAAAGCTAGCGATTAGTTGCATGATGAGAATTACTGCGCGTGGACACAAAATCAAAAAAAAATCGTCGTCTGTGCAGAAATTGCACTTTTCATAAAGCCAGATGTTCGACAGCCTTACACCCAAAAAAAACCTTTGTGGGACAAAGGCGTCTGTACGTTCGGCCATTGAAAGCGTATTATGTTTACATTTCCCAAAAGGAACAATTTCAGACTTCACGAGGCAGCCATCGTTCTACCAAAACCTATCCCCTTAAGTTTTGTGTGAGGCTGGAATGCACCGAATTTATTTTCGGTCGGGGATCCACCCTGGAGCATTGACAAAGTTGACACTACTTTTGACGCTAAGTATAAGGCCTACAGATGCCGTATTTTTGTCAGTGAGATGGTCCATGGACAGACGCTCTTACCCAGTGTACTTCATGGCGACACTCCTGCAGCCAATATAGGCTACAATTCGTGCGGTTATCCGAAAAAGGTCACTGGAGAGAGGGTTTCCAACGAATGTGGGGTGGTGAAATGCAGCAATAGGCCTATACTTTAACTTACCAAATTTTCGAAACGTTCAGAATTAGAGCCAATAGTTTAGAGTAGTTTGGAACAAAGCAAATCACTAAGAAGCCCAGCTGTCGGTAGAAAAAGCCGACCGTACGCGAGTGTCGGAAGGCCAACAAATAAGTTTTTACGCGCTACAGCTATGCTGTAAACGTCTATGACCTTTAGACGCTTACAGCATAGCTGTAGCGCGTCAAAACTTGACACGATTGTCGTCTGTCTTTTGTCTGTCTGTCCGTTACGGATGTATTGTGGCTAAACGGTGCGAGATAGAGTCTATCACTAACAGGAAGTCGCACATTGGCTTCAAAGACAGTGCTGCAACAGGAATTGTATAAGTTGTAGCGCGACTTCCCTAGCGACAGCTGGGTTTTCTTGTCGATCGTCTCATGTGAAAAGGCATGCGACTTTCTAATTAATGCTCAATATAGGCACCTTGACTCTATCTCTCACCCTTTTTTCAAATACGACATAAAAACGTTTAAAACGTTTAGCCACCATAGCGCATAACCCTACTGACCTTCAGAGTCGTCCAAGGTGAATGAATCGTGTCGCCTTAAAGGCAACAGATCTAGGCCTAGGCCTACGTCGTATATGCGACTTATTAGTGGTCAACAATAACAACGTAGACTCTATCTAGCACCGTTTAGTCACAGTACATCCGTAACAGACGGAGAGACGAACAGACAGGTAGTATCATCGGGCAGGTAAGCTTAGCTTAACGGTCGGCCCAAAACGACCCATTCTTGTTTCTTGTTACCGGTACTTTGTGGGACTATTGTTTTACTTATTTATTACACTTTGTTGTTGCTGAATGCAAATGAGGTCACGTGATGTTTATCTTGTGATGTTACTTTCGTTATTGATAATTCAGCGAATAAAGTTGTGGAAATTCATTGACCGGTAAGTATGTTGCCTTAATTATGTTTTACTTTTGGTACTGCATTAATGCCTGATGTCACCAATACCGTAAACATTTTAATCTACTGTTGTCAACGCTAGTGTTGAAGCGTGGACGTGACAGACAGATGGTAAGGGGCGGGGGTGATAGTGAAGCGCGAGGTGCGAAGAGGGTATAGTGCGAGGGAGCGTGCGAGGAATTCGTGCGAGGAACAGGGTAATTAGCGAGGTGGCGTGCGAGGCCGCCTGCACTGTGTAGGACAGCGGGGTACAGTTTACACCACCATACAATTCTTTCCGCAAGTAGCAGTGCCCTCTATTGCCCTCTGTTAGAGTGGCCTATGTATCCTCTATTCCTCTATTTAGAAGGGCCTCTATCCTTATTTTCGTAGAGTACTTCTCTATTTAGAGTTCACTCTAACCTTTATGGAGAGTGTCCTCTACGCTACTCTATTCAGAGAAGAGGAGTTGACTGATCTGCACCCTTCCAGCTCCAGCACTCGACTGATGACTTTACGACCGGCACTCACTTTTATACGGTTTTGGAGCTGGCACATGCGCACTGAGCATTGCCACACTGGAAGGTATTAACGTAACGTAATTTTGGCAAACAGACCAGACTTAGAAGATAGGTATTAAAATAGGTAAGTTTAGAGGCGAACATCTCCGCAATTAGTGGACCGATTTGGATGCAGTTTGGGGCGTTGGAAAGGGGAAGATTAGAGGCTTCTAACGGAGTAGAGTGTTTAGTATAATTTAGCCCAAGAGGGGCTGAAATTTAGAGTAAATTAAAGGTAAGTAGAGGCTTAAACTGTTACAGTTCTTCAATGTGTTTATAACTGTAGACTTACAAAAGCCTACAGATTAGTTCGTTTCGTTGACAACTTTGCACACAATCAAGTACTGTAAAATGTGTTTCTTTATAGGAGCGATGGCAGCTTCCGTTGCCACAAGACGTCTGGAGAATGTCACTGAATGTTCAATTTGTGTAGGCGACTTGACTGACGCCAGGGTTTTGCCATGTGTGCACACTTTCTGTCTGGGTTGCATTAAAAAATGGAGCGAGAATAAGCAAGCCGGGGAAAATGTTTCCTGTCCGATATGTCGTGAAGAATTTGGGATTCCCATAGGAGGGGTGACAGCTTTGCCGAAGAACTGCTTTATTGAGAAATTACTGGAAGTGAAGAGGTTGTCCACCACATTGTCACAGGGTGATGTGGTTTGCGATGTGTGCTGTGATGACGAAGAAACATCTGGGGAGAAAGTCACGAAAAAAGCGACGGTTTACTGTTTTGATTGTCGTCGAAATATGTGTGAGAAATG
>Ga0209367_1011217_pt1 | contig 11918 bp, 9 predicted proteins | sample WorMetLIZISLAND2_FD_187412 | JGI IMG/M metagenome (GOLD analysis project Ga0209367, IMG submission 187412) | Marine gutless worms symbiont microbial communities from Max Planck institute for Marine Microbiology, Germany - Olavius geniculatus... ... | reverse complement strand
GGGTCCTACTTTTAAGGGAAAAGAGAGAGAAAGGGGAGGGCACGGGAAAGGAAGGGAGGAGTAAAAGGGGAGGGCAGGAAGGGAAGGAACAAAAGGGGAAAAGGGGAGGAAAGGGAGACGAGGCCCCTCCAATTGAAATTTCTGGCTACGCCACTGCTGTCATAAGTTTCCGTACAGGCATAACCAGTGACCGATGACGCTAAACCCTCTCTTCTGTAACGTGACCTTTCTACTTACGACTTTCAGTTGGGTGTTTGGGTTGATGTATACCGGCGAATGCGATAATACAGTATACGATAGTGCAATAGTACAGGCTGAAATTGCGAACTCAGAATTCATGAAGGACTGGATTTCCAGTGAACAGCGGCGTCGTACAAGAGTCAAAAAATAGCAAGGCCGGAAGTTGCAATTTTTCTACAAACACTGCAAATTTTTAAAAGAATTTTGACAAAAAGTTGCAAATTTTCAGCAGAAGGGATTATGGGTGCTCAACGTTTTAATTTTTCTTCTGAATTTTCCCAAAATAAAGGTTTTTTAGTTTTAAAGTTTGCATTTTGGACGAACATTTTTCCGACAAAAAGATATTTTGATAATTTTTCGACAGCCGAAAATTTAGGGTGAGCATCTGCCCTCCCCCACCATTTGCCCCCTTGCCACGACGCTACTGCTAGTAAATCGAATCAAATCGAATTGAACTGAATCGGATTTGTTGTCAGCCGAATCGCCCACCTCTACTTCACAGTCACACCAATACCAGTCGGGTACGCCGACAACACGCCATTCTAACCCCGTATTAACCTTTAAATCCCCCTGGGTTCTTATATATGGAACTAATCTCTCTTCCAAAACGCCAACTGTTCAACAAATTCTTCAATAACCTGCTGTTAACAAACCGAGTTCCTCGGTCAACGGACTTCGGGAGTTTTTTTTTATTTTGAACTTAACATAGTTTGTTCCTTTTTCTTTCTTTGTGACATGGTACATTACATCAGCCATCCTCTTTGATCTCAATAATGAAACTGATTAGTCGGCTTGAGATCAATTGTTCGAACAAATGTAGACTATATTCTATTACTAAATGTTTTGAATTTTATATTTGATGCTTCATGTGCTGTTTATTTTTACGCCACTAGGCGTTTTTAGCCAGAAGTTAATTAAGAAAATGTCATACTGAATAGTATAGATTTTCAAATGTTATCAGGCTTGCATAATGCAAGGTCAAAATGTTATTCCAAATAATGTAGTTGTAAAATAAACATATTATGCAAATCCAGGCATAATCAAAAGATGGAACAAAAGATGGACTAAAGGGTAGTCTTTCGCCGAACCTGCATCTCCTGCGGCTGCTTGCTTCTGTTTGCATTGCGGAGTGATCGGAACCGATGACGTAACATTATTTGCGGCCGTAGTTAGTTACGTCATCAAAAGCGTGGTCAATGCTGCTGCTGCTGTTACAACAAACAAAGACGCCGTTGTTTTCCTTCGGTGGCTCAGCGGTAAAGCACGAGCTGATCGAAATGCGAAGTTTACTTTTAGATACAGTGGTCGCGGCGGATACGGATTCTTTCGCGGACCGTGGATTATTTTCTTGCAGACAGAGCATAAACTGGCATTTTGCGATGAAACGTACAGGAAATGTCGGCAATATTGGCGATTCTTGGGAAAAATCCGGATAGTATATGATGGTGGTGGTCGTCTTAACAGAGGTCTATTAAGCGAGTTGAAATTCTTAACCTTTAAAATTTTATTTCGGATAAATTGATAAATTCTGCTCAGCCAGAGTTCAGATCTGTATACGGCAACACATGGCAGACAAGACTCCAAAATTTGAGGGCTTGGTCGACCCCCGAACTCCTGATAACTTGACAGTCGTCATCGACGAACAAGTCTATGAGAGATAGAGGGTATATAGAAGACGCTGCCGACAGACGTGCATAATATATCAGACATTATACAGGCAAGTCAGTGTTGTTCGGGCTGGTGTCACACCGGCGAGATGAACGCCTGTTTTGTTCGTAATGAAGCGATACGTTCAGTCAGAATGCCGTGATATCATATCGCGTGAGAAAGAAAACTCTTCGCCGCCAAGTAATAATCATCTTCTCTCTTTCTCCGTCTCTCGCCCGACTGCAGCAGCTGACTATCCATCTGCATAACTGCATGACAAACCCCGCCCATCTGCTCTATACGGACGAGAAGTAATCGGAGACAGAAGAGTTAATAGAGAGCAACAGAAGTCATATGAAAGGAAAGGACAATGGATGTAAGTCACTACCACATGCGGGCATGGGAATTTGCAGATGAAACCTGATAGCTGTACCCGGGGGTCGTGCTTCGCAAAAGTTATTAAAGTTCCTAAACAAGTGGATAAAAGTTGCTACTAACACGCTTCTGTATTCACCGACAGCTGCAAAAAAAACATAAATCAAAGTAAAACTAAAAGAAAAACAAATGAAATAAATGTAAAAACAAGAATCCCAGCTGTCGCTAAAGTGGGGCCGACTGTACTGGTTGTCACTGACCTCGAAGGTCATTCAAAGTCGATGATTTTCATTTCATTTGAAAGGGCATATGCCACTTCCTATTAGTGATAAATAGCAACCTAGTCTCTATCTCGCACCGTTTAACCACAATACGTCCGTTACAGACGGACGACGAACAAACGGAAGGCAACCACGACAAAGTGCCGACCTTTAAGCTTACAGCTTAGCGGTCGGCCCAATGACAAAAAAATGTCTTAATACAATTAATGATATACAAAACTGATCAACTAATTTGCGTTAATTTAAGAACAAGACCTCAACTCTGTCACATTCTTATGGGTGGCAATGAGTCGCTGTAATACAAATATGATAAAATAGGACGAATTTTCACTAAAACGTACGAAGACGTCTAAAAACATCATCAATATCGATTACCGCGTTGTTTAACTAGTAAACCATTCCTAGGTCTACAGCAGTATCTATCTCGTAGTAAGCCAAAATAAGGAGCTGCACATAGAAATATTACTGAAACGCAGTAGGCTACGAAGAAGTAAAGTGGTGATCGCACAACGTTCATTTAAGAAGTTGCTACCTGTACATGTAAAACACAAAACATTTGCAAAAAATATTTTAGCGGCCGTCGACCGCCTGTGCCTTGTACGGACGCATCTAAAACACGTCTGGAAACGTTTTAGACGCACGTCTGCGTAGAACAAAATGCACAGCACTTCCAAAATATTTCCGCGTGGATTTACGGAAGAAAAATTAACGAAATGTATTAAAAACCGAAACGATCGCTGCAGAACTTTATTCCATCTGCATCTCCGTCACTGTGTCGGGCGGTCACTTCAGAGGCAAAGCGAGAGATTGACTGTGCCAGTGAACGACTTGACTGGCATGGAACGGTGAAGCTGTATCATATTTTGACACACCACGAGGGTTACTAAGTGCACAGTGCAACTACAGTGTTGCAGAAGTCAGTCCGCGCAGAAGTTACGTGTGGGCGTGGCACGGACACAAATTCATCCCAGCAACCGATTCCACGACGTTATGGTGAATGCCCGCAGAAAATCGTTATCCACCAGAGATAAAGAAAACACCAAAATGAAAAAAAGCTATAAGCTTTCAAAGAAAAATGTATAGCTGTCTTTTAGGCTTAGACAAGGTTCCTGGTTTGCCGTTTATTTTACCTCCTGCTATTCAGCTCGTTACCCATCATGATACGGTAGCTATTGGATTTCTTAAACAAATTCTTTAAAATATATAAATCATAGCCTCTGCTACAAAATATAATACAACAAGTTTAGCTTCTAGTGGACTAAATATAAGGCATGTAGGGGCTAGGTATGTTGTTTTTTTCACCGACAGAGATTTTTGTGTTAGTTGAATTTATTTCATATCAAACATATTTAGACATTACCATTATGCGTCACAAGTCCTGCTTTAGTTTAGATTTAATTCTTTGTAGAAAAGTTATCAATGCGCACTTGTTCTCATTTTCCCGCGAATATTCGGCTATATAGCCTAACCCACAAGCAGATTTTAGCATATCGAATTCAGCGCCAACTATTCCAAACTCGGTAGAAGTTCGGAAAGCCCATCACTCTTCCAGGTCAGTCGCCCACCATACAGTTACGGACGGACGGACGGACGGAGGGACAGACAATCCTACGAAGTTGATTCGCTAAACAATGAAACGCGGCTTCGGACGTAGGTCAACACAGATAGCCACGTCCGTCTGTCTGTCTGTGTCTGTTTGTGCCGAGACAGCTGTTGTCAGTGCTCCGGAGATTAACACGCACTCTTCAGACCCGCACAGTCTTAGTTGTTAACCCTTTTAATGTCGCCATTGTAACCGACGCCGTGAATCGCCCGTTGAAGCAACAGCTGACATACCGAAAAACAAAAAAAACATTTTATTCGCCACCAGGGAAGAGCCGGCGTAGATCAAAAAAAGGAATTTGCTTTTCGGCACTAAAAGACTGTCCCTCCAAAGCCTTCACCATACAGAAAAATAAAGGAAAAACAAGTCTTTCTTTCAGGTGTCGTTAGTTAAGTTTTTTCGGAATGTTAACAACGAATTTTTTCATAAGTCAGTTATTTATTTATCAACAGCGGCGTGCAACGTGACGTCACCAAGAAGCACGACTGTAAACATAAATTTATGTAAAAAAAACTTACCAGTTTACAACTGTGTGTAAAGACGATGTGATGATATCACTCATCTAAAACAGCAAAAATTAACTGGGTAACCTTAGATGGGGCTATGCATAGGCGCCATTGTAATTTTTTCGAACTTTTCGAATAAATACGTCAAAAATAAAATTTTGATTTCGTAACATTAAAAAGGCACTTCCTTGCACAGAACCACATCATTTGACGTATTAAGCGTAAAAATCGGTGTAACGGATTCGCCTATAGGCGAGTTCAAGAACCAAAAACAAAAAAATGAAATAAATTTCGAACAGGAAGGGTGTATATTTCACCTATATAGGGAGCAAAAACCCCTGGGCGTCCACGACGTAATCACGCCATTCAAATTTGGTGACGATCGGTTCAGGGGTTTTGGGTTGGCTGAGGGTCAAAGTTTGCCTTTTCTCATAGACTTTAAAGGTCGTCCTTACAACACTCACACAATCGTGTGAGGTGTGACAAACGCATCGCGCTATTCGTTGGCTACGACAGACGGTAGACTAACGTTCTATTCCAGTTTTATCGACCTACTTGATTTCTGTTCGGTTGCCGCCGCTTGCACACTCCGCAACGTAAGAAGGCATTGGGGCAAATTTTTAACAAACAAAATAAACAAAAATATTTTCGAATCTCACACATAAACTCAAAAACATCTGAACGGAGACCGTGATCTGGCGAACGATCTGTAGTTTAATCGTAGGGTTAAAACGTGTTGAATCAAGCGACGGAAGGTCCTGCTCTGTTCTGCAGGCGCGTCTCACAACAGGCTGCTTCCATTTCGCTCGCGTCGACCGTGATTAGTACACGGCCGAAAGTCTGAAACAGTGAGAAGATTAGCCTAATGGCCAGAATAGAACAGTGGACAGCCGGTAGACAAACGAACTGAGTGACGTACAATCGTTCCAACAATGTCTTCGCAACGCATCAAGTAATAGCGCCCCTTCACGCGTGTTTTTTTGCCGGATAGACCACACATAGCATACCGTATACGTCGTGTTGCCGTCAGTAAAAATAATAAACTGCTACAGCAATATTTTCTGAATTTTGACATTTCTCGGTGTAGCGTAGCAATTTTTTTTCGATACTCACTCTATTGCAAACTCACTAAATTGCAACAGCTATAAAAGCTACTCACAGTGAATGTGTACATGTGTAGACAAACGGAAAGAGTATTACACGAGTGTTTGGAATTTGACGACCTCCAACCATACGCTGTATAGAGGCAATTTGCAGACACTGTTAGTGTGGAATAAACTGAGCCTAAAGTATAGAAACTAAAATCTCAAAACTTAGTGGGATAATCGGCACTTCTGGGATAGTTACGCACTATCGAAAAGGTCAACAGGCTCCCTTTCTTTCGGTCGCGTATTATCGTAGCTTTGATTCGCCACAGTAAGATGATATTTTAGTATTCAGCGGCGTTTCTGCCCAGCTGTGCCGACGCCGTGTTTCAAGATCGATGGAAGACTGAAATCGCATTATCTACGGGCGCAGACACGTTACATCATTCGACAAGTGGCATAATGCTCCCGAGCCTCGTGATGGAATACTCCAAAACGAGGCTGATTGCGCAAAAAATGCAAAAGAGATATGACAGATGGTGACGAGCGTACCGAAGCCTACTGTTCGCATATAAACAATTGCCTCGAGACATCGAGACATTAGCGTCAGTCACACAGTCAGATAAACCGATTAGATCTACTGTGCTTGCGAGTTTATTCCGCCCGAGCAAAGGTTCCATTCAGTTCCGTTCAACAATGAATTTGTCTATAGAGCACAAAATCACAAAATCAGCTAAAGGTTTCTATGAACAAAATGCACTAAAAAAGTAATAATATAAAAAGACGATACTTATTGGAACGTCTTTGGATGCACCAAAACTCGCTTTTCTACCTGCACAGAGTGTTCCGGCAACGAAATGGTGAAATATCAGCCAACATCTGGCAAAGATACGAACAAGAGTTTCTGCGGATGGATGCTTTTATGAGTAACGGTGTCTGTATGCATTGAAGTTAACTAACGTGGTGATGGAACAAACGTGTTACGCAGCCACCGTGTCGGCTAGTACGTACGACCGCACATGGACAGAGTATACGGAAAGAATCGTAGGCCTACCTGAAAGAACGCAGCCAGCGAGCACGCGTCGCAGCAACTAGCTACACGAGCGGGGGCGCGTTGTTCTTCGCCGGCGTAACGCCTAGATTCCACTACTGAAATTAGTTGTGGATGGTGTTGTGCAGCTTGCTGGCATACGTCAGATTAAATCAGCTGTTAATTTTCTCAGTGAACCTCCTTTCTTTGTATATTATCCACTTCATTAACCAAGGAGATGCGGGGAACAAACAACAATTCCAAAACAAGCCGCAATTACTGTAAGTACGAGCAAAAGCACGTGGTAAAAAATTTGGTCTCGGTTTAACTGACAGTTATTTCCGTTACTAGTCTGTTTGTTTTATTTCAGTTATAATGAAAACAACACTGACTGGAAAACCGGTTTGTTCCGCTACGAACATCGTTTAGTGACTAGTTAAGTGTTATTTATAACTTTTACCTTTTTCCCTTTATTTATTGGTACCACTATGGTGTGAATATAAAGATTGTCATTTGTCAAATACAGAAGAATGCAACCAGGGGTCATAAGAAGAGGCTAGCAGCGTATCTCGTGTGTTAGAACCTAAACCTGGCAGAGTACAATACAAGAGAAGTGGAAATGAGTGGATTCCTTGCTGAGATGGCGCCGATGTCGGACTGCGACCTGTGACTTTCATCCACGCATCTCGCAGCAGCAGCAGCAGCAGCAAGGCGAGTGAGGTGAGCTGATGGTAGGTAGGTAAGTTGTTGGGCGCGCGCGTGGCGTCGCCGCGTCATTGAATACAGCTGCCCATGCAGCGACCATTGCTCACTCGCTTTAACTTCTAGCCGCGAGACACGCTGCTAGCTTCCTATGATCCACAACCGTAATGATCTGTATTGAACAGTGCTGTCATACCGACACGCTAAGGAATTAATTCTTTTACGTATACGTTTCAATCACGGAATCACGGTCCAGCGAGCATGTCAAACGAGTGTAACTAGGTATGTATAATAAACTCTACCCGCCGTGATGAAATGTATACATCTTTCATGACAGTGAGCGACGGTGTGTCCTGTCTGAGATATAGGTCTGAAAAACAAACGTAAAACACGATTCAACGGTCACGCTCACCATACCAGGAGTCTAATTTACAAAACTTCCCTAGTCTTACGTATAGGCAAAACCTACGCGAAAAGCCTCTGCTGGAAATAACCTACAAAGATAACCGAGATTTGCCAAAAATTCCTAGAAAAACGTACGCCAAAAAAACCCAAGGCAGCTCCTGAGGTAAAAGTTTGTAAATCGATCCCTAGGAAATACTTACAGGAGGAAACAGTAATTGCAGATTGCAGAACCTACGAAGACCGCATGGAATGTTATGAAAATTACTTCCTACAGTTACGGCCTCAGCGCTGGGCAGGTGCAACAGCCTGCCCGACCCGAAGGTACTTCGTATAGTAAGTTTTTTCTAAATTATGCGGCAGAATGTCACAGTCGGGGCAGTCTGCGGAGCGCCAGGGTGTGCCGTGCTCGCTATAACAACGGCGGCAGCGACGCAGCGAGAGCACGTGAAGTTGGTTTGCAGCTAGTGCTGCTAAGGTCTGTCTGTCTGTCGGAACATCGTCATTCGCTCATCGCGACGCTGCTCATAATGCTGCATGCTCCCGCCGCACCGTGCGTCCGTCCGCCATGTTTCGTCGCTTTCCGGAATTTGTTCTCTGTCTGGTTCGCTTCATTCGAAACAGATGACGCCGGCGCCGACGCCGTCGAAAAACGACCGCGCGCTGCTGCTGCTGCTGCTGCCGCGCTGGCGTTTGTTTCACGGGCCGACCGGCCGGTGTGGCCGCTCACAGAAGACGCGCAGCCGTCGGTAGGTCGGGCGGTCGGTCGTACGTCGTCGCGTCTTGTTGAAACAATCAGGAAAGCACCTAACTCAATGCACGTTAGCGAACAGAACAACTCGCCGACGAAAGATCGGCGCCGAGGCGAGGCGAGGCGAGGCGAGGTAATTCGCAATGCATTCTTGCGTTCACCCGCTGACCGCGCACTCACTGCCGACCGACCGACCCGATGTCTCAACGGCTGAAGCTCAAACTTTACTTACTTGCATTTGTTGTGCATTGGTGGTAATGCACAACAGTAGTGACCTTTACTCGCAACAATGCGCGGATAACAGAAAAAAAGATTGAATCACAATACCAATGAAAAGTATTTTTAAAAAAAAACAAATCGAAATAATTTGGTCTTGAAGCTAAGCGTCGGCAGGACTATACTCGACTGGTTGGTCTCAGGTCCGTTGCTTCAACGACAAAAGATGCTGACGCTGTGCCGAGTGTCGACATAGCAACGCGGCTTGTCCGCATGATCCTTGGAATCCCCCGTCAAACACATAATCCATACTTCGGCATAGTGACTGACAAACGAAAAAAAGAAACCACAGCATTAAGTTTCCGTGCACACGGTCTGTTGCTTGCGTCATTGCGACCTTTAAAAAAGCGTCGATCATTGCCGATACGCCGGTTAGTTACTGGTGCCCTGGGCAACGTTCGCACCAAATTTGGTTATTCTGTACGCCCTGTATAGTCTTCAAGTTAAAAGCCTGCACGAGATAGACAATAAGACAAACAGACAGACGGACGGGCACGACACGTAAGACGGCCTGCCACATAAAAAGTTCATCTTTAGACCAATAAGGTGACTGCGTTGCTTATACTGCTATCTCCATGCAGTTCTTGGGTTTTTGTGCGTCACGCTAATGATTTTTCATATAGCGTCAACAGTACAGGTTCCTAATTTTCCTACTCGGACAGTCATTACTCCAACAAACGTTACAGTACAGTACGCCTGCAGTTATGAGAATAACATAACAGTTTGGGTCCGTCGTAGTAGCAACATGAGATTTATTTTTAATCCCAGCGTTCACTAACCCTAAGCATAACCAGTGTCGGAATAGGAACTGCATGCCCAGTATCAACGCCGGTGCCCGAGTCGTCACGGCAGTATAGGTCAGAATCGGATGCTGGTTTGTCGGTCGCCAGTCAATATCTGTAGTTCTGGTAGTCGTTAGCTGGAAGGCGCGAGTTGTCGGAATCAGACGCGTGACGTCGACGCACCACCGAGTGGATTATTTGAACTAACCGAATGACTGACTGGCATGTCGGCAGCTATTGTTTCCACCGGTGAACTGACCAAGCCGACCGGACCTGTCCTCGAGCTATACAATAGACCTATACCAGTAATGCCGCTGCCTGTGGGAAAGGTGGTTCCGTAGTCTCTAATGTATAGAGCTGGACCCGGTCTTTGGGGTGTCGGACATAGTTCCTGGACATGCCAAATCTGTCTTGGTACCTCCAAGATTTCTTTTCATAGACTGATTGGTTAATTTTGTTTATTGCCATCAATATGTAAGAGCATTATAATGCAATTCAGACAACAAACAAAAAGCAAGCGTAATGTTTATAACATAGCTACCTACTCTGTAGTTGCACTCAGATCAGCTCAGCCTCCTACCCTCAGCGGGACGGGTAATAAGTACTAGCTTACGGACTACGGGAAGAATGCCCAGTGTGGATGACTGATTGGGGCGGCGGTATGTCTGCTAGCTGCAAACTGCAGGTCCAACTGTTTGCTAGCGCGGGCAATGGATGGCCGCAAAGTACGTTGCGGTATCATTAGCACACGCCAATCAGCTGCCACTTCCGAGATTGTAAAGCGCTTCTGGCCACGACTCTGTCTAAGCAGCGCCACAGCAAGTACCGGACTTTACTTACAAGCGGAAGACGGAGTCGGAAGCGAAGGACAATGCGGACCGAACGCCAGGGGCATGCCGGGACAGCACAACTCACGACTGAGAGCCGAGCGGCGACATCTGTCGGCCGCGCTGAAAGTAAGCGGCGCGCTCGCTCACTCACGTTCAATCAACGACCGGCTCTGTGTTCGGCCGCGATAAAGTCGAGCATTGTCTTAACCTGCTACCCCGCCCCGCCCGCCGGCCGCCAGTCGCTTAAAAGCCGAGGACGTCTTCCGGACGAAGCGACGACGACGGCGCTGGTTTGAAGTTGCTTCATTACCGGTCAGCCAGGCCGGACGCACGGCCAACGCTGCCGCTGTTTAGTAAATGTCTATAAACAGTGCTGGAAGAACGTGCGCTGCAGGGCTGCGCGGACCGGTACAGTTTATATAGCGCAGTATCAGTATCGACTCGAAGTATATCGTCGATCGTTAAGTCTATATACCGGAGCGACGACAGACTGCTGTTTACAATCTCTCCTCCGGCATGCAGTAGAAACAACGAATCAATTAATGCCGCCAGCAGCGGCCGGCCATTTGCAAGCAACCTTTAGCACTCATGTCAACTCAGCCTCCTACCCTTAGCGGGCTTCGGTAAGAAGGCCTAGTGTGGCTCTGTGGGGCGACGGTATGTCTTCTAGTTACACCGTGGGTCCAATTGTTCGCCGTCGCTGCGGCATCATTAGCTCATGCCAATCAGCTGCCACTTCGTTCCGAGATTGAAATGCGCTTCTGGTCACGACTATGACTCATGTAAGAACTTGCTACTGCAAGTGCTCGGACCGGTAGCTTTGCTTGTACAACAACGTCCATTCACTGAAAAAAAACAGAAAGACAAGACATAACTTCGATCTATTAATAACCATAAGTAGGCAATTAAAAGTAAATTTATACCGTGCATTCCGCTAAGTGGAATAATACTTTACACGTGTATAATTGTTGTCTTCGACGGGGATATGAACTCAACTCCATCGGCTCGGAATTAGGGCCAAATAATTATTATTCTATTCTCAATGTTTGTGCAGTTGCCATGAAATTTAATTTCAGTCGTATACCTGCTTCTGCTTTAGTTATAATTACACCATGCAGCTCGTTCGTACTCTTGAGAGCGGTTTTTTGTCTGGCATTATAGCTGTTTCAACGATATAAATCCATCAGTGTTTAAAATCAAATCGTAATTTTTTTCAGTCATCATCATCATCAGCAGCAGCAGCAGCAGCAGCAGCAGCAAGGAAGGGTCTGTCGCCAGTATGTCGTCAAAATCACTCAACGATGTCGCCGGTCTCGGTCATCACGATTTTGTCGTTCTGTTCAATTTACGACCTAAGAATGCAGATAGTTCCGGTCAGGGAACCCCCCCCGTGCCCTCACCCTAGTGT
>Ga0209367_1011216_pt1 | contig 11919 bp, 9 predicted proteins | sample WorMetLIZISLAND2_FD_187412 | JGI IMG/M metagenome (GOLD analysis project Ga0209367, IMG submission 187412) | Marine gutless worms symbiont microbial communities from Max Planck institute for Marine Microbiology, Germany - Olavius geniculatus... ... | reverse complement strand
CCGGACTAACTGGTGGTCCACTCCATATGACTCTAGCACAGCCCAGGTCACCGTCTGATCTATGCTGTCAAATGCCTTCTTGAAGTCGACGAAGCAGTGGCACGTGGCACGCCCAAAGTGGCACGTGTCATATTGCCAGCTGATGGCACCGTCAGTGAAAGAAGTCTGGACCGGTCTAAGCGTTCCCACCATTCTTCAATGATACATTCGCGCAGGTTGTCGAGTTAGACATCTCGGACTAACTTCTTGTATCGTGTGGGCCAGAAACTCGAGCGTCTCGCGAAGTCTTTTGTGTACCGATGCACTGTCTTGCTGGACAGTTTGAAGTCTGAGAATTGTTTACTGTCTGGAAGAAGACCTCTGTGCAGCAAGCCGTCGCGATATTACTGTCCATCGACTTTTGACGCGCTACAACTACATGTATGCTGTATAGCGCGTCTATGGCACGGGTTGTCGCGTGTCCGTCCGTCTGTGGGTAACAAATGTACGCTGCCTAACGGGTATAGGTGTTAGGAGAAACCTTTTTACACGAATATAATTATCCCTTTGTCAAGGCTCCCTGCAGCGGACTGAATGACGTCATCACTAATCTCCCTACGGGAGATGCAGTGCAAGGGAAACATTTTTAAATTCGGAGGTGAATGGAGGAGGTACAAAAATGTGTTTTTAAACGGAAAACTGGCCATATCTCGGAAATGGTGAGAGTGAGTGAGTGAGTAGTTTCTTAACGGCACATCAGCACAAAATAGGCCATTCAGTGCCATACATGGTTAAAATATAGTTAAAAGCAGTTAATATATGTATGGTGAGAAATAGGGCCAAGGTTACTATTAATCACTAATAGGAAGTGGTATACGCCCTTTCAGATGAGATGAAACTCATCGACTATGGATGACCTTGAAGGTCAGTATAGCAACAGGAACTGTATACCTAGGCTGCAGCGCGTCTTCCCTAGCGACAGCTAGGCTTCTTGTCACTCATGAGGCTATCAACTGTGGAAAGGGGAGGAGAACAAGTCACTGTCTTATAAGTTTAGTCTTGAATGTTCGCAGGCACTTTGTGCATGAAGACGTCACTTCTGATAGCAAGCTGTTCCAAGTTCTTGCTGCGGCGACGGGGAACGCTAGGTTGTCGATCACGGAGAGCCGTGTCAGTGGTAGGCTACAGCCAGTGCTGAGTTCTACATCGAAGCAGCGTATCATCGCTGCAACTAGCGGCGACATTTGCGATAGGCAAGCTTATTGTTACTTGTCAGTTACTGCGCACTGGATTTCTTCAAAAAATTGCGTTTGGGATCTTTCCTGGTGGCAAGATTAGGCCGAGGTCAAAAGGACATACCGGTTTGACGTGCAATGTCTCTCTGTGTTCCGTGGGTGTGTAGTTTTTCTTCTTGGCCTAATGAAAGTCCATCGACTTTTTCGACCTGTGCGCTGGTACGGGCAGTGCGCCGTCGACCACTGCCCGGGCGCCGATCAACACTGCCCGTTTCATCAATTTTCCTGATTAGTTTCCTTAATCCACTAATTTTCCACTGTCGATCAGTAAACAGCCTCAGCAAACGTTTGGCACCATACTTTTTACTTTCTCGCAAGCACTTGATCAAAGCTTTGTCTTCAACACTAAAAACCATTTTCGTAATAATAACTTTATAGGAACCGCGGTGGACTAAATGACGTCATCGTTACGAAACGACTAGCAAAAATATGTAGGCAAATTTGGTTCAATTATTTCGAATTAATAATATTTCAACTACAGCTCTCGAAAACTCCGTTTAACTTCATTACCATGCGACTGAATTACTGTATGTAAGAAAAAAAAGAGTGCCTTTTTATTTGAACACCTCCTAACCGTGCAAACTGCAAACTTCATGTAGGCCTACACGACGGCCTACACTGTGTCTGGAAAAAAGTAACCCCCTCTGTACATTTTCGTACCTCCGACAAAAACAATCACAGGCTGAACGGTAGTTCAAGCCCTGTGTTAACGGCGACTTCTCTTTCCTATAGGGAAGCCAAAAATTCGACCATTGAATGCTGCCAATCGAATTTTACCCCGACTGACCTTCGTTGCAATGGGAATGAAATTTGGGACAAAATGGGCTATAACTCGACATATGTAGAAGATATCTCCGAGATTCTTGCATCTAACAAGGGGTTTTGAAGGAGGAGCAAATAAATAATTTTAGTAAGTCTACCATGGTTGACTCTCGTTGTCATGGCAACAAAATTTGTATAATTTTTGCCAAAAATTGGCTAGAACTCGGTTAACTAAAGTCTACGAGATGGACTCAAACTTTAGTTTGACTCGACTTTATAGACGTTTGTGGTCGGCCATTTTACGGAACGGTCCAATAACTGCAATAATACGATTAGTTAAATTAGCATTGAACTGTTTTCTGGGCCTATATTAAGCGGGTGATGCGATCAATATTAGTTTGTTTATTCATATGGCCATTTTGTGGATATAAAAGAAATTTTGTTCAACATTGTCAGCAATGCAGTTTGCAGGCTAACGGTGACATCATGCCTGACGCGTGTCGTCTGCTTTGTTCAGTCACGCCATTAAGTAGTAAGTAACAGTTATAAGCGGCTTGGCTACTGTAAAAAATATCTGAGGCGCAGTATCTTTCTATGACTGATCACCAGTAAGAAAACGGTATTTTAGTAATAAAACAGCAAATATAAATGTACAAAACATCAGTTTAGACACTTGTTAACGGCAACATTGAAGAACTTGCACATCGAAAACAGCAAAAATCACAAAAGGTGATATTATTCAACAGCACATTGACACACAGTCAGTGTGATGCAGGTAATATCACCTTTTGTGATTTTTGCACATCGAAAACAGCAAAAATCACAAAAGGTGATATTACCTGCATCACACTGACTGTGTGTCAATGTGCTGTTAAATAATATCACCTTTTGTGATTTTTGCTGTTTTCGATGTGCAAGTTCTTCAATGTTGCGATTAACATTTATCTCAGGATACGGTAGCTGCATACTGGAAAGTTGGAAACGGTGATATTTTGTCTTTGACATTTAAAAGTTAATAGCTTCGCTACGACATAACATTTTATAATAAAATCTTATGGTTACTTCACGGATTTAGTGAAGACAAGTGCATGAAGTTTTTATTCGGATTCGTTCAGATATGACATTTCTACTGCACATTGTCTAGGGGGTTAGGCTACTTTTAACTGACACAGTGTAGACCATGGTGTAGACGACGATGGGTGTGTCTTTGAAGTTCTTGAAACGCAAACTTAACAGAAATCAAGAAAGTTGGGCAGTTTTAACAATCGACACTAAATGCCAAGCGCATTTATACTACGGCTCGAGGACTGAAGATGGTAGGCGTAATTCGCGGTACAGAGCAGACAAGTATCTTATAAGAAAAGGAATGCATGGTTTGCGCAAGACCAATTAACGTTACAACAACCGTACAGCTGCAGCAGCATAGCATGCATGTAGATTGTAATGATGACAGCAAAACGACGTGGGCCTATGATTGAGGCTGCATATACTATGTAGGCTGTAAGGCTAGTTATTGCGGGCGTCAGTGAGGCGGCAGTGCTCTCTCTGCTCAGCAACAACTGGTGGCGGTGGAATCATAGAACGCTGACAATCGCAAAGCAACAGAAATGGCGCAGTATAGCAACAGCGGCGGCAGCGGCGTCGTCGGCTGCAGCCGAAGGTCAGAACTCAGAACACAGCAGCAGCAGCAGCAGCACTCGCCATGCTTGCAGGTCCAAAGTAAGCGGACGGCTGCAGTATAGGCAGCACTCGAGCGACACGCTCCGGGCACATTATCGTCCATACAGATAGAGAGAGCACAGAGCAACGCGTTTCGGCACCAACATTTTATGTAGCATATTCTGCTGAGTGCTGACAGCACTGTATGTTTAGGTCTGTGACCGTGATTGACCAGAGAACGACGCGTAGATATTAGAGGTGGGCGATTCGGCTGACAACAAATCCGATTCGATTCGGAAGAATTCCGATCTGATTCGATTCACTAGCAGTAGCGTCGTGGCAAGGAGGCAAATGGTGGAAAGAGAGCAGATGCCCACGATAAATTTTCGGCTGTCGAAAAATTATCAAAATATTTTCTTGTCCGAAAATGTTCATCCAAAATGCAAAGTGCAAACTTTGGGGCTGAAAAAACTCTATTTGAGCACCCATAATCTATGCTGAAAAATTGCAATTTTTTGTCGGAATTCTTTCAAAAATTTGCAATGTCCGTAGAAAAATTGCAACTTTCGGCCTTGCTATTTTTGCCTCTCGTACGACGCCGCTGTTCACTGGAAATTCAAGCTGTTTAGGAATTCTGAGTTAGCCTACAATTTGGGCCTGTACTATTGCATTATCGTACTACAGTACTATCGCATTCGCCGGTATAGATCAACCCAAAACAACCAACTAAAAGTCGTAAGTAAAACAAAGTCACGGCACGGAAGATAGGGTTAACGTCATTGGTCAATGGTTATGCCTGTACGGAAGCTTATGACAATGTGATACCTAGTGAAGTGAAACTAATCGAAAGCTGTGTGCAACGAGAACGCGCGCATGCAGTTAGCGCCAACTAGCGCGCAGAAACACGAGTTTGCCCACAGAACTTGGCTTCAATACTTCACGAAATTGGCGGGTCTAATCGAAATAAGCTTGGGTTCGATTCGCTTTGCCGAATCGATACGAATCGAATAATCGCAGCTGTAGTAGATATATCGAGACCTAGAAGTATACGGTACTCAGTGCCAGTCGCAGCACGATCAACGCAGACAGCAAGTTACAAACGAAGTGAAAGCGCGTATCTTCAGTTTCCAGAAGACATTTCCGTTTTTCATCACTCAAAACATCGTCACGCATTGCAGGCTTAAATCTTACCGGCACTTTTATTTGTTCTTCCTTCCGCTTCACGTTCCAGCAGGAGTGCAGGACTGTCAGTGCGCCGACCGAAGCATTCACGAAGCACGCGGTAGGCCGCCTACCAGAGTAGACGAAAGTTCTGATTTCCCCGATTCGTCAAACTGCACGGCCATCCATTTCAACTGAGTGACCTGATCGAAACTGCTCAAGTTCTAAATAGCTGCTGGAGCTGGAACGTAATAAGCTAAGAACTGGTTAGCAGATCTGTTGATTGAAACAAACGGCAAGTCGCATATGGGGCAGCGATGGCACTATCGAATAGGGCGCTGGCGACTTCCTATAGGCTGTCAATAGTAACCACGTCTCCATCTGCAGCGGTTTGGCCGCAATTTTCAATGGAATGTTTCAAGCTATAAGTGCCCAAAGTTACTATTAATCACTAATAAGAAGTCACATATTGGCTTTCAAATAACATGAAAATTATCGACCTTGGATGACCTTAAAGGTCACTGACAACCAGTACGGTCGGCTATGCTAGCGACAGCTCGGCTTCTTGTTGGGGCCTACAGGATGCTTCAGAAAAAAAAACAAAATTTAATTCACTATACAGATTTAATTATTGTGAGTTGAACAGTCACGCAGTTTTCACCTTGGCCTTATCTTGCACCGTTTTGCCACAGTACATCCGTGACGGACAGACGGACGGACGGACGACAACCATGACAACAGCTCGACCGTTACTAAAGTACGGTCGACTAAAAACTATCGACTTAAGTTAGTTGATTAAATGATTTGGCGTTTGTAATTCTACAATAAATCAAATCTTCAACGTTTTCAATGTATTCTCGGTGTATTACAATGTTTTATTTCAGGGCCGTCCAACTCACCTGAGTGACCTGATCGGAATTGCCCAAGTTCTGAATAGCTGCTGAAACGTAATCAGCTAAGAACTGATTGGCAGATCTGTTGATTGAGGCAAGCTCTAAACGCCTGTCAGTATCATTCCATTAATTCCTATTGATCATTTCGTGTACTTTCACTATGTGTGGCTGTCAATCGCAATTCTTTTCGCATGACGTTGACAACTGCACATAAAGTGCTGCACAAGACCTCTTGTTGTCGATTTACCGCATACATTCGATGTGTTGCTTATTTGTTGCAGCACCAATCCACACTTGCCTGAATGGGCAAGAAATCATCATCTCGACTACTGACTGTTGACCAGCTGCTTGCTTGCTTCAGACACGAACGCCAGAAGAGATTACGGAGCCAGCCCGTCGTGACTCGTGATAACGCTAGTTGGGGTACAGTAATAACGGGGTATACGACGTTATCACGTGAGTCATGAATCATGGCAGGCCACTCGGTGCATGCATCGGACGCGCTCACCTAAGCGACGCGTTCAGAGACGAACAAGAACTGGTGCAGTCAAGCCGCTAGACGCTGACGATGGCGCACGGTGCACACGAAGACATAGTCACTGTTCAGTGGAAGACGACGCACCGCATTGCGGACTGTCGATCGATAAGCCAGGCGCCAACCGATACACTCGTCAGGTCTCTCGCCTGTCTATCCGTCCAACAGCCCTCGTGTCTATACCGCACGTACCGCAGCCACAGAATAACCCACGACTATTGCCTCACGACTGCTATAACCAACCCTTATTGTCAAACAGCGTGTCTGTATCCGCCCGACTCGGTCTGCACGCGTGTCTGCCTGTCCGCAGCTCAACTGTTGTATATCGCGAGCCACGTCGCCTACCAGCAAAACGGCGTTTAAAGCGATCGCACGCGTATACGATGAAATACGAGAAATATGAGCTGTTGCTCACGACACGCCCGACATCGCCAAAAAAATTCACTAAAATCCAGTTATTTTTCATTTCAAGATTACTTTAGGTCATCGATGTTGGTACTCTCGGAAAGCTCGTCAGCAGTGCCAGTAAAGTTGTTATGAAGAGCAGCAAGTTTGTGTCTATCTGCAACTGTTTTCACGCTAGACGCGTTAATAGCGGTAAATAACGATTCTGTAGGGCTACTCCTCTTTGATCCCTTCATTCGAGGGGATTCCCTCAAACAGCGGCATGAAGTTTTATCACAAAAAAACAGAAACTCCCTGCTATCGTATGGTGAAAACCTGAAGATTCTCTCACTCGGCCTTGGTTCGGTACTGGGTTATAACAGACGGACAGTCAGAATTACGATCTACGCGCTTAGTACGTGCTGTCGCGTGTAAAAATTGTTGAAAACAAAAACAACTGGAGACAGTCGCCGTCGACTCCATTTATGTTTAGTGTTTACCAAAACGCTACAAACTTTCAGTCATATTTTTACGCGCGAAAGCTTATAGTTAACATTAGTATCACTGTATCAAACTGGATGTTTGACTGGATGTCTTAAGACATGACTGTCTTCTGAAGACTGTACTAGAGGGGAAGATAGAAGGGAAACGGCCAAGAGGAAAACCAAGACGGAAGATGCTGGACCTACTTGTGGAGCAAGAGGAAAAAAAGATCAGTTACGAGGAATTGAAGAGAGGAGCACAGAGCCGGGTCGGATGGCGCCATCGTCATTGAAACCTGCCTTAGGGCAAAGCACGCAAAGAAGAAGAAGATCAGTAATGCTAAAATATAAACTGCTCCTGTCAGAATTAAACGCATTGAATCTGATATGATTATAAATGAAGCACACACAGTCAGTGAACGTGGTGTGCGTGTGTGTGTGTGTGAACCTAACCCAATTGTAGAAAAAAATGAAACATACATGCTTTACATTCATTCATTCGTTCATCCATTGATACATTCAGGCATTCTTTCAAAGTTCATTAAGTTTTAACAAAACAACTAACAGACCACTGCTATACTACAGTAATACAAGTTGTCAAGAGCATCAGAAGACACCTTTGTCGTCACTGCTGATAACAAAAAAAATTGAGCTAATGCTCACGAGACGCGCGAAAGCCTATAGCAGTTCCTGTTCGCAAACTGTCAGTCTATTTCCAGCTGTTTTCGCGAAAGACTGGCCAACAACGGTAAAATAACGACTTTTACGGGGGTACCGCTCCTTGATGCCGTCATGCGCAGGTTTCCTTGAACCTAGAAAATCGAGACTTAGACCATCAAAATCTACGTTCAGTGCTAAAAATTTCATACGCAGCTTGTCTATGTCTATCTCTATCTCAATTGGTTTCAGCGCAATTCGCTCTTGAAAAGTGTCTCGCAGCCCAAAATCGCCAAAAAAATCCGTAAAAACACCCATTTAAGCGTTCAAGGTCATCCAAGGTCATTGAAACCGGTGGCAATCAAAAGCCAGTGTACGACTTCCTATTAGCGATTAATAGTAACCTAGGCCCTATCTCGCACCATTACTGAGATACAGTGACTTATTGGCCAAAAATCGCAAATTTTGCCCACCCCCCTCACATTTAGCGTCCTCGTTCGGGATGACCCCCTTCGAATTTATGGAAAAGCTTTACGGTTCCTGAAACTAGAGTCTTCCTTGCAGCGACAGTGAAAATTTGGCAATTCTAGCAATTCTAGCTTGCACCGTTTTTGACTGATCCACCCGTGTGACAGACGGACAGACAGACAGACAGAACTGCGATGGCTAAGACGGGCTGAAAGCAGTAGCTGCTTTCGCGCGTAAAAACCAACATCAACCGTTGCATCAGCTACAAACTACTTTTCTGTATTCAGCCACATGAACCAACATATACAGCATCAGCAGTATTGGATAACTGTATGGTATCAGGAAATCAATGTGCTGTTAGCGAGTCCAATAAGGGCCGATTGATTCATGTCCAAGTTAACTTCTAGGTTACTTAATCTAGGTTATCTTAGTCAAGAGCTTAGACCAAATTCGACTAGCCGAATTTTTTTTCCGGCGGCTACGCGTAAAATCTTATATCGGCTAAGCCGCGGTTTAGCTGAAAACTTTTTCGGGGCGGCGGCGGCTAACCGAAAAAATTATTCGGCGACGGCGGTTATGGCGGCGGCTTAGGGGTTTACCTACACTTTATAGGGGGAGGGGGTACAGCCCTTTAGAACGGGTGCACCAGGCACCAGCCTCACTATCGACGACACATGGTCTGTAAGCACCCGACTATCTTCTTGTGGACAAATTACTGAGGTCGAATACATGTGCAAATCAGTCTTTACTTACAGCAGCAGTTAAATGTCTATAGAGCGGCAATCAATCCAACGATCAGGTAATGACTGCAATTAGTATCGTTTACTACACTGTGTCCGAAAAAAGTAACCACTCTCCACATTTTTCTATAACTGCAACAAACAACATCGGATTTCAACAATATTATATGGCAACAGTGTAATATCAAATTGCAAGCAAGCAGGCAAATTTCTCCTAAATCTTTGGACACTAGTCGCAACGGGTTTAGTGAGGTCACCACAAACGTAAAATGTCCAGTAAAATGTCCTGCGTCGATCGTCTTTGATCACACTCACAGTGTCCACGACTTATTGAGAAAATCCGCGATAAACTTTCAGCATCAAGCCCTTTCTCTTTCCTAACACTTAACGATCTTCTGCGGAAAAAAATCAGGTTTGCTGTTTACGTTGATTGCCTCAGCACGTCACATCGATCCATTCATGTGACCGCAGTGCAAATATAACGCCATCTTAGCAATGGAGATATAGCATGACACGATAGGTCGTGAACGATTTCAATTTTAAATATAAGCCTGTTATTAAAGGCAACCAGAAATAATTTTTCGTCTTCTTGTAGGTATATTTAGCGAAACTCTTCGTATAAAATTTCAGAGTTGTAGCTATTATACAGCATTTGCAATACTCATTTATATAACACCACCGTTAAAATTACATAACAGTGGACCGATAAACGTTCACAGCAAGCGAGGTCGCTGTTCATGTCTATACTGCACCACTATTAGTATGAAATGGGGTCTTTTTTGTTTTTAATGACTGCTATCGAACTGATAAAATTTTGAAGTATTGACAGAGAAATTGATTTGACCATGCTTTTCGGAGACGGTGCTTCAATGCTTGCACTAACTGATGAGACTCAGGGTCGGCATAAACAGCTGTTGCCATAATGCTCCAAACGTTTTCAGTTGGCGATAAATCCGGTGAATTAGGCGGCCAGTACTCTGGTGGAATGTAGTAGTATTATTATGTAGTGTCTAATATTTGAATCCAGCCAGGTGATTGTAGCCTGCGCACGAGCGCCATCCTGATGAAGGATTCCTTCACGAATTAAGTCAGTGCTTGTCTGCGTGATTTTTGGGTGACGTCATTATGTTGACTCGTATAAAAATATCGACCAAGTAGCCGACGGTTGTGATATTTTGCACACGGTATTGTATTAAATTTCCCTAAGCGTCAATAGCAGTTTAATAATTATTTGATACTTTTAACATATTTTAATTTGCCATTTAAAATCGTTCACGACCTATCGTGTGACCCTATATTTTGCCGTCGATATTTTAACATTTTAGTAACTCCGCTACTGAATATATCATTTAGTGGCATTTTGTGGTTACTTCCGGATTCAACGAGAATCAAGCGTGTACGAACTTTTACTTGAATTTGTTCAGATCTGACCTTTCTGTTGACCATTGGCCAAGGGGTTACTTTTTTCCGGACACAGTATGTACTGTTGTCAGTCTGTCGTCACTTGCTGACTATGACCAATGCCATCTTGTGCTTTCATCGCGAGCACACGTGGCACGTACGCGAATGGCGCAGCAACAATGATCGCATCGCGAAATGTCGACGCCGTTCAAGTGCTATTTGCCGCCGATAAGGTCATCTTTCTGCCGTCGCATCGCCGAAATCTGAATACGAAATCGAAAAGAACGCCCACCATCTTACGCTCTGACAACCCGTCTACGTACATCAATGGAACACATGGACGTTCTTTTGAGAAATTCGCGGAGACATAGCTCCAAAGATCGCTCATGCTGCGACGATGCGGTGGCGCGTCGAGTGTCGGCGCAGATTAAATTCGCAGCAGAGTGAAGCTGTGGACGGCGATCGGCGACGGACGGACGGAAGAACGGGCGGTGAAAGGTAACCGGAATGCGCTGCCGTCTAGGAAACAATTCCTTTCTTACCTCATAGACGCCATTCACAGCGATTTAATATTCTGCCTGTCCTCCTATCGTCGAGTCGACGGCGGGTGAAGCGCTCAGCGCAGCGCACTCTGTCGGTCGGTCGGCGTAGACTTGGTAGTCAGTCGTGTTGGCGTGGCGTTCGCTCGCTCGCTGAAGCTGCTGCCGTATGGCTGCGGGCATGCGCGTACACGCCACCGCCCGGCGATGGACTCGACCGCCGCCAGGGGGCGTCGGGTTGTGATGTCGACACCGATCATCACTGACCCGCACCTATTCGGCGCTGGAATCACGTCGAGCACTCAGCGACTTGACGTCATCAGCGCCGCCGACTGAACTGGTACGCCGAAGACAGTCTGCACGCGACGACAACAAACGACTGACCTCTCCCATATTGTCCGTAATGGATTCACCCTCGGACGACAACTGCTGGTTCAATATAATTAACCTTGGCGACGAAGGTAGGATGCGGTATGTCGTCCACCTCTTCTGGCAACTGAAGAACGATGACATCTGCACTTGACAGAATAAAGTGGAAATCAGCCACAACCTAGACTAGTGTATCGGACGTACGGACACAAGTGAAAAGAAATCATGCCGACCTATGTCATTGTAGGCTATGCTGTCTTTGTACGCCCTGTAAATCGATAACTACGTGCATGCCGCTGAGAGCCCCTAGCAGGCTTAAGCCTGTAAGTTAGGCCTATATCCTAGACTCTATGCCTATAGTAATTATACTGCAATCCATTCTAAGAGTAACGTGCTAATAATACCCGATTTTACGGGGAAAGTATAGACCGCGCTGATGGACAGATATCTTTTCGGTTTTTGACGACCAAATGGACAACGGAAGCTTATGGCGCGTTTTTTTAAATCACAGTCAGTGGCGGATCCAGAATTTTCCAATGGGGGGGGCGGGAGACGCCGAAGGCGTCGAGACGTAGGGTCGAGGCGCCGTAGGCGC
>Ga0209367_1011214_pt1 | contig 11920 bp, 4 predicted proteins | sample WorMetLIZISLAND2_FD_187412 | JGI IMG/M metagenome (GOLD analysis project Ga0209367, IMG submission 187412) | Marine gutless worms symbiont microbial communities from Max Planck institute for Marine Microbiology, Germany - Olavius geniculatus... ... | reverse complement strand
GTCTAGGTTACTATTAATCACTAATAGGAAGTCGTACACTGGCTCTCGATTGGCGCCGAATTCAATGACTTTGAATGACCTTGAACGCGAAAATAGGGAGTTTTCTGGATTTTTTGGCGATTTTGGACCGCGACACAAGTCTATATCATTCACAAGATGGCGCCACGGAACTATCGTTATGCGATCCAGAATTTGGTATTTTTTATATTAACTTAGCGTGAACACCCCAATTTTCAGCTAAACTATTGAACCGGAACAGCTATAGGCTTTCGCGCGTCTCGTGAGCATTAGCTCAAATTTTTTTGTTTTCTTTGGCTGCTGGAATCCTTTCAGACTGTCTATCTAAGGGCACGCACGCACGGTCGAGTAGAGATGGTACAAGGCGCTGTCTATGCCGACATTGATCACGCGACACAACAGAGTGAGTGTCGCGGCTACGGGACTTAGATGCGGTACATCAGTCGGCTGGTGATCAGCTGTGTTGCGTGAAACGCTAACGACATTACTAATGACAGAGGCTACTGGAAGTGACAGTGGTCGACACGCCGTGCTGTCTCGAGTGGACATACGGGCCAGAGCCCACATGAATGTTTGATGCGTGGATCGACCCGCCGACCTGTGGGAACTAGGGTATAAAAATGTGACGTCTGCAGACCAATTCTATTTTTAATACTACAGACTTAGGCTGTCTGTAGTTGGGAAAAACAGTCAATACCGGTAGGACTGCACGGCGTTGTTTAGTGGAAGGACTGTGTCCACTGTCCACAGCTAAAAGCGCTACCTGTTTGATGTCTGTTGTTTGACGCGCGTGTTTCACTCAACAGACGATAGGCCCACTGATCAGAGGATGCTGCGGCTAGACACTGGCTTCAAAGACACAAGAAGGATGAGCTGACATCATAGGCCTATTCAGTCTGCTAGTCGACAGGTCTAGGCCTATCCGAAGCCGTGCAGTCACGCGTCCTACAGACTACAGTAGGCCTAGTAATGACAACAGGCTAACAGCTCTTACGACTGATACGATTTTTCCTACACCACAACGAGCGAGTTCTCAAGCGACGATTAACTGTGGGGCTTAAGTACGTACAATATTGTCCTTGTCCCCTCCCCCAAATCCGTCTACTGACATTTGAGAGGAGGGAAAAAGGAGATTTGGGGGTCGAACCCCAGCCAAAACTTGTAGTTGCATATTGCAGCCAAACCGTCGGTCCTACGCTAGCTGCCACCGGGCGAATACAAACGACGAGTCAGCGATTCCGGCTTTTGCCAAATCATCTTGGTTCTTTTTATAAATTGAAAATGATCCGAGGTTATAGTGGCCCTATCGCATCGATGAGCTGCAGAGGAACACTTTTTCAGGGGCCTATAAATTAACAGAACGTGTGACTGCGACAGTTCGAGAAACGCGGCAAGCATTTCCGGTCAGTCGAAAAAAAACAGCGATCGAAAGACATGTGCTACGGTCAGTCGGCGGATAGGCATAAGCGATACTAGCGGCCAATAAGTTTGGTTCTGAATTGCAATTATAATTGTGTGTTTTAATGTGCTTCCTTCGTGTGTTTTATTCTGTTGATTTATCCTTCCTGGACATTGCTTTTTTGTGTCGCATGTTTGTTTTTTCTGTCTTTTTTTGTGTGCGTTGTACTGTTGTATTGCTACCTTTTGGGTGAATAAAGATATTATAATAAAGCGCCCAAACTGAGCAGTAAATAGTAGTAGCCTGTTGCCAGTGGCGTAGCCAAGGAGGGGGTGGGGAAGGGGGCCCACCCCCAATCTTCAGACAAAACATAAACATACGTTTAAACTGCATGAAATTAGCCAATTTGATCAGTTTAAAATAATTAAAATCGTTCCCACCAGATCTCATTTTTAAAGCTAGAATGCACCAAATTCGAGTTCGGCTGGGGCTCCGCCCCAGACCCCGCTCGTGGAGCTCACAACGGTCCCCAGACCATCTAGCTGGATTTTAGCGGGTTCTACTTCTAAGGAAAGGGAGGGGAAGGGAGACGAGGCCCTCCAATTGAAATTTCTGGCTACGCTACTGCCTGTGCCGGTGTCGAAGGCACGTTTAAAATACATGTATATGCTCCATACCGATCTGCCAGCCGGCGTTCGTGAAAGATGCCAGCGCTACACTATGGTAGTGGATAGTGGACACTGTAGCACCGTCACAGACTGCTGCTATAACAACCTGGCATATACGAGGCCCTCAACGTGACGTGAAGTCCGCAAGGACGCGTGACTGACGACCATTAAGCCTCCGCGCGCGAACACGTGCCTGCCTTCCGACGGGCCAGTCTCATAAAACGCAGTCGATTACGTTGTTTGCGATGCCCTTCGATAGACGCTTGTATAGCGCCCTCGCGGCGATTCGCCACAGAACAGCTGTATACTGTAGGCCTACCAACATGTGGCCATCACCGAGTGAGGCAAACTCGGATACGAGCCATCCGCATATAAACAGTGATTTACCGTAAGGGACCTGTACTCACTTATCAGATCTCTATTTGCTATTATGTAGTCGCATATCCGGTGGGCATTATTATGCTGTGGCCACTCTTAATACTTCAACTGCTGGGGCTCCTCTTCATTTTGGCTGAAATGCAATGATCTTTTAAGCTATAGGTTTAAGTTGTACATTATTAGTGGCAAAACGACGCCTGCACGGCGACTTTCGAGTACACGAAACCGTGTAGCCTCGCTATTAGGCCTAGTGACGCATTATAGACCTACGAATGCACGTTCTGAACTCGTCAGTCGTCACTGCATCGCGTCAGTATAGGCCGATATACCAAGGAATTGCTTTTACAGGGTGCGGCAAAAAAGTGGACCCCTAAAGTTTCTCGCTTTTTTCTCAGCAACCGTTTGGAATTTTAATTCGAAATTTACAGATTTATTTACAAAAACCTTCTACATCTAACTGCTAAGTAGAACATGATTCTGTAGAAAAACGACGAAATTACAGACTTTTTAACATGATCGCCTACCGATTTTTCAGCATTCAAAATGTTCCGGCTACAACCCAATTTAATAACATCGTTGAAACAACACAGATAATAATGATCAGATGCCAGAATTCCCATGTCACTGTGAATGTTCGAAGTATCCACCGCCAGCTCCAAGCTACACCACCAGCCTCCAGTTGCCTTATTTGAGAAATCTTTAACAGCCTTGTCGATCGGTCCCTGTGGCAGGTTGTCTCAGATAACTTGAAACGCTTCCTTGAATTCTGCGCATGTTTTCGGCTTTGTTTTAAGCTTGCGGTAAACCGCGAACATTGCACCCCGTACGTGATAGTCCATTGAGTTTATATCCGGTGAATTTGGAGGCCATTGGTTTTTTTGTAATGATATCTGGACAGCTGGCCCGCAGCCAGTTCTGTGCGCTGCTCGGCGTTGCGAGCTGTGTGTGCTGACGCGCCGTCCTGCTGGAAGATGAATCCGGTGGGCAGCCGGCGATTGCTTTAAAGGAACGATAATTTAGTGATAATTTATAAGCAATATAAATTACTGTTTATCAAAACGTCACTGTGACGTCATTTCCAGTAACATGTAGCCAATTTTTGAAAATTAAATAGCATTTTAGCTTGAACATTTTTTAATGCTGAAAAATCGGTAGGCGTTCATTTTAAAAAGTCTACAACTTCGTCGATTTTCAACGTATTCATATTTTACTTGGCAGTTAGATGTAGAAGGTTTTATTAAATAAAGCTGTAAAATTTCATATTAAAATCCCAAACGATTGCTAAGAAAACGGTGAAAAACTTTAGGGGCCCACTTTTATGCTGCACCCTGTATAGTCGGGGAGCCGACAGGGGTTACCATACACCCTCTCTGGGATTAAATCCCATGCATATTTTATTGTACTTTGAGGGCTGAACTTTAGAAAAAAATATGTTAACAGGAGAAAAATTTGTGATGGTACAACTTTTGGGGGCACCGCTTCCCTTAAAATTTGGTAGGGCAAAAAACGTCCAAAATTTAGTACGTTTTACGACAACTTTCTTCCCAATCCTTCCACACAACGGCGCACATTTTTTACACGCTCAACGCCGGCATGGTGCTCACATTAGAATCGCGCGAAGATGCTCACATTAGGGCCGCTATATAGCTTCATTTCCACGCCCTGACAGCAAAAAAAATGTGCCAGCACGTCTTTTAATATCGCTCACCAAGATTAGACAAAAAAAACAAAAAAAGCAAAAAACGACTAGTTTGACAAATAATCTAATTCGTGTTCGTTTGGAAACAAAGAGCTAATTTTCCAATAAAAGACTGTTTTCTGCGTTTCAGATACATGGTGCTAACGGAAAAAATATTACATTTATGCCGAAAAATTTTACACAAAAACGCTAACGATGACCTCACGCAACGTACAGAGTAAGTATTAAATGAGTCCACTTCGTTGTTTTTTTATTTATCTGGAGTGCTCACACTTAGACGCATGCTCACATTAGCCTCCCTTCCCCTACATATAGACCCCCTGTATCTTGTTGTTCTTTAAATGTTTCGTCGTCGATAGAGGCCTCAGACAGCCTTTGCACACTCGGCATACATTTAGTGATTTAACCTAATTGAGTTAAGCTGACGATGGGATGGCGTCGTGGTAAATAATGCATAAGCTTATGGGGTGTTTACACGATCCAGCAAACGTCCAGCAAACTTCCAGCAAATGTTTGGACGTTTGTTGAATCGTGTAAACACCCTATTAGCTCCTGCTCTTACCATCGCAGCAACCGCGACGCCGCATGCCAGATATTGACGTGCAGCCGTCAGGGGAGCTGTTAGTTAATTATTATTGCGTCGCTTTTGACATCGTTGTTGCTGGTTTAGTGCTGGTTGCTTGGCGGAGCTGCTTTCAGAACACGAGACAAGCATATCAGTGTCACGGAACAGCTTTTTTTTTCAAATTGCTGCCGGTCACTTTTTGCATTCTTTTTTTTCTCGCAACCTTTTGTTACGGCTTTATGCTAAAATTACTCATAAAATTGCAGTACGTAACGTTGTGCGATAGAAAACGGAAATAGTCCGCGAGGTCGAAATGTACGTATGAACGAATGCAATTAGGGCCTACGGGCGACTGCTGTGAAGTAATGGTGAATTTAAACTTTTTCCAGGTTATGGAATTGTTTGAAACACGCACTCACAGTAGAACAGTGATCAGCAATAAAGTCGCTGAAATAAATGTAAGAGACCTCGAGACAAATTCACACGTCAGTTAAAGCGCGTACAGAGCGACGTAACTGAACTGAACTGGCGTGGTTTAGTTTTTGACGAACTGGCCTGTGTGAGCAAGCACCAATGCATTACAGTAGGCACCGTTTAACTGCGTCGATATCTACGTGACTACGGGCACGTACTCGACAACCAATCACCAATGGGCTTGTCCTGCTCGCTCATTGGTCAGTTCATCAAAACTAAACCATGTCAGTTCAATCAGTTCAGTTCAGTTACGTCGCTCTGTACGCGCCTTTAGTATTTCAAGACGCTACTTCGCACGGGCGTATCTTCAAATTTCAAATCTATGTTCACAAAAAACAGCAAAACTTCTTTATATGGGCGTCAAGCCCTGCCACTTCGATTTGCAGTGAATCGAAGCTGCGTACAGGCATTGTATCATGCTTCAAAAGTTCGTAATCAGGCCTAGCAATGATGACAAAACCAAAAGTTAAACAACAGAAATAAAATTGTCCAATCAAATGATCAAAACACGTACACCTTTGTTCTCGTAAGAAATGTAGCTGTCATTGGCTAAGCTTGTAGCTAAAACATTAACCTAAACAAACAAGTTAGGCCTATATTACTAATTGTCCCACTATGTGTAATATTAGAATATGCAATAGGCCTATTTTTGACAAGCTCGACCAGTCAAGCCGTTAAATATCACAGTTGGGCAATGCCAGGTTTTAAGCCCACGGTAGATTCAATTACACAGCATTAGACATCGTGTGTTCTCTGTGTGCAGTCGTTATATTAGTTCTGCGCGAGAAAATGTTCACCTGAGACTGAACTGGGAGAATAAACGATCAAACATGAGCTGAAGTGATGAGAATTCACGCATTAGCGACTAGAGAGCAGAGGGTATTCGAATGTCAGATCAAAACAGTCAAGACTTGATGGGGTTTAGACGTAAGCTTACGCTACGTCTTTGTAGTTGGTGCGAGGCTTTATCCCGCTTTCTCCAACACTAACCGCTAGTAGGCCTAAATATCACCGATAAAACAGCATAACAAAAATCTTCAAAACTCAAGTAGGCCTAGTTGTCCGTACGGAAACCTCAGATATGGGTACCCTTTCAAAACGCATTAGCCTATTATTACGCTTGACAGCATGTAGGCCTAATGCTTCGCGCGTCTTAGCCATCGTTCAGGCGTTTGTCTGTCCGTGTGTCTGTCCGTCACACTCTGCGATTGTATCAAAATGCATGCTAAGATTATGAAATTTTTACTATGGGCTGCATCACGGACTCTAGTTTTTGGTGACGAAATTTCGTGCTCCTGGGTTAGGGGGTTCCCATTAAAGGAGGGCGTCAAAAAGGGGTACCCCCTAAAAAATTCGTATTTTACCACTATTGGCTCGACCAGCGTGAAAACGGTCGCAGATACGTACAGACTTGCTCTTGCTGTCACACGCATTTGTGACAAGATTTTTAAGCGTATCAATATCGATGACCTTGATCATTTTGAACCCCCCCAACATAAAAGTTTTTTAGTAACTTTTTTGCAATTTCGTGCTGCAACACACATTTTAAGAATGAATTGCGCCAAATGGCTAGAGATAGATTGAGACAACTTGCATATGAAATTTTTAGCATCAAACGCAGATTTTAGCAGTTCAAGTGCCGACCCTCTAAGTTCAACAAGGCCTGCGCACGCGAGGGGTACCCCTGTAAAAAGTGGTTATTTTACCAATATTGGCTCGTCTAGCGTGAAAACAGTACTGTTGCAGATAGGCATAGACATGCTGCTTATCATAACAGCACCGGTAACAAGCTTTTTAGCGGTATTGACATCGATTACCTTGAAAGACCTTGAACCCTCAAAATAGGAGATTTAAATGTTTTTGGCAATTTTCGGCTGCAGTGCACACTTCAAGGGTGAATTGCGACAAAATGGCTGAAACTAGACCAAGACAATCTGCGAACAGAAACTGCTAAGGCTGTCGTGCGTCTTATAAGCTTTGCTCAAATTACTTCTTTTATTGCACGTTGTACATTGATTTTTAAGTGGCAGCACCGATGCTGTCGCGCGTCCCGTTAGCATTGCTTACATTATTTTTTGAATGTTTGATGCAGTGGTCAAATAAAGCGTTGAACTATAGGCCTACAACATGAGCATTAACGTTTAAAATACTTTTCTGCTGCAGAATAATATTTTGGCCTGGAATCCCAGTGGCCGTATCGAAATAATGACTGAACACTGTAGGGACTATTTTTATTGCGGCGACACTTGTCTCGATATGAAAACGGAAACATCCAGCGGGAGAACTCGCACGCGTAGGAATGCGTTGGGGGCGATGTCCGAATTACCTTTATAACACCATATTGCTCGCCAAGGAATCATCACAGGCGCGCGGTAAATGGGCCGTGTCAAACCGGTTTCGTCATCAGAATGCTTGATCAGTTGATCGTCGCCGATGTCGTCCTTGCAAGCGGTGCGCCGTGTCTTTGGCGTTTGACATCGTAAAACGTATGCGGTCTGACGCTTTGCCATTGTCGTTTCCACTCGCTAATGACTAAGCTGAACTCATAGTTACGTTTTGTTTATCCTATCTTTGACTTCCAGCTGTTCCCTTTGCGAGCAATCACGGAAAATTGACTCGGCGAATTAAAGCGGACCCTTTCAAAACAATAGCCTACGGTTCCAATTGACCGACTTTTTAGTGACCGATTTCAGAAAAAGCGATCGGCATTAATTTACGACGCTTTTCTGCTGCTATTATCGCCAACAGCCGTGATAAATTGATAATTTGTTGTAGGTCTACAATATCATTTACGGCGTCTATTCGCCATCAGTGATGTTTCGAGTACAGTTCTACATGAGAAGTTCAGTTCTAAATGAATCTGTACCGATCAAAGTGCATACCTTGTAGAGTGAAATGAAACGAAATTTCTCGTTGTGAGTTTATGTCAAGATGCGTTTGCGGCCAAAAATCCCAGCAGATTTCCTCCTTCAGTCTCGATTTTTGGCCGTTGGCGCTCGGCACTATATAATATACATGTAGCCTATATATAAAATATAAAATATAAAAAAAGCCTCTTTGCCAGTACGAACAGCCACGTCAAATCTTGTCGTCGTCATGTTTCGCATAAAGCAGCACACGCAAAGTGATAGAAAAACAGAGTAGGCCTATAAAACCTTATAGAATTTTGCAAATTATAATAATGATGACGATAATATTGATGATGACCGTAATAATTATGAAGAACATGATATAGTAATGACGTTGTTGTCGTCGTGGTTATTACTGCCAGAGCTGATCAGTAATGAATTCAAATTATTATGTAGTTCGATTACAAATAACAACTGTAATTTGTAATTAAATTACATTTGGTTCGATGTAGGCCTAATTTGTAACTTGTAGTTTAATTACTTTGACATGTAATTTGTAATTTTATATTACTTTATGATTATAAATTACATCTGAAAATTTTTTTAGTGGTGACGTCTGTTTATCACCATATCAATCTTCTTTACTTTTTCAGATACCCACTTGTAAATAAACCTTTAGTGCAGCAACTTTTGTAATATTAATTAGAAAACAAGATCAGCAATCGCGTGTAATTTGTAATTAAAGTAATTTGAAATTACGTAGACTAATTTGTAATTAAATTACATGTGAGCCAGTAATTTGTCCAGCTCTGAGCAAAATGCCCCGTTCGTTCTTCACCTAGACTCTACTGCGTGCTGCTGCTGCGCTGCAGGTATTAGATACACGGACTGGCACATCAGTCGCAGTCGCAACCGATAGACAGGTCTAATCCGTGCTTAGCTTGCACTGACACATTCACTGCTGTCTCGTCGAAGATTTTGCATTCACTGCAACTCTCTCAACTCAACTACGCCGTAAGCCTGAAATGAGTGGAAACGACACTGATCTGTTCGTGTTAGACGATAGGTCGCCGTTCGACAACTGGTGGTACAAGACGCTCATCATCACGCTTTACAGCATCGTCTGTGTCGGTTGCATCGTCGGTAGGTACAGTGGTCACGGCCTTTTTCGATACTCTCGATTACCAGGGGGTAATTTATACCTGTACTATTTAGTACGGCGTACTACAATCACTTATTTTCGAGGCGGTATACGCACAGGCACTTCGCTGTGCAGTTGCGAGGCTCAAAAAGTCGCAAAAATACAAAATTGCTACGCAGCAGATGCGTTTATCAAGCACATGCGCAAGCTCGTCTTCCGCCATAGCTGTTCGTGTCCCGCAGACCCTACTAGGGAGCTTACTCCCTAATCCCTATACTATAGTCGGCTACAAATTAAGCGCTGTCGACGTATATGACCTGACTTGACTGTGAAACTTTAGTCTGGAGATTAGACCCAATATTATTTCAGCGCTATTCGAGAAATTTTGGACAACAAGTAAACTATATACAGAATGCTTGGAACAGAAACGACTGTGGTCATTATAAAAGCCATAACTTAATGTAATACTATCACTTATATTGTTGTTGCTCAAAGTATATGTGACGAAAGTACGACGGCCGCAGACATAAAAATTGCACATAGGCCTAAGTCAGATATAGAAATCCACTAATTGCTTTTTTGTGTTGAACGCGCAGAAATGATACTAAGCCTATCTATAGTACCGATATAGAAATAGCAATTACGCCGCGATCTTTACCGTTGCTCATAATAACGGCAATTTATACGCGGTGCCTAAAAGCAAAAAGTCACTAGGCGCCACAGTCGCAAAAGAACAAATGTGCTTTCAGTAGCTTTTTGAACTTCGAAGCTGAGCTTTGTTCTTGTTTTTGGCCCTGCAGTGAAAACAGAGATGTATTCAAAGTAATGATACGGTAGGTAGTCTGTACAAACAAGAAGCCCAGCTGTCGCTAGGATAGCCGACCGTACTGGTTATCAGTGACCTTCAAGGTCATCCAAAGTCATTTCATGTAAGCTGAAAGGGCATATGCCATTTTTTATTAGTGATCAATAGTAACCTTGGCCCTATCTCTCACCGTTTCTGAGATATGGCCACTTACAGCTTGAAACGTTCCACTGAAAATTGCGGCTAAATCGCTGCAGACGGAGACATAGTTACTATGGTCAGTGAATAGGTAGTCGCCAGCCCTATTTGACGATACTATCGTCCACCCACTACGGCTTACCGTTTAGCCACAATACCGCACGATTGGCATACCATAGTGCATTATGACTCTTCAAGGTAATTGAAAGTCAATAATTTTATGTCATTTGAAAGCCAATATGCGACTTCCTATCTGTAGATCACTAGATCAGTAGCAACTCACGCCCCGTTTCGCACCGTTTAGCCACTAATACATCCGTGACAAACGACGACGACGACGACAGACAAACAACAACTCGTACCATAAGCTCGACAGCGACAATATTCAGTATGAGTGTATGTTGCATTATACTAGGTTACTTCTTTCTTTGCCCACGTTTATTTGCTTAACTTAGGAACATTGTCTCTCTTGTGACAAGACACTGTAGCACTATGCGGCAATGCAGTTGGCGTCTGCAGGCGTATGCTACAAATACAAAACAAACGTTGTATCTTTGAAAGACAACACAAACAAATAGGCCTAGGCCTATATATTAATACTGATAAATAATCAGAAACAGCACAACAGAACAGTTTATCGTATAGCATCCTATCCTTAATGAGAACAACTAATATGTTTTATAAATACATCGGCGATCCCACTGATTATTATAAATCTCTCAATATTATACGAAATACGCAAATTGTAATCCCTATCTGAGCCTCACAGCCGGCTAGACTTATCTGGCTCAGGAGCATAATGCGCAGCGACCGACCAGCAACAGAAATAATAAGCCAGACAAGGTCTGCGGAAATGAATTTTGCCACCTATCGCTGCTGTACGCTATTTCTAGTGTTTTTATGCACATTTAAAAGCTCCTCGGCGAACTCCCGGGAGCTTCTGGCGGTGTCCGTCATTTGTCATTCGAGTCGCTTCTGTACTCCTGTGTATACAACTGTCTACGACAGTCGTATTGGTGCACGAGATTAAGTCTTGCAAGCTAAACAGTTATGCTATATAATACACGTAATTTGCGCAAAGCTTACGTGAAGTGCAACAGCATCGATGCGCAGGCTTTCTTGAATTTAGGGGGTCGGGACTTGGACTGTTAAAATCTACGTTTAACGCTGAAAATTTCGTACAGACCTGGTCTTGGTCTATCTTCAGCCATTTCGGCGCAGTTTACTTTTGAAATGTGTGTCGCAGCCCAAAATTGTAAAAAAAATCATTAAAACCCATTACTCTGGGAGTTCAGGGTGGTTCAAGGTCATCGATGTCGATACCTTTGAAAAACTCGTTATCAGTGCTTGTATGTCTAAGCTTGTATGTCTATTGTATGTCCAAGCAGTATGTCTGCGCCTATCTGTAACCGTTTTCACGTTAGACGAGCCAATAGCGGTAAAATAAGCAAGTACCACTTTCTCACGCATTCGTTTGAGGAAAACCCCTTTACCCAGTAGCACAAAATTTTTGTCACAAAAAAACTGTAGAGTTCTTGCGACAGTCACAGTGAAGATTTCGTGATCGTAGCATGCACCGTTTTCATATGGCTGCAAAGTGTGACGGACGGACGGACGAACGGACGGACGGAGGCCTGAGCGACAGCTAAGACGCGCGAAGAATTACAACGTCCAGCAAGCTTTATTGCGACTTTAAAGGTCAACTTTTACAACCGTCTTGACGGCG
>Ga0209367_1011213_pt1 | contig 11921 bp, 12 predicted proteins | sample WorMetLIZISLAND2_FD_187412 | JGI IMG/M metagenome (GOLD analysis project Ga0209367, IMG submission 187412) | Marine gutless worms symbiont microbial communities from Max Planck institute for Marine Microbiology, Germany - Olavius geniculatus... ... | reverse complement strand
TGCTCTCTCATGTCCGAGTAGACAGCTGACAAGACTGCACCTCGAAAAGACTTCTGGGAAGAAGAAACATCAGTATCACGCGCTTTAACAGCAGCAGAGCCTGTTGCTGATTTAGTATCTTTGTCAACAGAGAGAGAAACCTCATCTGCACCGAACATGGAAAGTACAAAGTTCAACCGGGTTGTCAATATATATCTATGACCTGGCGCTGGCGTCCGACATCAGCATTCAATTCTTCTACTTGCTGACGTAAATTGTTATCAGATGAAGTAGACTTACTGCGACCACGACTGCCAACTTGACTGAATGTATCAGCATCGTCATCACTATCACTGCAGTTGCCACTCTGTCTGGTGGGCGGGGCCGCCGCCGACGTCGCAACTTGTTTTTTTCCGACCCATCGCGTTCATAGAAGAAAGTACATAAACACAAGATACTTCAACTTTAAATTTACTTTTCTACAACGACTAGTGCTATAAGCAACAAAGAAAACCTAAATAAAAACCTAAATAAAAACAAATTTATAAGCCCGGAATAATAACACGTTGTTACTCCATAAGTCCCCGGCTTTTGTAACCCACTACGCCGCACTGTTTTTTTTGCAATAGTAGGCCCTAATCGTAAAACCGCCAAAATTTTCTAAGGCGAGCCGTAATAACCGTACGCGAAAAAACTGCGTTAGCCGCTTCCTTTTTTGAACGATTGTCATTCTGATACTTGTTGAGAGTGGTGACAGTTTCGGTGACAGTTGATTTCACAAATACGACATAGTAGCATGGCATATAGCAAGCTGTACAGTCATGTATGTCTTGTGCATTCAAAAGCAATCAATTTGGCAACTGCTGCAATCTTCGTCTAAATAAAAATGTGGTAAGGGTTCAGCGCTGAGTGACGAGTGACCACATTTTATACAGGGTGGGCCAAAAAAACCGGACCTGTTTGAGCGTTGATAACTCAGCAATGGTTACTGGTAGAAAGACGTGTAATACGTCAAAAGTTTCAAAATGCTGTAGAAAATAAACGACATATTTGCATACTGAAACATTTAAATATTCTTTGCCTAATTTGCATAAATATGCGTAACCCCCAAATTCTGCCAAATCTGAACGTAACACATTGATTTAACGTGGATATTTGAGCTTTTGTAACTTAGTGATGTTTACTGATGGAAAGGCCAAAAGTTTCGAAAATGTGTACCGAAGAAGATCACAACTTGCCTGTCTCAGCATATAAATATTCTTTGCCTGATTTACACAAATCTGCCCCACCACTAACATCATGCTAAATTGGCAGTAACACATGAATTTAAGTTGACTTTCTTTCAGCATACAGTGAAATATCAACAGTCATTAACACATACGTTAAGTTTAAATGAAATTTGACATAGGCAGTTGCCCAGCTTTTGCATTCAGTTTTTTAGGCAGCTGATCGATCGCTGGAGTCAATGTGTTCAGGATCAGCTGAGCCCAGCATTCGATAAGCACACGTTTTAGCTGGTCAGTTACTGAAATTTTGTGACCATGCTATCTGTTGCAATGCCCCCACACTGAATAACTTACAGAATTTTAATCTGGACTTTTTGGCATTGAGTTTTTGAGTTCAATGAACTCGGGCAAATGGGAGTGCAGGCAAATGCCTAATTTCAGGGGTAATAAAGATTTATGCAAATTAGGCAAAGAATATTCAAATGATTTGCTATGCAAGTTTGGCACTTTTTGTCTACAACATTCCAAAACTTTGACATATAACACGCCTTTATACTGGCAACCATCGCTGAGTTATCAACGCTCAAACAGGTTCGGTTTTTTTGGCCCACCCTGTACAGTGCCTCAAAATACGATGCAGAACTTTGTCGAATTTGCACCGACTATGACAATTTTTGGCCTTTATTAAAACAGCAAAGAAACTATAATTAAGTGAAGTGCATTCATTTTCCACCTCACCTAATTCGTGTCAATGCACTACCGTGTTGAGAATGGCCCCCTACCGCCCTCCTCCCTATGCGGCTGATGAGAGAGTTGTGTGTTGCGCAGTGCTGGTGATATTTGTGCTTGAGATCGTACTGAAGTTGACCGAGCATTTCTGGGCGTTCTGGGCCAGCAACTGGAATATCGCCGACTTCATCGTAACTTTTGTCTGCGTCGTCCTGGAATTTATGAGATTCAGCATCAGGGTAATTATGGATAACAATAACACAACTTGGAAAGGCTTGTTCAATGTTAAATACTGTCCAGCAGTATAGCCGCAGTATCATGCACGCAAAACACACAAAAACCCACGTGACCTTGACGTTTGACCTTGATATTTAAAAGAGGTTGTCAATATATGTATATGTTCATCCAAAACTTTGTCAAACTAAATGCAACAGTTCGTGATTATTATCGTGTTAAGAGAGAAAAGAAACTCAGCGTGTAGCGATGATGCTAAAACAATTATACTGCCGGCCCTAATATTATCACAACTTAGAAGCACGGTTAGATCGTAAATTTAGCAGCGCAAAGCAAGTTTATTTTTGAATGGAAGGACGAATGAAGAAATGAATTTTTTTTGAATTCTGAAGTAAAATTGACATAAACACGCTTACATTTTGCCCCCGTATTTTTATCATGAAACGCGATATTAGTGAACAGCACATTGATAGCTAGTCGATGTGCTGTGGGTAGGCCTTAATATAATAATATCACCTTTGTAAGATTTTTCGCTGCTAGCTTTTCATGTTTCAGTCCCCGCACGTTTTGTACATTTCACTGACAATTTTAAAAATACCTAGTGCTTTACAACATAGTCTTATACTAATGACCCTAATTCTAACATTTGATATTTTAAATTAAAAATTGGAACATCCATTACTCCTGCTGCGAGAAACGTTAACGCTATTTCTGTTTTTATACGTTTATTTGGTTTTCGAGTACGGAACCCATAGGAAACGGACAAACGGACCGTACGGACAGACGGGCACGTTTCGTAACGCGGCCCATTAGGATAGCCGAGTAATAGATATCAGCCTTTATTTGTCTAAATATTTCGATATCAAACACACCCACATGAAGACAGAAACAGACATTGAGTTTTTCCACCTTGGTGACAAATAACGAAATAAGTTCAAATTTGACGACTTGTGTGTGTTGATGATCGGTTGCGCAAGAACCCGGCTTCGTACATGTACCGGTTGTCGCGGGACCTGTCCAAACTGCGCATCATCCGGTCGGCGAAAATCGTGGTATACTTCAACAGCGCCCGTGTAATGATGGAATGTATCGCTCGGGCAGCCAAGGAGCTTCTGTTTGTCTGTACACTGATTCTGCTGTTCGGTTACATCTACGCCGTGTTCGGCGTGACCGCGTTCGACTACGACACGATAGAGCCGCAGCTTGATGTGCCGCTGAGCTTCCCCAAGTCATTCAACACCGTGCTCGACGCGCTCAAGTGCATGTGGCAGATCTTCACCAACGACCATTGGCTCGCCGTGCTCTTCGACGCCCGTCAGGTAGGGCCGGAAAATATTACATAGCAACTCACACCAAATACACAGTGTCTCAAAAAACCTGTGCCACTTTTATTGTTTGAATAACTTCGTGGAACATTGGCCGATTTTGATATTTTTGGCACGCAAAATCTCGAAACAACTTGACATGAATGACTTTAGTTTTGGTCACCTCACCTTAATACTGTCGTTACACTACCTGGTAAAATGCACAAGTCGCAGTTTGGCTGTTTAAAGCAATGAATTCATACTGCATTGTGCATGCATCGGCTCAGAAAATCACTAAAACCACAAATCATTGAAAATCTGTAATTTATTTAACAATAATAATATTAGTTTTAAGATCGTACGTCGACGAAGTGAAATGATGCATCAACAGCGAGTGAGCCGCTCTGGGTCAGCGCTTACTAAACGCGATGTTGGCGAGCGGCGTTTAGCGTCCACCGCTGGCGTTCGTGCTGAAGGAAAACATTTTCAGCACATGCTGTAATGCAGATGATTGTCATGTGACGCATGTGATTTTTTTGAGAAACAGTAACTGTTACTCTGTTTCTTGCTATTCAGTTAATTATTTTTGAGCCGCTGCATGCGCTACCCAGTACGAATTCATTGTTGTAAACGGCCAAACTACGACTTTTGAATTTCACAAAATAGTGTAGCGACAGTATTAAGGTGAGGTGGCCGAAACTATAGTCGTTTGCCTCAAGTTGTTTCATAATTCTGCGCGTCAAAAGTTATCAAAATTGGCCAATGTTTCAGAGAGTCATTCAAAAGATAAAAGTGGCACGGTTTTTTGAGACACGGTGTAGTTGCCATGAGAACTAAAGTGAAGGTACTGCAGCCGTTACAGGCTAGAAGCAAACCTCTTTTTAATAAAACTTTGCAAAAAAACAGCTAAAACTGCATTAACATTTTGAGAGATTAATTAAAATTTTAGGGAGGCAATATTTTTCTAAGGAGCGAGAAAAACTGGAAGCACAGGATTTTTTAGCCTTAGGTAGATAGGTAGGTGGGTTTAAGTTGGATGCAAAGCAAAAAAACAATTTCGCGATGGGCCAAAATTTGTACATTTGCATGCAGCATTGCCAATATTGACCATTATTATAGTGTTATAACAAGCAAAAATTATAGGCTAATAAATTAGTGTGGATTAATTGTCTGTCTATTTTCAGTCTCCAGCTCCTTACCCTTTAGGTTGAATAACTGTAGCTGCGATTGCAATGACGACTGCAACAAACGAACATTCTATTCAGTTGCATTGTAAAATTTTCCTCAGTGTATGGCCATACACTGCGTGTTCATTGCTTTGTATCAGACGTCGAGCAGATACGTAGCGTATTTCTACGTGCTGTCGTGGCTGTTCCTGGGGGCATATATCTTCCAGAACCTGGCCACTGGCGTGATGGTTAGCAGCTACCAGACTATTCGTGAAAAGATGGACGAACTGGAGGCCGGTGCAAGAGATGCCGCACTACAGCAGGCGAACGTCAATCAGCTGCTTGACAAAGTAGGCCTATCATATTCAACGACGCATTAGAATTATAGTGATAACACCAAAGTAATTGGCAGTAAGCGGAATCGGTCGTTTGTATTTATTTGCCAGATTGCAGCATAGAACTGGGGGTTTGGCAAGTGAATGATTGGCTGGCGGGTTGACCCACAAATGTCCTTTTCTCTTCAGGGGCAAGGACCATCTAACACATTGTGTCAATGGATCCCACAAGTGTACAGTAGTTCTGCCAAATGAAACAAAATCCGTCGAATGGTTTAAGCAAGACTCACAAATGTGACAGACGTCAGACAGACAGACAGACGGAGAGACCATGCGACAGAGAAATTTGTAGGAATAGTTGGAATTGCTGCGCGCTAGAGCGATTCTGTCTCATAAAAATAACAATAATAGCAATATACTAAAAGTATGATAATTTTTTTTATTGATTAATGCAGTTGGACGAAGAGAGTCAGCATCGTTTGGTGATGTCACGAGAACTGATGATTGAGAGCGCGCTCAAACAAGCCTCGGCTCATTCAGCTGCCTCGCACATGTCAGGCGTCCAGTCACTGGTCAGATCATCGAACTCTTGCAACTCTTAAGCCTATAGCATTATTGAACGAGTCAGTGAGTGAGTGAGTTTCTTAACGGGACAAAATAGACCAACGCGATATTCTCTCGCTTTGCGGGACTGCGTACGCCGTATTGCGACATCTTAACTTTATTGTGTTACTTACTTTCCTTGAACAAAAAAAAAATCTATGCATATTTTTATCGAACGGGACACTAACGTGCGCAGTGGGTTCGGGCCTAAAAATTGTGTGCATGCCGTCCATCCCTGGAAAACCTTGTGTCCCTAAAATTTTTATTGAATCCTAAAATATTTTTGCAGTTTATAGTTCGTTTTCAAAGTTCAAACGACTTCAAGAGTTCAGAATTTGTGATGAGCTGTGCCATGTATTATAGCTTAATGACATTTTTTCGTCTGCGGACTTTGCAACGACAGCATTGTTCTGGCAGCACTGTTTTCTGGACTTGCTGGAATTGTTTTGTTTATGGGTCATTAAAAAGTGCTAGTCGTAGAGTTACTAATGAAACACTTACAAATTGCTCTATTCGCTCAAACTCAGCGATATCCGCGTAGAGAACTGCTAGATGCAAATTATTGGTGAAGTCGACTTGACAAGTTGACTTGAAATAACTTGTAGGCATAATGAAACCGACGGCGCCAGAAAATTTAGACGGTGACGATACTACAGACCGACTTGGAAGGCCCAAGTGGACTCAACTTGAGTCACTCAAGTCAACTTACTCGACCCGACTCGAAGGTTTATACCTTACTGATGAGTCGTTTGTGTGATGCAGATGTCGGGTCACAGCGTGCACTCAGCGGCCAGCATGACAGCGGCGGCAGGCTGGCAGGCGACGGTCGAACTGAATCTGATGAACATAGCGTCTGATGACTCGGAGTTCTACTGGCCGGCTGACACGCTGTTCCAGTACTACCTGCTCATGGAGGCGCTGCAGGAGAACCTTCACGAGAGACAGGAACTGCTCCAGATGCTGACACAGATTGTACTGTCGTTTAACGACACCGTCGACTGACGTACAACACCCCGCGCCATGCAGCGCGCTGTGTTCAGATCAGAGGCGTCGCGGCCGAAGGACCCTGCTCAAAAATACCATGGTATACCATAGAAAAAGTACCGCCCCAAAATACCATGGTACTTTTCTCTGTGGTCACTGTGCAATGGTAGAAAATACTGGTACATGGTATAGCATAGTACATGGTATACCATGGTAAAAAGTACCATGGTATACTATGGTATACTATGGTAAAAAGTACCGCCCCAAAAATACCATGGTACTTTTTACCATGGTAAAAAAAGTACTCGAGGAAGAGAAAATGAGGATGACGCCCGATTGGTTATGCCCCAAAAATGTTCGGCTGTCGGAAAATGTTTTTATTCAAAAATTTTCGCCGAAAAATGCAAAATTTGAAGCTGAAATCTCACAATGTTTGTGGGGGGCGTTTAGAGACAAAATTGAAATTTTGAGCAAATATAATCTTCTCTGTCGAAAATTTGCAGCTGTATGTCAAAATTCTGTCGTAAATCTTCAGTGTCAATCAGTCAATTGCAACTACCTGCATCGCATGTAACTTAACACGGCGCTTGTATCCGGTTCCGTCATATCGACTCAACTGTTATGCGTAGTCGAAAAACTCTAAAACTACGATATTTTGTGACGACTTGAAGTTGATAGCAACAGTTTAAACCGGAACATACTGCTGAAAGCATTCTTCATACGGCTTGGTTAATCAGATTTCTTGCAATACGACGATGACATAATGTTTCGAGTGCGGACACATTTGGAGACTACATCGTGGTCCACAAAAAGTGACACTTTTATTCTTTGAACAGCTCCGTGAAGCATTGACCGATTGTAATATTTTTGGCATGCAACATCAGGAAGAAACTAGACGCAAACGACTGTAGTTTTGGACACCACATGTTAATGTTGTCGCTACAATACCTTGTGAAATGCAGAAGTCGTAGTTTGGCCATTTACAACAATAAACTCATACTGGCTAGCGCACGCGTTGGCTCACAAATGAAAGTAGCTGCAAACACAACTGGCAATAATTCTCTCAAAAAGTCACACGTATCACATCAAATCATCTCCATTAAAGCATGTGCTCAAAATTTGATCGTCTGGCACGAACGCATGCGGTAGGCCTAAACGTTGATGCCACTTGCCAACAGCACACTCAATAACCACGCAACTAATGCATATTTCACAAGATAGCGTAGCAACAGTATTGAGGTGAGGAGGCGAAAACTATAGCCATTTGCGTCTAGTTTCTTCTTGATGTTGCACGACAAAAATTATTAAAATCAGCCAATGTTTCTCGAAGCTATTTCAAAAAATAAAACTGGCACCTTTTTATGGACCACGGTGTAAAGACTCGTTTAGAGACTTTAATTAGAACAATGTACAGACCTAGTGATGGACTTTCTGTTGTAGGCTATTATAAACTTATTTTTGGCCGAATGCAAACCCTTGCAACCCTCATGTAACAGCGGATACTATGCGACTTTAAATGTGAGCTAAATAGCACATGACTTGAAGTACGAAAGCTGATTTTGGAAGATATCTTTCTGGCTAAAAGGTAATATCAAAAAAATGTTTGCAGAAAAAAATGTAAACTGAAAATAGAAAATATATCAAAAGCTAACTAAATAGAAGCAAATGTTATATTTCTAGCAACAGTATAATAAGTAGTTAAAAGAGCAGTTTATTTTTAAAAGAACAACATCCAACAGTTTTAAAGCAATAATGACTAACAATAATTGAAGTCCGTCTGCATTTCAAAAGGATATTAACAAACCGCAACGCTTCCAATAAACACAACCACAGATCTACCACCTGTCACAGTAACATTTTGTGGCATTCAACGTCAAGTAGTTGGCGTTGAAAAATAATTTATTAATCAAATTCTGCCAGTAGATGAATTGCTCATGGTCAGCAGCGTCGTTGATCAAAGAAAGTCGGAAACAAGAAGATGCAAGTTTCCGGTAGAGAAGATGCTGGCTGATAATTATTACGGGTGCTTAAAATTTCAATTTTGTCCACAAAATGCCCAAGCTCCAAGCATCGTTTCTGAAAAAATCAAACAAAAAAGTTTAAAAAACAGGGTAATGGAAAGTTGCCTCCTTAGTCCTTACCAACCTGCCACACCATCGCTGGATTATTCGTACCATGGAGCCCCAACAACAGCAACTGCTTTGCTAATACCAAAGTCACCGTGCTGCAGATGCCCCTAAATTTCCGAATTTTCATTTATTACTAACAGCGTGCATGATTTTTAACGCCAATTTTCATCTTTCTCTGAGTGGAGAAACTAACCACCCCCACTTTCACATAACACTCGTAGTCGGTAATTTGTTGGCATTTTATAAGAAATCTGCCTGCTTTATGACGTCGCTAATTTTCGGACCTGTACAACTGATGCACTGCAGGCTGCCGTGCTGGCAGATCACAGCAAATGTGACTTTCTTGATCAGTAACTAATGTTTTCTTGGCTAACACTTAGACTCAGGGTGGGCAGACGAGTGGTCCCCCTCAAACTGTTGTTAGCACGACGTCCGTGCTGTCTGCTTGCTAGCAGCGCCTCACTGCTGACTATGCATAAAATGAACATGCACGTTAATTACACAGTGAAAGTACTACGTCGAATTAATGAAACACTGTAGGGCATAAAAAACACACCAAAATTTTTTCATCATAACTTGAAGAAAAAAGTGATCCAATTTTAGCAAGTTTTGGTACGAATATTCATGACACAACTGGCCATCAAATGACTGCTTAGTTTCCCACCTCACTGTTTCTGCACTACCTGGGGAAAGAAAACGAACAAAATATTGCATTTTTAACCACTGGTGTTATTGCTTAATAAAAAAACACACAAAACACACATTTTGTCCATATTTTTTATCATTTTAGCTGATAGTTTATTTATCTAATTGTCCATTTTTAACTGCCTATAAAAATGTTTGAAATGTTGGCCCACGAACATGGGCTTGGCTCGGAGACACTTTCTCCATTCGTTGATAGCAGCATCGATAACGTTCTGCTCCAGACCAATCCATACTTCGCCAGTTGCTTCTTGAATTCATCAATATTCCTGAATGTTATGCCTATTTAATAGACGTGCTGCTGCACAACAGTCAAACCTTGTAATATTATTGATTGGCTGTTGGTGGCCACATATCCGGAAAAACGAAATTTTATAGTTTTTTTTGGTCGATTTAATGCATATTTTGTCTGTTTTGTTTTATGAGGTAGTGCAGAAGCAGATGTTGGGTGAAGTGAAAAACTGAACGACCATTTGATGGCCAGTTGTGTCATGAATATATGTACCAAAAATTATTAAAATTGGATAACCCTTTTTCAAGTTATGGTAAAAAATTGGTGTGTTTTTGTGCCCCACAGTGTAGTGAGTAAATACGTACAAAACGAGCAGAAAAAGTGCCTCGAAAACTAGACCTCATTGACTACAGTTTGACTACGCTCACAACAAACAAACGGCACAACAATGATACGAATTGCTAATAAACTGTCAAGTACGAAAACATACTTGTGGGACTGTTCACAGCATGTTGCACATCAATGGCATCGTGCATTCAGAAACTAAGGGAGAGGCCGGAAGTTGCAACTTTCCAATAGACAGCTGAAAATTTCCGACAGAAAATTATGGGTTGTCAAAAGTTCAATTTTCCCCATAAATTTCTCCTCAATGGGTGATTTTCAATCCCAAATTTTGCATCTTTAGAAGAAAACTTTCCAACAAAATTAACATTTTCCAACCAAGTTAAATTTAGGGGGAGCAAGTTCCCCTCTACCCCGCAACGACGCCACTGTATTATCACAGGCTGAACGGTAGTTCAAGCCATGTGTTAAACGGCGACTTCTCTTTCCTATGGGAAAGTCAAAAATTCGACCCCACACAGAATCAAAACCCCTCATCTGATTGAGATAAAATTTGGCACGGTTGATTATGTCGGCTAAATGACCCCTCATGCAAAATTTTGTGTAAATCTGCACAAGGGGGGCTTCTCGGCAAATAGGTGAAATATACGCAAAAATTTTTCCAGCTGTACATATGCCTTTTTTCAGAAACTCACCTACAGGTCAGACCCTTCGGCGGATTTTTGCGCGCGATGGCTGAAACGACGCGGTCTCGCGCAAGGATGTGCCTTTTGGAGGTTAACAAATTTGAAATTAATATTTAACGTATTTATTAAAAAAAAATCCCAAAAAATTTAGAATGGAGCCTAAGGAAAAAATTAAACAATTTTTAAAACGGTCATAACTTTGGCTGTGTATAAGATAGTCATAATTTCCAAGAATGGCCAATCTAATGGTGTCATTTAATTTTACCCCGGACCCTCCCTAGTTGCCATGGCAACGAAATTTGGGACAAAATGGGCTATAACTCAGCTTGCGTAAGAGATATCTGCAAGATTTTTGCGTCTATAGGGGGTTTTCGGGGATGGGCCATTGAATGCTGCCAGTCGCATTTTCCCCCGACCGACCCCCGTTGCCATGGAAAGAAAATTTGGGACAAAATTGGCTATAACTCGGCTTGTGTAAGAGATATCTGTAAAATCTTTGTGTCTATATGGAGGTTTTCAGGGATGGGCCAGTGAATGCTACCAATCGAATTTTACCCCAACTGACCCTCGTTGCAATTGAAACAAAATTTGGGACAAAATGGGCTATAACTTGACATATGCACGAGATATCTCGGAGACTCTTGCATCTAACAAGGCGTTTTGAGGATGGAGCAAATAAATAATTTTACTAAGTCTACCATCATGGACTCTCGTTGCCATGGCAACGAAATTTGTAGAATTTTTGCCAAAAATTGGCTAGAACTCGATTAACTACAAGATGACCTCAGACTTTAGTTTGACTCGACTTTATAGACGTTTGTGGTCAGCCATTTTACGCAACGGTCCAATAACTGCAACAATACGATTTGCTAAATTAGCATTATTGAAGTGTTTTCCGGGCCTATATTAAGCGGGTGATGCGTGCAACATTAGTTTGTTTATTTATATGGCCATTTTGTGGATATAAAAGGAATTTTGTTCAGTATTGTCAGCAATGCAGGCCAGCGGTGACGTCATGCCTGACGCGTGTCGTCTGGTTTGTTCAGTCCTGCCATTAGGTAGTAAGTAACAGTTGTAAGCGGCTTGGCTACTGTAAGAAATAATCTGAAGCGAAATATCTATGTAACTGATCACCAGTGGTAAAACAGTATTTTAGTAATAAAACAGCAAATATAAATGTACAAAACATTAGTTTATACACTTGTTAACGGCAACATTTAAGGACTTGCACATCGAAAACAGCAAAAATTACAAAAGGTGATATTAT
>Ga0209367_1011210_pt1 | contig 11922 bp, 8 predicted proteins | sample WorMetLIZISLAND2_FD_187412 | JGI IMG/M metagenome (GOLD analysis project Ga0209367, IMG submission 187412) | Marine gutless worms symbiont microbial communities from Max Planck institute for Marine Microbiology, Germany - Olavius geniculatus... ... | reverse complement strand
TCAGTAAATAAAGCTGTAAAATTTCGTATTAAAATCCCAAACGGTTGCTGAGAAAACAGCGAAAAAATTTAGGGGTCCACTTTTTTCTGCCGCACCCTATACATGGTGAGATCCTGTCCTGGATCGAATCCTTCCTGTCATGCTGGCAACAGCTTGTACTATGTGACGGAGCTAGGTTAGAACACTCTGCAGTAACCTCAAGAGTTCCCCAAGGTACTGCTATGAGGCCACTTCTGTTCCTACTTCACATTAATGACATGCCATCAGTTGTTGACCCTGGAACATCCGTTCATCTGTTTGCCGATGAAACACTGATCTACAGAGTGATACATAGCATAGAAGACCAAGGAATTATGGAACTTTCGTTCCCACGTACTTTCGCTCCCTGGAACTTTCACTCCCGAGAACTTTCGCTCCCGAGAACTTTCGTTCCCGTGAGCGAAACTGACGTGAAACTCTCGCTCCCAGGAACTTATGTTCCGTGGAACTTTCGTTCCCACAGTCAACGTAACGTGGTTTCACTCCCCAACACAAATTATGATTATTTAATTGTCAAACTAATGGTATTAAGGCGTTATAGCTGGTTCGTATCTTTGTACAGCTTCATTGTGGTAAAAAATGGCAGGATCTAGCAAATTATTTTATTAGTTAATTTATCCTTAATTTATTAAGTTCACCAAATTCTTTATCAAATTATATATGTTTATAAATTCTTCCTTAAATTATAGCCTATTTTTCGTCAAGTTCTTACCATTATTTTAAATTCTAGTCTCTTCTCTAAACCTTAAACCCATCTTTCGGAAAACCTTTATAGGCTAGCTCTAGCACGTTCCCTAGCGACAGCTGGGCTTTCTTGTTTTGGATATTGAACATTCACATCGCATGCTGGCGTCCTTTGATTTCATCTGCTTCTATTAAGTGTGTAAGCCTATAATGTTGACTCTGAGTGAGAAGTGAAAGTTCCACCTCATTTTCGCTCGAAGGAGCAAAAGTTCCAGGGAACGAGAGTTCCAGGGAACGAAAGTACCAGAGAGCGAAAGTTCCATGTATGGAGCTTTCATTCCCAGGAGCGAAAGTACGTGGGAATGAAAGTTCCTGTTACCAGACCAAGTGGTGCTGCAGCAGGATCTGGCTAGACTGGAACAATGGGCCAGTACCTGGGGCATGGTGTTCAATGAATCCAAGTGTCACATCATGCACATTAGCCGTCCGTCATCCTACTCGCATCAGTACATGTATCAATTCCGTGGTATTGTGTTGTCATCAACTACCAGTGAAAAATATCTTGGAGTCTATCTCAACCACGACCTCAAATAGTCACATAACATTGATCAGGTGGCTGCCAAGGCAGCAAGGAAGCTAGGATTTGTAAGACGCAACCTCAGAGGTGCTCCTGTTGATTGTGAGAAACTTGCATATGATACTCTAGTTCGTTCTGGCATGGAATATGCATCAGTAATATGGGATCCGTATACCAAAGCAGACTCGAACAAGTTAGAAAAGATTCAGCGCACAGCAGCCAGATTGATACTGTCTTGACACTCCTACAAGACTAGTGTAACATCATTGCTACAACAGTTGCAGCTAGAATCTCTGGAAGAAAGGCGCAAAATCCAAAGACTGGCCTTCATGTATAAAATATTAAACGACCAAGCTGCAGTTCCAGCAACCTCGGTCGATTTAACTTTATCATCCAAACCTTCTCGCGGCGCTGATCCAATGAACAGAAGCTGGTTACTGTGAGGTCTTATACTGAGAACTACAGACAGTCTTACAGTATCAGAACAGTGAAAGATTGGAACATTTTGCCTCAGTCCGTCGTGTCAGCCGGTTCTATTTAAGAGCCGACTGGCCAGTCACGCTGCACCATAGTCGTCACACCGTCGGTGTGATGCCCCAGTTCTCGGGCCCTGCCGACTAACTATTCAGATCCAGATCCAGATCCAGATCCAGGTCTGGAGTCGTCAAAGTTCTATTTGTACAGCGAAGAACAAAGAAAGACACCAGTTCTACGAAAAGCTAAGAAACGTACCACTTTCTAACTTTATCGATAGCACTTATCACGCGTTTGATATCTTCTTTGGCCCTACTCCGTGTTTCTGCTCGAACGGCTCTGGACATTTTCTAATAAAACGTATTTTTATTTACTTTTTTATCATCAATAAGTAAACAAACAAAACACCGATATCAAAGAATATTTAAAAATAATAGGGTTGCTTAATATCCTTGATACCTGCTTAATATACAACAATCGAAATTATGTATTACGTTATTAACACAAGTTCTAAATATTTTGTATATACAAATTTATATAACTTTAATATGCAAAAAGTTTTTTTTGTAAATATTTTAAATTTTTTTGGCGATAAATATTTGAGTGGCAGAAAAGTTTGATTGGCCCAGCTCCATTTATGCGGTTTCTGATACCAGGCGAGTTTTAGATTCACTTCCTTCCAAATTTCTGTCAAAGTAATCGATATAATAATAAAAGGGCGGAACCTGTTTAAGAAAGTAACATATATATGAAAACAAAATAGTTCAGTATATTTTGTGCAAACACTATTTTGTAATTTAGTCAATAATTGCTTAGTTTGTGTCCAGAGGAAACAGGGCGCAGGTGATGACTGCACAGAGCTCTGCTAGGGAAGTTGAATACTAAAGAATAGATGTATATCTCTTTCTGTACTGCAAGCTGTTATATGTTTCGTATGTTGTGTATTTCAGGTAGCTCAATGGTGTGCCGACTGATCGAAAGTTGCCTGTTTGTGTGCATCATCGTGCAGTGCTCTGCCCAGACAGATCTAGTTGGCCGATGTGAAACTTGCCGCGAAGTTGTCAGGAATTTTAAGAAGGCATGTAATGTGCTGTCATTTGTCAGTATTGATTGTGCTAGTTACACTAACAGGATGACTGTTTGGAAAACTTGAAAATGCAATAGGATTTAACAGTTTTCAATGAAATTTCACTATTTGAATAAGCCAGTCAGTAAAACTGGAGTGGAAAAAAACAAGAAAATCTGAACCGACAAAGAATCTTGTTCTGGCAAAAGATTTGCTATTAGTGCTAAACAAGACTTGGCCTGAACTGAGTTAACTTTATATAAAAATTTATCAGTTAAACAAAAAAAATCCTATAATAGTAGTAGTATTTTTTGTATTCATTGTGTATTTCATTGTGTTTGTAAACAGGGGTTAGTGAAGACTGCAAAATCTAACTTTGGAGGTGGTAACACACACTGGGAAGAAAAGAATCTTGGCAGCTATGATTTCAGGTAGCCTGCACATCCATGAACTGTACTTTTGGTTATTTTACAATTTTTTAAAATATGTGAACACTGTCACAATCATCAATGTGTTCACTGTTTAGCTGATGACCGCTGCCAGCACTGTAAATTGACTATCAGAACTGTCTTGTATCATTAGCTAGCAGAGAACTAATACTTAGCAGATGACTATGAAATAGCAGTGTGTGAATGGAACTATGTACTAAATGCAGTTGTGGCCAGAGTGGTCACACACAATTTTAAAACAGGCTTGATCCATTTTCTGGCTGGATGTTTAAAAGGCTCCTAAACCATGTTTTTTTAGGTTTATATTGGTCTAGTTAGATTGTGTTTGTATGGATCTTCTTTTTAGTTAGTACCATATTTTTGTGTGTGCATAATATGTAAGTAACTTATTGTTGTAGTTTCGGTTTTTGTGTTAGTTTGGTTGATTTTTGCTGTGTTCTTTCTTGCCAATACCACTGCAAGTGATGTCTGGAATGACATGTCTTCAAAATGATTTACCAGTATAATAAATTCTACTCACTCACTCACTGACTCAGTTGCAGCTGGAGCTTCACTTGCAGGCAGAAAACGTTTCAATAAGAAGCAGAGGAAGGAAGAATCAACTTGGGCAAAGTTGCTGTGGTTGCTTTTAATGTTAACTAGATCTCACGGCAAGAAAGTTACCATACTCGGTAGCTAGACTGTGCTGATTTGTTAAATAGTGGTCAGAGAATATTGTTGCATTTTTGCAGTGAAACAAGACTGCTGGAGATCATGGAGAATCTCTGCCCAGATAAAAGCAAAAAAGAGGTATGGAGAAATTGGTAGTTTATTATGCATGCTATAATGAAATCTGTATAATTATATAGTCAAAATAACAATAAAATGCATTGTGTCTCAAATATACATGAGGGTAGTTGCTTTTGAAATAAATTGTTTTAACAAGAGCTGAGAGATAACTGAAAAAGTTAATATTTAATATAATTGAACGTTAATGAGATTATGTCAATGATGAGGTGAAAAATTTGCTTCTTTGTGTGCTTTGTGAACAAATGGAAGGTGGAAGTCAGGATTATCCAACAGCATGTAACTCTGTAAGTAAGTTTAAAATGTATGTTTATTTACATCAGTACCAGAAAGCCCCAACTTCACACTGTGCACTAGTACCTGTAAAAATACCTATAAAAATATCTATTGGTATATGTTGTTGTTTGTGGTTATAATCGTGTAAATGTCTCAGTTAGTGACATAACTGCACTGGCAATAGAGAAATCGGAAAGTGGCTGCTATAATTGATCGCTCAATTAATCAAAACGTTATAAATCTCACATGTGTTGTGAGGGAATGACAGTTGCAGTTAGTGGTGGTGTTTTTTTCACATGCAGATGCAGTATTAAGTGAATAGTGACAGACTGTCAGCAGTCTCGTTTGTGTTACAATGTTGCAGTGCCATCACTTAGTTGAAGCCAAAGAAGACGTTATTGAGAACTGGTGGTTCAAACACTATGCTAAAGGCATTGACACCAACTTGAACAGCTATCTCTGTGTCAGTCATATGAAAGGTTTCTATTGTTCTTCGTATTAGATCTTCATGATGATCGAAATTAGTATGCATATTCGTATAATATCTCGTAGTATTCTAGTATATTGACATTTGGCAGTGACTTCACTCTTTAGGTGGCATATTTTTTTATTCGTCACAGTTTTCATCATGTCTGTTATTTCCTGAGATATTTTAGCACCATGATAAAGCATGCTGGGATTGCTTATGTGTTTGTTATGTGTGCTGCATTCCCAAGGAAGAACTTTAGGTGTCACTTATCGCTATACCAGTTTTACAGGTTTTTTTTATTGCTAAGACGACAGCATGAGATTATTGTATGAAATGTGTGATGCTATTCCAGATAAAAACTGCAGAAACTCAAGTTTTCTGTTACTCTTGTACCAGGGATACTTGTGGCTTCAGGACTACGCAGGCAGCAGTTACTATTTACTCTGAAGATAAGACAAAGTAAGATAATACTTGTGACTGGAAATATCATGAGCATTTGCTGCTCACGGATGCTGTTTGTTGCAGTGTGTTGTCCAAATGGTACGTATGGAATGGATTGTCAAGAGTGTACTGGAGGTCGTGCACAGCCATGCAATGGCAATGGTCAATGTGTGGTCAGTACGAGCAGATTATTTTCCGGATTTACAAATGACCATTTTCTAAGCTTGTGAATTAACTGTACTTTCATATGGTTCTGAGTTTTGGGAGTTGGGAGGGTCCTAAAAGCTGTAGGATAGGCCTGATCCATTTCCTGGCTAGGTGGCATCATGGTGCCTAAATAGGTTTTGGGTAGTTTTTATTTATAAGAAACTACTGCTACCAGAAGCATTTTTTGCAGCTGAAATTTCCCTAAAATGTGTTGGCGGCTGAGGGAGCTGACAGCATTTCCCAGTTGCCCTAATTTGGTCCAAGTGTGACATTACTTCTTCCCTCCTTCAGACCTTCGGAATCTAGACATGGCGTTGTGGTGCTAGTTATCATAAGTTGGCACCTGTGGATGATGGTGATAGTGATGGACTGCTGGTGTAGGGAGATGGTACTCGTAGTGGCACTGGAGCGTGCTCTTGCAATGTCGGCTACACAGGTGAGCTGTGCAATGAATGCATGGATGGATTCTATGAGCATTCTGATAACGACAACGGACGAGTCATTTGCAAACGTGAGTGAAGGAAGTTTTTTTTAGTCTGGTTGTGGTTCAGTACTGTCTGAGCAACTCAGGTAACTAGGTTGTTTATATTATGTAGTCACATATTATGACTAATGGTACTGTTGTTTTTGTTTGAACAGCTTTTTTCTTAAGTTTCATTCAGTGTTTGATACTCCCAATTTAGGCCGGATACTGATAAAGATCTCTCATAAACACGTTTGAGCATTGCTTGATTTTCGCAGGCAATACTGGAGTGATTGTTCCTAAAGCAACCTATAATGTGTTGAGCTTGATGTAAAATTCTGCTCACTCTGTCAGTTACTGGCAGTCCTTCATATAAGCACTTGGTATAATGTTGTTTTTTATGCAGAGTGTCATATGTCATGCAAGCTGATATGTGATGGGCCGAGTGCATTCGATTGTGAAGATTGTCGTGTGGGATGGCAGCTCAGTGATAGCGGCGGATGCTTAGGTTGGTCATTTTGTTGCCATGTAATTTCACGTCTGTTCAGTCTCTTTAAGCAAGATCTACTTTCTCGTGTCACTTTTTGGCTGGGCACAAGATTGCATCTGTCGTCTGTCCGTTTGTCATCTGTAATGCAGCATTGTGGCTAAACGGTACATCTTGTAGGAAAACTCTGTGAACACATAAACAGGGTTGCTTGATGGCTACTTTGTGGAACCAATTTGGACTCACCTACGATGCCCCATTCTCTCAAATGGGCTGTAATTTATTTATTTGTAAATAATATGATAATGCCTGGTGAGATGAACACATGTGATGTCTCACGTCTGTTATATTAGTGTTCATTGTAGCATTGCAGATCAGCATAAATGTAGCATCTATGTAACTGTTGTCACCTAATGGTAATCACTTTCTCTTTTTGACCGAAACTTGGACGCTGGTCTTCGGACATATGCGGTATGGTCGGTTTTCCCTAGCAACATCTGGACTTCTTGTCCGAGTTTGATAAAGCATTGTAGTTTTATTGCAGTATAGGCCAAACATAACTAGCGCATGAGCTTGCGATGCCAATAGATTGTATATGTGTGTTTTATTGTGTACCTTGTGTACAGTTTAAACAATAAAGAAATACTGATTGTGATATTCAGTTGCTGGTGTTGTGCCATGGCTAGATGAGAATGAGTGTGAAGATGAATTTGCTTGTGAAGAAGACGAATATTGCTTGAACACTGAGGGCTCATATAGATGCATTGGTAGGTAACTTCGAAAAGTTTTCTTCTGAACTACTTCTTCTGTTGTCGGTGTATAACTATCTCTGTGGATGCGAAAGTTTTTGGTTTATCTATTTTGTTGCTTGTTTTTATTTGCTGATGCTAAACTAGTGTGTGCTTTTTTGGTTTTTTTGAACAGAATATAGGCTAAATCGAGTATGTTTATTGTGTGTTGCAGCATGTCACAAAGCATGTCGAGGTTGTACTGGTTCTTCGGCAGGAAGCTGTATCACTTGTGCTGACAAGCATTACCTAGATACTGCCAACAAGAACATCTGCAAACGTTTGTACAGCTTGTGATTGTCCATTTTTATTCTGTTGCGTGACAATCTTCTGACATGGTTTTAACATCATGATCAATGTTTTATCAGTTATAAGTTCTTTCATCAATTTTCAACAATGTGTCTACTGAAAGTATCCAAGGCAAAAGAGACGGGGAAAAACCAGGGGTTGAGCACATTCTGCTGTGTTGGCGGCAGGTGGTACTTTGTGATCACATATGGCAGGTGACACTTCACAGCTCACAGGGGGTTTTCTGTTCAGTTTTTTAATGGCAAACGATCTAATGCACTGCACATATAAACGAACGACTAGTGCGGCAGTAATGGCAGATTGTATGTCACACAGTGAGTGTTGTGCATAGCATGTCACGTGTCGTGTTTGAAGTCATGCTCTGATGACACGCTAATGTCTTGTGATTCGTGTGCTCTGGGATGGCAGCTAGCAGCTGACAGCGCAGGATGTCAAGGTAAGTGTGTTACATATGCTTGTAGCCAGGTCCACAGAGTAAGCCATGTCATGCTAAGATTTAGTACACAGGGCATGCTTTTGGTCGTGGTTTTTTCTTTTGGCGCTGCATGTTTTGCATTTGTTACGTACGAGTATTTGTCTAACTACATATTCGTGCTGTTACGTGTTGTCATTGGATTGATTGTTATGTGCGGAGTACCTATGAAGTTTGGAAAGTTGATCAAGATACACTGCAGATTGTTAATTATTTGTTTGTCTACATTATTTCTGCATAACAGTATATGCAGCAGCATATTGGTTTAGCATACAGTAAGGCATCTGCTCTGTGAAACGTACAACTCTAACAACATCCAAACTTTTCCATACCCTTGGGTGATCAGGTGTTATCCAGACGACCGTTGTGATAGCTGTCAAATAAACGGGACTTTGCTGAAGTGGTGAAACAAGTGTTACTTTGCTCAGAACATTGCGTCCATTGAAGACCTGTCTAAAGCCAAAATGACAGAGCAGCGCAATTGAACCATTACTTGCTTATATGTGCATGTACTTGGTGGCAGAATACAAAAAAGAACATTTGATTTAAATTTTTATCCCTTGTATGATTTTAAATGTATGCAAAACCTAATGTGACACGTTGGCAGTGGAACTGCTCAAAAATATGTTTAACATTACTGCTCTTTATTGTAACAGTCAAGGCTGATCATTACCAAACCATGATTCAGCAAATATCTATGTGAAGCATGTATGAATGTTTTATGGGCCACCCTCAGACCCATCTTTAAGGGATGGCACCATGGCACTGTGCCAAGGGCCCTGCACCCCAAAAGGCCCCTGTGCTATGGCAGTATTCGTCGCAGTGGACGATGGATCGATTGATTGTGGGCAAATTTGCGGCTTCCGTTGAACATCCAAAACCCAAAAGTGTTTCAGCTTCAGGAGGCTTTGCCTGACCAGGGGCAGTGGACCCTGCTGGGGCTCGCTGCCTAGTAGACCCCCCATTATAGGCTCGCACTCTGCGTGCTTGCCATGCCCCTTGGAGCAAATACTAGATACACAGCGTAGGCCTACTACAGTTTTTTGGTGTAGTGTGGTGACTGTTGTCACAGGTTGCTATGGCGAGTATCAGGGCCCACCGCCCCTCCCCCCGCCCGCAGGTTAGTTAGTGCCAAGGATCTTGCTCTGGCAAAAGATGGTCCTGGCCGTGCTGCGTGCATGTATGTGTGTATGTTGCAGACGTGGATGAGTGTGCATCAGTGAATGACACACATAAACTGTGTGCCTTGAATGAGTACTGTGTTAACACCATCGGCTCATTCAAATGTGCCAGTTAGTCTTCTCATTCTGTTATTTATCGTAGTAATTTTGTCTTTACAGAATGAACTAGATGTGCCAATAGTTATACACTGTGTCCAGAAAAAAGTAACCCCCTAGACATTGTACAATAGAAATGTCACGTCTGAATAAATCTAAATAAAATTTTGTGCATTTAATTTACAATATATTGCTGAAGCAGTCACTGAATTTTCATGAAAAATATTATTTCTTAGCAGACTTATTAACTGTTGAATATCGATAACAAATTATCTTACAAAAAAATGATTTATGATTTGCCAGGTGGCAGCATCGATTAGCAATTCTGCCTTTTACCGAATTATTTTTGTTTCTGCCCTGACCATGTCTTTAATTCATACTGAAGTAAATCTGATAGTGATAAAGATTAATGATTGGTTTGTTTGTACTCACAGCTTGTCACTCTGCATGTGTGAGTTGCTCTGGAGCTGGCAGTGATCTCTGTCTCGAGTGTAAAGTGGGCTACCATCGCAATGATCTCAATCAATGTGTTGGTCAGTTCCAGTCTGCATTATTTGCTTCACACTACTCATCTGTTGCAGCAGAAGTTGTCGTGGCATTTTACTGGATTATATTAATGCAGTTATGATTAATTTACAGAAATTTATCAACCTTTTTTCCAATGCGCATAATTGCTACATTTTCAGCAACCTTTTTGTTTTGTTTGGAATGATTTTCATTTGCTGCTAGATGTCACCATTGCACATGAATTGTTGTACCGTAGGCATGGCAAAGCTTCGTACAGGTTAATAGCTAAATGTTCCGTGTCACATATAAGTGTTTGCTTTGCTTGCTTATTTTTCAGACATCAATGAATGCTTGGAGTCATCCTCATGTGGTCTTCCTCATCAGAAATGTGTCAACATTCCGGGATCTTTCAAGTGCGTGTGTGAGGATGGATTTGTAGCCAGCAGAAATGGCAGCTGCCAAGTTCGCTCAAAAAGTAACTGTTGTTACAGTGTTACCATTTTTATTTGAAGTATTTTGCATTATGTATCAATATTGTAGTATTTGCTTTCAGTCATGCAGCAAAGTTTTAGTTCACTTGTTTTAAATCAGTTTTGTTGTTCTCTTTAATTTGGATATGCTAATTTCAGACTTGTTTTAAATTTAGTTTATATCCTCATTTTTGTTTCTTTTTCAGCAGGTTATATTATAGTTTATGTTCCCATTCCTAAACAGTTTTTAGTTTCAGATCCAGTTGGGATGTATTTCTGTTTTTGTCAACTGAAATATCTTGATGCTGAGTGGTGATAAACTTTACAGTAAACTCATGCCAATGTAATGCTTAGTGAAGATGAAGTAATGTTATTGTTACTAATTGCTAAAACTTGGCACTTTGTTATAGTTACTGACATCAAAACATTTGATTTTTTCAAAAGTGTTGGATATCAGCAAATATTATGTTTTTGCTAGTGTAACATAGTACTTAAGTGTGTTCATCATATGAGCTAGTTTTACTTGCTCACAAAACAGCTGATTAAGTTGTCCAAATAGCAATTTTACTGGGTGAATTCAGCTACTGGTGTTGGTATGAGGATATGCTTTATATGCAAGAACTGTTGCTGTGCTGTTGACAGGCTCAAAATCCAGTGCTAACAATAACTCCAAGAAAACATCATCGTCGTCGTCATCGGGCAAGAAGCCCACATCATTCTCTAGTCAAAAAGCGCCTTCTGGTGTCGGCAAAAAGAAGTCGGCGAGGTCAAAAGCCAAAGAGCAGAAGCTGAGCCGATATGCCTGGATGTATGTCGGTATCCTGTTTGCAGCAGTGATTTTGCCACTGGTCCTGTGGAACTACTTGATACTTCAGTCCATATCTGTGCTGTGTGTGTGGGTCGGTACTTATTACTTTAGCACGATCGTTGACCACTTTGTCATTTCCTCGCCTAAGTGACTGCCTTGGCTGTATCTAGTGTTTGACTCGTGACGTTTTATGGTCATGTTACACTAGTTTTATTGTTGTGTGTTTTTTCTTTTCTGTATACAGAAGTGTATGCACTGTATGAAGCAGTTAAATTTTGTTTTTGGATGGTTTGTTGCTCGTTGTAATGATGATGTGATGGTCTTAGTTTGAAGCTAATGTAAATCCATCTGTGATTGTAGTAGGCTGGACAATGAATGTTTACAGGGTGCAGCAGAAAAAAGTAGCCCCCTAAAGTTTTTCCCTTTTTTTCAGCAACCGTTTAGCATTTTAATCTGAAAATTTACAGATTTATTTACGAAATTGTTCTACGGCTAAATGCCAAATAAAATTTGATTCCATTGAAAAATGATGAAGTTATAGATTTTTTAACATGATTGCTTACCGATTTTTCAGCGTGAAAAAATGTTCAAGCTACAACACCAGTTCAATAACATCGTTGAAACAAGTCAAACAACACAGTTAACTAATGATCAGATGCCAAAATTCCTTTGTCACTGTGAATGTTCGAAGTGTCCACTGACAACTCCAAGCTCCAACACAAGCCTTCAGTCGTTTAATTTGAGAAGTCTTTCACAGTCTTGTCGATCGGTCCTTGTGGTAGGTTGCTCCAGATAACCTGAAGCGATTCCTTGAGTTCCGCGATTGTTTTTGGCTTTGTTTTAAGCTTGTGATAAGCTCCAACATTGCACACC
>Ga0209367_1011209_pt1 | contig 11922 bp, 6 predicted proteins | sample WorMetLIZISLAND2_FD_187412 | JGI IMG/M metagenome (GOLD analysis project Ga0209367, IMG submission 187412) | Marine gutless worms symbiont microbial communities from Max Planck institute for Marine Microbiology, Germany - Olavius geniculatus... ... | reverse complement strand
AGGCCATTAATATTCATGATCTATATGGGCTAGGGTCATTACGTCACTGCGGGCACTGATAGATTAGAATATTTCGCATAACGTAACGTAATGCTGCATTTCGTTTGAATTCACGCATTAATGTCCTATATTTATGAAGCTCAAATCGACATATTATATATGCGAGGTTAAATGTGTAATTTAAATCCACAGAAATTGTGCGAGCGAGTTTGACCGTGGCCATAGACCTTTAAACCGCACACACTCACTCACTCCAGCCCGTGTTAGTCAGGCTTGCACCTTCTGGGCCAGACTGGGCCTAGACTCGGTTAGATTGCTGGGCCAAACAATCGGTTGGTCGGTTACATTGATTTAAGGCTACTTTTAAAGTTCAGTATTTTAAGTACTCAAGTTTAGTTGATGGGCACATTTTAGCTTGAATGGATTAATGGATTTTTGGCTAATGTCACATGTCATTTTGTAATGGCTAAGTCTAGAAATACTTGTGTTAGGCAAAAGTAAAGGGAATCAAGAGCTGTGTTTTGGATGTCCTAACAACTGTGATCAAGTTTGGTACACCATAGAAAAATTTATTATATATATGCTAATGATGATAATGCTTTTAATAGTTTTAATACTGTTAGCTAATAGTTTTAATTTGTGCAGACGGCACGGCAGACGAAAAATTCGAAAGAGTTTTGTTTTGTTGTAGTGAGGCAATATACTAGTAAATTTGTTTCTCGTGCTTCGGCATAGAGTATCTAATTGGCGTATTTTTGACATACTTATCTATGAACAGACACGAACGTGTTCAGCATCCGAAACGCAGCTAAGCTGTCGTAAAGTCAGCAAAGTGTACCAGGTCAGATCAGGCTCAGAATTATAAAAGGAAATGGCCTTTCCAGGCCCCACCGTGGTCAGCCACCTTGACGTGGTGGTGCGGCTTTGCTCCAATGACCCGAAAGATTTCTAAAATCTAGAGGTGAAGAGCTAACTAAGAGCTGACCAAACCCCTGAGAGCAGATTGCTACACGTTACCAGTGCCCTCGTGCTGGTTTCGGCTTCACAGCCGTTTATTTACAGCTTCACAGACGTCTACGGCTTTATAGCCGCTGCCTGTAACCTTGTGGTTACATTCGGGGATGCGCATTGGGCCAAGCTGATATGGCCTCAGCGCTAGGCAGGTGTAAGAGCCTGCCCACCCTCAAGGCAAGGCAAGGCCTTACCAGGCTGGGCTGAAAATGATCGAACAAGTTGTGTTTCTTGGTGAGTTGTACATTGTTGCAGACAAACAAGTGGGTTAATAGTACACGTGTTGCAGATGTGGGAGATGGGCATTGAGCTCTGCAAGGAGTTGTCGATACAGTACGAGACGGAAACGTTTGACTACATGCAACTCTCTTCAATCCTCGTATGACGAACCCGTCCATCTTTTAGCAGTGGCCTTTGGCTAATGTCATATTATTTATTATATTACGTCATTTCGTAATGGCTGAGTCTAGAAATACTTGTGTTAGGAAAAGTAAAGGAAATTTTTTAACACTGTTGCATAGCACTTAACACTGTAGTCATCTTTTAACACTGTTTCTGTCTGATATTTACCAATAGTACGGACTATTTCTGAGTGCTGAGAACTTGGTGACGTTTAATTGTACAAAGATGCACGATGTGTTGAGAAGTTAATTTCGCTTTTTTTCAAAAAGGTGTAGTAATTTAAATGTACAAATCCTCACTACTCCGGCAAATTGTGCTGAACTCGACAGTAACACGCGGACATAGCACACGCATTTTTCTATCGCTCACTAACTGTTGTCTGTGTCTTTAATATAGGCCATTTTTGGCCTACCATGTGTGTTATAATCAAATTAATGATTAAATCAGTGCATCACTGCCATTCGCTGGACAACATGAACTTCGTGAAAGAATCTGGGTTCCCACGCCTCCTGCAAAGTACTGGAATTTTTTTCTTGATTTTCCAGGACCCGCACAGTCCTGGAAAATGAGATTGGTCCTTGAAAGTCCTCGAAATTAAAGCATGAGGTCATGGAAAGTCCAGGAAAATGAAGATCTTTAATAGTTGATGAATGTACTAGCGGTTCAAAATAAGCAACATGTAGCACTAGCATAGCACTTAGTTACTGAAGTACCATGATGAGATAAATTTCGAAATATTTGGCATTCCATACACCTTATAAAGAACTTTGTGCTTTGTCTATACACTCTGTGTACAGTAAGTAACTGTTCTTGCATTTAAACATTGGTGGGCTTTAAAGGTCCGTGGACGCCAAAATTAACATATACATTTTGTCCATTTTCCTGAAAGTGCAGAATTTTCTGATAACTTTGCCAGTAATATCGGCGCCAATTTACCTTTGAAGTCGACGATTTACAAAAACGACAGAAAACGTGCCGCCATGATGGTCTGCGGTGACGTCATGAGTTTAGCCTATAGACGTCATGAATATTAATGGCCTAGCCTAGAATGATGACGTCGTCGGCTAGGCCATTAATATTCATGATTTATATGGGCTAGGGTCATGACGTCACCGCAGGCACTGATAGATTAGAATATTTCGCATAACGTAACGTAATGCCACATTTCGTTTGAATTCACGCATTAGTTTCATATATTTATGAAGCTCAAATCGACATATTATATATGCGAGGTTAAATGTCTAATTTAAGTCTACAGAAATTGCGCGAGTGAGTTTGACCGTGGCCATGGACCTTTGAGAAGGTCCTGTAAAATGTGTTGTCAGTCCTGGAAAGTCTTGGAAAAGTCCTGGAAGTGTGGGAACCCCATGTATTGGACCAGTGGGACAGTAAGTCATACAACAAGTTGTACAGCATTTTCGTGTATCGGTGATGCTATGCATTTGTTGTAGTAGCCTTTTGATTTGTTGCACTACATCGTACAACAATACAACATGTTGTAGTTCGTGTACAAGATATCCGTAGCAAAGTGAGTGGAGGTGGGGCTTAAGAGGTACTGCTCCAACAGTTCACAAAGGTGCAATTTTGGGGTTTTGGTCAACTGGAAGTAAGTCCAGAAAATGGTTTGGTTAAACAAACATTGAGTGTAATTACAAACATTCGTGGGAGTTTGGCTAGCTTTTTAAAAATTGAGCTGTGTTACTGTCATGATTGATAAATGTTGATCAACTTGGCATTCAATAAGTGACTAATTTAGCTCGGTGGCCAGTTTTTCACTGTATCTCAGTCTATAGCTTGAAACTTTTGACCGGTTTATCTCTGATCAATTAACAATACTTCATTCTCTAAACATTTGAAAACCAAACTTTTTGCCTGGTCTTACAGTCATGACTAACAACGTCTCATTGCACTGACTACTATTACGTGACTTCACTGTTTGTTTAGGCTTATTGTTACGTGTCCTTGTAGTCTTAGGACTTAACGCCACGCTAAAGTTTATTCTGCTTAGGTTAGGCTTGTATCAAGTATTAGACTTTCGTAATAAGCTTTGATACACTGCTGATATGCTATCAGTCATTTGTTTGTTGCTACAACGTTTAAAGCCATTTTCATCGTGGTCGTGTTTTATTGTTGAAAAAGCAAGCAGAATTGCTGAGGTTTATGATTATGATTTTATCTTATTCATTTTAGGTTCATTTACCAACTTTAGTGCCAGTGCTAATAGTTGTATTGTTTTTGCTGCAGCGGAAACAAGCGGACTTCTATGATTCGATTATGAAAAAGATTCGCCCCGAGCCGGAGTATTTCCGTGTTGGTTATTACGGACTTGGCTTCCCGTCATTTCTCCAGGCATGTTCTGCTCTGCTGTGTGATGTGCTGTAATCTGCCGGATTATTTTGCTGATTTTACTAGAACAGCTATTGTTGTGGAGATAGTTACTAACTAACTAACTAACAGGGAAGATTATTAGAACTACCATTATTGTTGATTAAATATGCATGCGTATAATGGAGTTCTTACATTTTAGGTTTAGGTTTAGCTCGTTTTTACCTCCACCAAGAAGGTAATGTTTTTGCCGGACTTTGTTTGTTTGTTTGTCTGTCTGTCTGTCTGTGTGTGACCAAGATAAGTCAAAAAGTTATGGACGGATCTTTCTGAAATTTTGAGGGTATGTCGGGCATGGCATAAACTACCAGTGATTTAATTTTGGGGGTGGTCCGGCAGGAATCCTGGATTCTGGATCACTTTGAAATTTTTGTTACCATTGCGTTAAAGGGGGCATAAGAAAATCGCTGGCAAAGCGAAGATGGTGATGCCACCTGGCGAATAGCTTTGCTTTGGCGGAGGTACCTGCGCTCTTCGAGTGCTTTCTCTAGTTTGTGTTTTGTGTTTCTGTAAAGGCTAAACTTACTGTTCCTTTATTCTGTGTTTGTGTGCATTCTGCCTGGAAAGGCCGTCCCAAAATGACCTACATACTGACTTGCTACTACCTCTTGAGATTATACAGTCTTACAGCCTTTGAGCAATAGCTGAAGTTTTTTTTTATTTTCCGAAGCTTCTAACATTGATTGTGATGTTTTGTAACTTTCTCTTTCCTGATTGTTGTATTGACATTGTAACACATCGATGGTCTTACTTCGATGTTCGAGCACTATTCATTTTTCACGTAATATAACATTATTCATGTGAACAATAGTGTTCATTTGATTGGATTGTGTCGGATGGATACTGTCATATCTAATTATCTCCGCCAAGTGAACATAATGAACATTGGAGGAGATTAAGAGATTGGTCGTTCGGTCCGTGTTTCCATTGTTCGTTCGTTCTGTGTACATGATGACTAATAATAACAGTGACGTCATTGCACCAACAGAGCAAGCAGCAATGCCAGCTGTTACATTAACCTCCCTGCCCTGCAGCGAAGTGGCTCTTCCTTTTGCCTTCTCTTTCCTTGTGTTTAAATCACTTCACTTGGCAGAGATATGCACTCTCACGAGCGCCTTCTAGTTTTATGTCATATGTTTCGGTGCAAACTTCTTGATCACGAATCCAACTCTTTGACTGTTCCATCACCAAATGCCGTTATTATGTATACGTGCATTATGCCTGGAAAGGTCGTCCCCGAAATGACCGACACTGTGTCGGGTGGGACGTTAAGCCCTACTCACTCACTCACACCCCATCACCAAATCTTGACGAATCTCGTGTTTGCTTATGAACTTATAGGATAGGGTCCTAAACTGATCCCGTCAGCTTTATCACGTCTCGTCGCCATAGAATTTGGTGTGCTGCAGCAAATAGTGCACGTGAACGTAATGCAGTGTTACTTTTGTTAACACATATAGCAATTATATCGCTAATTGTTGTGTTGTTTAATGGCTGTAGAATCGAGTGTTCATTTATCGTGGCAAAGAATACGAAAGACTTGCGGATTTCACCGCTCGACTTCAGAACCAGTTTCCGAACGCTCACGTAATTTCTAGCTAATTGTTTTAAATTGTCATCATTATTACAAAGAAGGAGCGTATGATCACAGTGAATATTCAGTGAATCATTTTGTGAAATCTCAAGGTTGACATTGATATGACTAATCAGTATTTCACTTCCTGTCATTGTGTCTGCATGTCTTGAGTATTTTGCGATGTGGCATGTCATGTGTCAACCTGAAATTTATTTCAGCTTGTGTGTAGGCCTAAATGTATGTACTATTTTTAATTGTCTGCATTTTTGCGAAATAAACTCATATATAACCACTAGAGTACTTTGGTTAATGTTGAAAATTTTTATCCTTTTTGTCAAAAAGCATAGCAAACTGTCTGTTCTGTTGTATGTTATGGTCGTTGGTCATTGCGATTAACCTTGACATTGTATGGAGCAGAGTTAATATTTAGTCACGTGCTGATTGTAGTTAATGAAGACATTGAATGTGCCATCGGAGAAAATGCAGCAGGACATGGTACAATGTACGTGTGTCTCCACTTTTTAACGATACAAATTTTACCGATTTCACAATGCACCAGTTTGCAATAAATTAACGAAATCATATTGCAGCTGGTAGTAAATAACATGTTTACTGATCAAGTAACTTGATAATTTAATATTTTTTTAATTTTTTGGGTTTATTGAGCTTTAAGTAGTGGGTATTTAGGCATGTGTGTCAAAAGTGAAATTTTGAGAATTATTGTTGACTTTTTTGACATGCAAAATATCTTAACAGCAGCTTGAAGCAACTGGATACAGCAACAGCTGTTAGTTAGATACCGGTACATCTGTTGTGCCAGATACTAGCTCAGCACACTTGCACCCAGTCAGAATTTGCCACAGTCGTTCCCGGAACCAGTTGTTAAGCCTTGATATGGCCGACAGTCACTTAAAGCTAAACAAAGAGAGAACTCAGGTCATCTGGCTGGATACTCGTCAGCAACTGAACAAGCTAAGCACTCAGCTTCGACTCTTCCAAACGCCACGGTCCAGTTTTCAACTGCAGTCAAAGACCTTGGTGTTGTACTGGACAGCCAGCTTACCTTGGCCAATCACGTTGCTGCACTCAGCCGTTCCTGTTTTTTTTACATCCGACAGCTGAAGTCAATTAAGCAGTCACTGACACCAGAGGCAATGAAGACATTAGTGTATGCCTTCATCAGCAGCCGAATTGACTACTGTAACAGTGTGTTCACCGGCATTAGTGGTCGGTTGCTGCAGAGGCTGCAAGCCATCCAGAACGCCGCTGTTCGTCTCGTCACTGGGGCCAGAAGATCTCAACATGTGACACCGATACTGTGTCAATTGCCAATACGGCAGCGTATTCTGTTCAAGACAGCCGTGTCACTCACTAGTTAGTCCACCCAGAAACGATAGTTTTCGGAGCTTACTTATGTTTTACTGCAGTTTTATTTATTTATTTGTATATTTTGCCATGGTATTTACAAGCTCCATCGGCTGATCACTGCGAAATTTTGCACCGTGGTCTGCAATATGTTGTGCGTTGAAAATTGGGTCCAAACATTTCCACAGCCCTTCCCAAACAAATGTTAGGGGCCAAAAACATGCAAAATTTGGCCCAATTTCTGACAACTTCAAACTTCGGTGGCGAATATCTCCGAAACGGATAAATATATTCAGAATCGTTCTTATCAACCGTAATTTCTCGTGCATTCGGCAGAAAAAGTTTGGTGAACTTTGGTCCACTAATTACGGAGATCTAAGGGTGGAGTCATATCCACCTAAATTGTTTTTTTGGGAAACCATATTTTGACCCTTAGGGGGTGCTGTACCCCCATATTTTTACACGTGCTATAGAATGACTAAGTCTTATTAGCGCACACCCCACCAGGGACAGGGGTCCCCCTTATAATTTTTTACAAATGGGGTCATAAATTGGCTTAAAATTCAGCATATTAGAAGCATGATCTTTGGAGCCAGGGGGAGTACTTATGAAACTTTTCTGTTTGACGTGTCACTACGTGCGGGTGATAACTGAAGTACTACTCTTGGGGAGACTGTGGAGATAGGGAGGGCAAAAAACGTCCGAAATTTAGAACATTTTACGCCAACTTTCAAATTTGACTGCAAATATCTTTGGACCGGATAGAGATATCGACAAGCGGTAAATGGCATTATCAACCGCAGTCTCTTTCGTGTTGAACAAAAAATTGAGTGAACTTAGGTTGACTAACACAAGAGATCACGGGGCTAAGTCGACACTGCGCGTTCTGCATATGCTAATGCATTTGACTTCGGGCCATGTGACTTTGCTACCAGGGGAAATTAAGCTCCCCTGAATTTTTCATCCAGTCGGACTTACGGTACCGGGTAGACTCACGTTGGGCTATGCCCCAAATTTCTAGTAATTACTACATTAGTAGCTTCTAGTACACTACAGTACTGAGCACAGTGCAGTTGTGTCATTAAAAGGCACAGTGTAAAAAATTGTAGGTTAGTATATGGCCATAAACATTTAAAATTGTCACCATGAAAGACTAAATCGCTAAAACCGCTAGCTTATCGGCGGCGGCAGCATGGAACTTTAGCAGTTTGGTACTGCTAAATAGTGGTTGGTTGCGGTCCAAGGCCTTAACGGTGGTTCCGAGAACTGTGCCATAAGCAACAGTCAGATACCAACGTAATTGGATGGAAAACATGCCTTTTGACTGTTTATGTTTGTGGGTTGTTTGTGACTAGATCAGCAGATCAACAACTTGGCTCTTGTGATTGGGTGGCAAACATGTTTTTGTTTGTGTGTCATTTGTGACTAGATCTTCAGATCAACAACGTGACTCCAGTGATGGAGCTGAAGGAGCAGCTTGTGGACAAGAAGCTCAGCGAACAAATTCTCAAGTAACATTAGCATATTTATTATCGTCATCGTCATAATGCTTCGTCATTTTTCGATTCAGTTTTCACTTTCTGCTATTTCGCTATTTTATAGTTTTGCTGCTTCCATTGCTTTAAAGCTGCAGCTGAGGACTTTTTCGTACCCGATGGACCGGTCCGTTTTTCTGTCGCCCGCAAAGCACTGAAGCATTTCTTGGCAGTAGAAAGAAATGGAGCTGAAAGAACAGCTTGGAGACAAGAACAAATTCTCAAGTAACTGAACTGAAAGATTACAAACACAAAGAACTTATATTTTACAATCCAAAAGCCAGGCCTTGCCACTCTAATCCTCCTGTCTTATTAAACATCAAGCGAGTCACATCAGCAAAATTACTCGGTATATATATTCAAAGTACAGTAACTTTAGTTGTGATATACACTTTAATCATATAATGACAGTCTCTAGTCAAAGGCTACATATCTTGAAGGTCCTTAAACGTGAAGGTCTTAGCTTAGAGATGTTACATAATGTCTTTTATGCTATAATAGTTAGCAAAATTACTTACGCTATCTCATCTTGGTATAGTTTTTTGTTAAAGCACAAATTGCTTTGATAAATAGTTTGTTTAAGCGTGCTTTCAAGTATGGATATGTTAAGTTCATCATTGCTGTAGAAGAGCTATTGGCAAGCTATGATGACCAGCTTTTTATAAAGCAACTTATGATAATCATTGTCTACATCACCTATTACCTGTTGCTAAGTCTAACAAATATGGATTAAGAGATATAGGTCATGGTTTATTAATAGGTCATGTAATATCTGAACTGCACAAACGGACATTTATCAATAGAATTTTATTTAGCAACTGTTATTATTTTGTTCATATGTAGTCTGTTTATCATGTATTTTCTGTATTTCTTTTGTTTCTCTTAGTAATGTTTGTAGTTTTTTTTACTGTTTTTCTATGTTATTGTTCTCGTGCGTTCGTCGCAAGTTTTTATTACATATTAAAATAAAAATAAAAAATAAATTAGTTATGTGAATCTGAATTTGTTCAATCTGGAGGCCGGCGAAAGAATATCTGGTTTTAAACGCTAGCTTAATGTAAGAACAGGATGTTGCTTTTGCAAAAGATATCATACCTGTGTGGAAGTGATCGGATCAGTTGGTTTTATAGTAGCAGTAATATGCATCGGATAGGACTAATGATAGTTACAATATGCTTGCGGCGGAAACTTACCTAGATTATTATTAATTGGATTTATTATGCTTCCACCAACGTAGGTTGGTTGGTGGCGTGGCGTAGTTGGTAACGCGTCTTGGATGAAACGAAGTTACTCTACACCGGATCCGGTTAGTACTTAGATGGGTGACTGTCTACAGTACGGACTCAGCCTTCTACCCTCTGTGGGATGGTAAAATGAGTACTGGCGGTGGTCAAGGCGATCGCTAGGGAAGAAACGGCGAGTTCTGTGCAACAGTAGGCCCTGTGGCCAGGACTGCAAGTATACCGATCCAGTCGGTTAATCCGGCCGACTTGGGCTGTATGCTGGCTTAATTGGGCTCCGCCCTCGCCGGCTCAAAGTGCCGTCATGGGGATCAGCTCCCACGCAACGGGCCTAGTTCAGCTTCGCTGCCTAGTGCCTATGCGAAATCTTCTTCTTCTTCACCAACGTAGTGGCCGGACACATTATATTTTCAGAGTGTTCGTGCATCTATGCATGCTTGAGTCCCAGACAAACATTGTTGGCAAGATATCTTGGGTATTTGTTGACAGAATTTGTCCAAACATTCAGCAACATTCGGGCAAGGATGATCGCGTCAAGTTCTGGGGTCAAAAGGTCAAGGGTCAAGGTCACAGTGGAGTCAAATATGCTGCAAAGTCACTTTCTGGCCTTGTTAGCACGATATTTTAAGTGTTAGTTTTCACATGTTGACGGAGGCATAATAGTCGATGGAGTCGTAACCGCTGTCTAGTTTTTAGATTTATTTTTTTGTTGCAGGTATTACAAAGTGAACGAGGTGCAGAAGTTTACGTTCTCAAGACGCAAAGATACCAACTCTAGCGATGTCACGGTAACAACATTTTTTTGCAGAAGATTTATGTATTTGCCAGCAGGATATCTACATATCTGGGTTATAGATTTGATGTACGGGAGGGGGGGAGGTAACCCTGAGTTTGACTTTCAGGATTAACATGTTGGATATCACTAGGGCCCACAGTTTTCCGCATAAAATTTTGCCGAATTCCGTGGGCCAGTTTGCAAAATTCCGCAGCTTACCGCGGCAAAATCATTCAAATTCCGCAGCTGACTGTGGCCTTCCATTTGTAAGTAAATTGGGCTTTATCCGTAACAAGCAGTTGAACGTTGGCCTTCGGATACGAGCGGTATGGTTGGCCCGCTGTAGCAACAGCTGACTTTTTGTTTTAAATGCCAAGGTTTTTCCTTCGTTGTGATGCATACAACAGGTCTCATCACATGCTTTGTGTCACTACTTCATCATTTGTTTTTATTACTGATAGTTAGCCATATATCATACATGATTGCATGTTCTGCTGTAAATAGCTTTATTTGTAGGGCCCAGTTTTCCACGGGTCACGGAATTTTGAGCTGAGCCATGGAATTTGCCCTTTTCTGTGGAATTTTGATATTTCCGCGGAATTTCACGGAATTTTGCAAAAACTGAAAAGTGATCGATGATCCGTATGATCATCTGCTTCACAAGTAACTAAATAGACTAACCATATCACGGAAAAATCAAACTAAACTGCCGAAAACTGCAAGCCCTACTGCGAGCTATCACAATATGGCACACAGTCATAGATAAACACAATTTGACTTGACAGATTAAAGTACAACATGGAGGACTTGCGGCTCGACTTGATGGACGTGGAGAATAGAGCTGAGTGGAGACGGAGAACCCATGTGGCTGACCCCTCACTCAAGGGATCTAAACCAGCCTGAAGGAGAAAGAGAGATTGCATTTTTAAAAAAAAGATTGATAATTTTCTTTGAATGTTGCTGGCATAACTGAGCACAACGCCAGCATGCAATAACTGAAGTTTATGCACAGAACAGAGCTCGGTTTATTCACAAACGGATGGTGATGGTGACCTGCGGAAGTTGAACGATTTTGCTGTGGTAAGCCGTGGAATTTCGTGAACTGGTTCGCGGAATTTCGCAAAATTTGCCACGGAAAACTGTGGGCTTTATTTATTTGTTGGTAGTTAAGACTGTCATTTACTGTGGTTCAGATGATGTGGGTTGAGCGGACGATTCTCACTACATCATTTCCACTGCCTGGCATCTTGAGATGGTTTCCTGTCACAGCCATAGAAACGGTAATACACTCCAGTTTTGTTGATTTTTTAAATCTATTATTTGTACAGAAATAACAGTAAATAGCAAGCTTAATGCTCTAAAATCTGATCAGGTAACCAGTGTAGTTTACCATGTGACACAGACAACAAAGAGTTCTAGTTATGGCGTACTGACTGACGTAGCTGAGAAGTGAATTAAGTATTCTATGCTCTACTGCCGTTCGATGCTGCATATGTTGATAAAAAATGTTTTAGCAGTCGCTCGAACTGTTCAGAGTTAATTTCAGATTGTCTCACATGAGCTGGAAGGTTGTTCCACTGTATGTAATATATATATATGTATATATATATATATATATATTTTTCTCTCTTA
>Ga0209367_1011207_pt1 | contig 11923 bp, 5 predicted proteins | sample WorMetLIZISLAND2_FD_187412 | JGI IMG/M metagenome (GOLD analysis project Ga0209367, IMG submission 187412) | Marine gutless worms symbiont microbial communities from Max Planck institute for Marine Microbiology, Germany - Olavius geniculatus... ... | reverse complement strand
AGCACATAAACTAAAAAGAACTGAAATGTTTAAAAGAAAAATGAAATGAAAGATACTGAGAATAGAAATAGTGTTAAATGTAAAACTGACAAAATTCGAAAAATGACTGAAGCAAAGACAACTAAAATAAGAAAAACTGAAAAGGTAAGAAGCGTGTGCAAGTCACGTGTTACTGCAAGAAAGCACGGCCGCACAGAACAGATTATGAGCCAATTTGTAAATGTGCCAATGGTTGCAGTTAAGGGTTATGTCCTGACGAAGGGGTTATGTTCGGGCGGGGTGCGTATTCTGTCGTTTCTCTGTCTGGAAGTGTCGTAATGGCGTTGCGCATCGGTCGCTAGAGGGCGGGCCAGGTCGGGCGTGACTGCAATTTTCCGAGTCAAACCGATAGCACTGTTGATTGATGCTCGAACTAGTATATAATATAAGATGGTGCCCAGTCTCCACATGTGCGACAAAAACTCGCATGCAACGAAAACAGGGCGGAGCTACCGCACGTACACTGCAGCAGCTGTCAATCGACTAGGGTTTGGCAGCGCCATCGCTCGAGTGGCGTCTCAGTAGGGGGTAAGGGATAAAATAATTAATTGTCTTGTATTTTTGAAGATATTCTATTTTACACGTAAGCTAATGACTTTTCTATTTCTGAGTCTTGCACGTTCCTCTTAATATGTTTTCAGGTAAGACGTGGTGCTGAACATACACTCGACCGGCACCGAGTGACCGAGGACGTGCTCATTTTAAAATACACTTGAACGATTTTGTTCAGAATGGAAATGACTTTTCCTGACTTTGCCAGTATTTTATGGGCTTTGTCGTCAAACTCCTCTGGGATACGTGAACTCAGATAGTGGTCTGACAACATAAAACGACGTCTCTGCTATGCACGGAGGCCGTTGAACGACTATATTGCGTTAGCCGAATTTTTTTGTCGGCGGTTACGCGTAAAATTTAATATCGGCTACGCCGGCTTAGCCATTTTTTCGGCGGCGGCGGCGGCTGAGAAAAAAAATTATTCGGCGACGGCGGTTATGGCGGCGGCTTCGGGGTTTACGTGTAGGAACGTTCAACGTGTTCTGCCGAACAGTGGTTCCAGAACAAAATTGATGGCCCCACAGGCCAGCGAATGTCGGAAACAGCGCAACATTTGCCGATTTGTGTCACTGTTAGGATGTCTTCAAAAATTTTCTGGGGGCAACCCTCTTCCAGACACCACCCCACTAAGGGCCCAGCGAGAACCGATGTAGTGGAAAATTCGTCGCACCAGAAAATTATTCCCACATGCAGCATACGTACGGGTTAGGGTTAAGATTAAGGATAGTGTTAAATTTAGGGTTAGGGTTAGAGTTAGGAGTATGGTTTAGGATTGGGGCTAGGGTTGAGGTTAGGGTTAGGGCTAGCGTTAGTTACATTATGACAATATGGAGGTGGGAAGAATTTTCCAGGTGCGACAAATTTTCCACGACACCGGGCCCCGCTGTGGCTCTCAAAGGACTTGTGGATAAAAGCCCGAGTTGACTTTAGTGTTGACTATATTTTATTTATTATTTATTTATTTCATTTAATGACAAAGGGTCGCAGCCACTAACATGCCATAATAAAATAACAGTAGGCCTATACATCAATGAATGTCACTGATAACACAATACAACAATATACCGCATGGTTTGCCCGTAGCTCTGCGACGTGTTTCCCATAAAGAGCTATCGGCCTACGCTACCTTTTAATTCACAGTTGTAGGCCTACATTTTATCACTAACCTTGCGAGAGGCAGATTTGTCCTGCTGAGACGACGACAGGTCGTCTTTGCGACTGTCGTCCAGATTATCGTCCGACGACGACGCCATAATCGCCGATTACCGTACGATACGATGACGTCACGCAGAATGACGTCACAACACAACGCAACACTATGACGTCACGTCACGCACATCCGGCGGAAACGGTCGCAAGTTGTTTATAGGGACTGCAAGCAGCAGGCCTGCCTGCTAGCCGTTGGTTGGGTTCATTCTGACACTCGCCAGACCGCACGCACGCACGCACTGGCTAACGGACGGACCACACGCGTCGCCGGACACCGGACTAGCGGCCCGCAAGGGACGCCTCAGTTGCCAGTTTCCCTCCTCCGCACTGGGGCGATCCGACGGCGGACTTACGTAGCCCGGCCGGTGCTAGAAAACCGGCTCCTTACGTTCCGATACAGCGTTTCCAAAGGCGTTGAACTAGACCGGCAAATTGATCGACGAAGCAAAAACGTCGGTCAGTCACGGTTGCTAAACAGCAAGGACCGGGCGCGGTTCGGCCGGCGTAAGACAATGGAGTGAATGGACACATGCCGAGTGTCGTCTGCGAGCTTGCTGTCTAGCAGTGACCGGTTGCTGGATCAATGGATGGCGTTCGGTAGGGGGAAGCGCGGGTGCAGGCGCCTTGAGCTTAAAGCCTGCTGCAGCGGCTGCGCCGTCGTCGCCAGTGTCGGGTCTTTCAAAGCGCGCGCACATGTGCAACTGAATTTTATAGTGAGACAAGACAAAATTAGAGCTTGTAAAGGGTGTACAAATGAACGGAAATAAATCGAAATGTCAGTTTGGAGCTGTGTCGCGTTGCACCGTCGGACTGTACAAAGCGAATGCACTGTCATTTTCAGCCGACCGTACTTTAATAACGGTCGAGCTATTGGCATGATTGTCGTCCGTCCGTTTGTCCGTCCGTTTGTCCGTCCGTAACGGATGTATTGTGGCTAACGAGTAGGGCATATGGGAGAAGTTTTTACACGAATAAGTGGCCATGAGTGTTAAACTCGGGCGTGCAAAATTTCAGGCATCTACTCCAAAGGAAACATTTTCAAATTGGAGGTTGAATGGACGGGGTAGGAAAATGTGCGTTTTCAATGGAAAACTGGCCATATCTCGGAAACGGTGAGAGATACGGCTTAGGTTACTATTAATCACTAATAGGAAGTGGCATATTGGCTTTCAAATAACGTAAAGTCACTGACCTTGGATAACCTTGAAGGTCACTGACAACCATTATGGTCGACTAACATAGCGACAGCTGGTTTTCTTGTAGTTTATTATATTAAAGTTTATTTCGCGAAGTGTACAGAGGGAATTCAGTTCAATTTAGTTTAGTTTGTTTCGTTCGCTCTGTCGGCGCATTAACGGTCAAAAATTAGCCGTATTTGATAGGCCTACTGCTAACTTTAAAAATTAACGATTAGGCCTAATCAATCGCTAATTTCGATTATTGAAGACTAAAAGTGGTTTTATGAAAAAACATGCATGCTTTGTCGAGTTTATTTTGTCGAGTTTACTCAGCCTATGCCTCATTACACCCCCGTAATGCACGTTTGAGTTGATCGCGATGCAAAGTAGGTCTAAGCTTATACCTATTGCACCTGTGAAAACTGCTGCTGCTGCAAGAAGCCCAGCTGTCGCTAGGTCAGTAGGGTGGGTCGACCGTATCGCCTAATTATCAGAAGGCCAGCCTCCGACTTTCGGTCGCGGAAAGAAAGCGATTTCCGAGAGTGACTACAGGTCTGTACACGCTATGGTGATGCTGCTATATCGAACGCTACAATCAACGCTGGGATACGATATGGTAATTCGGTGCACGTAGATGATGGCTGCAAGCCTGCAAGCAAAACTGTTCATTAAAAATTGCGGCCAAACCGCCGCAGATAGTGACATGATAACTATTGACAGCCTACAGGAACTTGTCTTCGCCCTATCCAACGGTACCATCGCGACTCTCTACGACGTACCGTTTAGCCACAATACAAAATACAAACGACAGACGACAGGCGACACCTCATATCATAAGCTCAACCTAACGGTCGGCCAAAGATTACACAGAATGGTTGAAGACCGACCGTCTCCAGTTGTTTTTGTCGTTACTTTGTTTTGTTTTTGTTTTTCTTGTTGCACGTGTGCGAAGGACTTAAGCCGGGAAGTGGTGCCGGCCGGGCGACCGGGCGTCTAGTCGACAGTGGCGCCGCCCTAGCGAGCGGATCGATAACTTCATGGCGGATCGAGCTACAGTGACTGGGCACGCTGATGAGTCACAGAGAGTTCACTAGAGGGCGCCAACTGATGACTGATAGCGCCATTCATCAGAAGCAATTAACGCTTTGTAGACCTCCCGGTCTGGCAGATTGGTGGGCCTAAATTTAGTCCTATACGACGCTATATATAGCGGTAAATATACAGGGTGGCGCATGAAAAGTGGAACAAGAGTTCCGAAAACGATAGTTTCGATCATTGCAGTGAAAAGATTCATGTAGCCTAATGCCAAATTCGGTTAATTCACACTCAAAACTCCGAGGCGAACGCAACTGTCACAGGTGTGAATTCAATGTAGGTCTAAGTGTTTCAACGGCGTATAGTGTAGGCCTGCGTCCTCAATAAAAGTTGTCAATTTACACGTATCTCTTACTACTTATATTTCCGAAAGTATGTGCACTTCATTTGGAAGGAGAACTCTAATTTTAAAAAAAACCCAGCTCGGGTGGCGTTTTGTACGGTGGCCCTCTGTCCGTACACCTGCCACAGTAGATTTAAGGGAAGTTCAGAACGACATAAATGAACTGAATTGATAAACCAAAATTTAAGACAAAACGGGCTATAACTGGGATTGTATGAGAGATATTTTCCAGATCCTTGCGTCTAACAAGGGTTTTTAAAAACTGAACTCGCTTAGTATACATTTCGCGAAATAAACTGAAGTAAAATAAACTAAACTGTCAGTTCGTTGGCTTAGTACACACCTATAGACGCAACTTAAATGTGCTGCAATTTCAGTTCAGATCAGTTCAGTCCACATCTGTCGCTTCGTGCACGCCTTTAGCCTGCAACTCAAACATAAGGATCTAAATTACAAATCTAACCATCGTATTGCTTATAATTGTTCGTTGGCCGCATGCGTCAATCTGAGCTATGAAGTGAGTGGTTAATAGTAATTAAATTACGAGGCCCATGCATCACAGGACTGCCAATCACGATTCACGACGCGAGCGAATTGACCTACCTAACATAATTCTTCATCCGTGGTGATGATAGTCACTGTCAGCATAAGACAAATTAAATCACCGCCATTGTGAATAATTATTGGCTTTCAAAAGCGACGAAGAAAGGCTGAGCAAATTTTTAGCGCATTTTAGAGTAGGCTTATGCAAAGGATATCATAGATGGAGAAAAAAGTAAACGTTCGTATAGGCCTATTAGAAGAGGCCGGGGGTACAGCATGCATAGGGACCAACCGAATTCACGGGGAAAAATGCATGATTTCACGGCAGAAATTTTAAAATGTGTCAAATTTCACGGAAAATTCACGGAAAGAGTTTCGGAAATTCACGGACCACACAGACGTTATGCAAACAAAGAAATTTTAGAATAACGAATATTTACTACACTAAGTCAAGACTCAAGACAGTCAACGTCAACTACTTGGTGCTGAAGTGCGACACGTAGCAAACAACAACATCCGTACAAAAGCTGCTGATAAAACTCTGGAATTGTCATAAATTAAACTAAAAGCGCTAAAATTCACGAAAAATCACGGATTTCACGGAAATCGGCGTTTTTCACGGAAGAAAGCCAATTTCACGGAAAATGTCACGGCCGTGAAATCGTGAATTAAGTTGGTCCCTAAGCATGCACTAATGAAAAGAATCTGTAGCTTGCTCTCCATGGCGCATGTCTCGGGAAAGTATAGTCTTGAGAATTTGGTAGTGACTGGAAGGATAAAAGGCAGAAGAGCAAAGGAACGTCAAAGACTGAAATAGGCTTATCTGCATAGTTTTTTTTGTGAATCGTGGGAGGACGACATGAGCCCAGCACAGTTCATCAACATCAGGGCTTCAGAAAACAGTGCTCTGGCATCACATAGTCGCCAACGTACGTCCGCGATGGCACGGCAAACAACAGAACAATTAACAACATTAGGCCTACCGACGGCAAACGGCGAATTTTGACCCAGGTCCGACCGCGAAGTCAAACAGTTTGTTACTATTACAATAATCTTACCAAGAAAGCCCAGCTAACGCAAAGGGGAACGCGCGACAGCGGTGCATGTTTGAAAACCCACAGCGAACTTAATATTAATTTAGCTCACCGATCTCGGCATTGACATTGGATACGATGATTTATATTCATTAATTTGCATACGCCAGATGGCGAAACCGATTTCGCGTGGTTGCTGTCGTTTGAGCGGCCGAAAGCTCTCATTTTTAAGGGGTAGCCTACCTAAAATTGACGCCGCCGTACGGAAGATTCCTTGAACGTAGGGGAACGAAATTTAAACTAATTAAAACTACGTTTAATGTTAAAAATTTCACATGCAGCTTTCCCCGGTCTATCTTTAGTGATTTCGGCGAAATTCGCTCCTGAAATGTGTCTCGCTGCCCGAAATCGCCAAAAATTCATAAAACTTATTTTGGCGTTCAAGGTTATCCGAGGTCATTGGTTTCGGTGCCAGTCGAAAGTCAGTGTACGACTTTCTATTAGTGATTAATAGTAATTCCCTATATCGCATCGTTTTTGAGATACAGCGACTTATTGGCATTTAGCGCTTTCGCTTGGGATGACCCCTTTCGAATTTATGGAAAAGCTTTACGGATCCTGAAACTAGAGTCTTCCGGGCAGCAGACGGTGAAGATTTTGTGATTCTAGTTTGCACCGTATTTGACTGATTCACCCTTGTGACAAACGGACGGACAAACAGAATTGCTATGGCTAAGACGCGCTATAGCAGTACCTGCTGTCGCGTGTAAAAATGAAATGTCTTTTTCAAGTTTTATGTCATCAGCCATATGAAAGTACGAAAATACATTTTCGTCAGGAAAACTTGAAGAACGAAACGGTTAAAGGCCGGAAGGTAAAACCCTAATTCTTTATTTTCTAAAGGTCAAACGCCGTTAACAATAAACAAAAAAGTACAACACAAAATTTGCAAAATTTCAAGTTAACGCAATAAAAAAGAATAACAGAAAACCAAAAAGTTACATTTCTAGTGATCTGGTAGGCCTACGGCGCATTCGCCTTCAGTTAGTTAATATTATGCCTCCTCGAATAACATTTAATGTAGCAGTGAATATATACACAAAGTTAATTCAAACAGACGTACGAGCAGACGAGACGTGTTTAATGCGGCCTATTAGGACGGTGGCATAATAGCATGGAAAGTTGCAGAGGCATGCATAGAGGCGACAGTCAACGTCATCCTTGATTGCATCATTCGAAGATTGGCGGTCCAACGTTTATGCAGTTCTCAGTTCAGCGCAGTATAAAGGCGCGTACACAGCGACGAAACTGAACTGAACTGAACTGAGTCGACACGGTTTCGTTTTTGACGAATTGGGCAGTGAGCAAGCAGGGCGAGCCCATTGGTCATTGGCTGACGCGTACGTGCGCGTAGTCACATAGGCAACCGACGCCGTTGGACGGTGCCTTCTGTAATGCATTAGGCCCATGCTGCTTGACCATTGGCCAGTTCGTCAAAAGGTAAACCATGCCAGTTCAGTTCAGTTACGTCGCTCCGTACGCGCCTTTACAGTTTTCGGACCAAAGCAGTATAACCGGGCTATCATCGTGTGTTGGAGCGATGGTATTGGCGGCGTGGAAAGTCATCAACGTTCGGTCTGCAGTTTACGACTACGGCGTGACCGGCATTGGCCGTATGTATTACTACGCCGAGCTGCAAGTAGACCTACTACGAGAGACGATACATATCGGAATACGACCACACGTACGTAGGCCCCTAGAAATGCAGTAGGCCTACGCATTTACGTTTGACGTTACCACTACGAGTGGGCGAAAAGTGGCTCTCTTTTGGTGGTTGGGTTTTCTTTTTTGTTCGTATTTGCAATTTACTGACTTTTCGGTTTCATTAAACGACTATCGTTCTTTTTCGTTTTTCCCCTGCCCATGTAAGCCTGAACAAGTTCGGTCTTTTATGCGATTAATTGAACTTTTTGTCACGTCGGTTGAATTAGCTAATGATGAACGTTGTTTGATTCACAGTCTGCGCGTGGATAGGCCCTAATAACACTAGGGTTCCGAAAAAAATGATAGAGATGATATAAAATAAGTGAGCACATTTATAGCAAATGTTGCAAGAAGCCCAGCTGTACTGGTTGTCAGTGACCTTCAAGGTCATCTAAATTTGATGATTTTCGTCTCATTTAAAAGGGCGTATGCGATTTCCTATTAGTGATCAATAGCAACCTTGGCCTTATCTCGCGCTGTTTCCGAGATACAACCACTTATAGCTTACAACTTTCTATTGAAAACTGCGGCTAAACCGCTGCAGATAGAAACATGGTTACTATAGACAATCTGTAGAAAGTCACCAGTGCTCTATCCCATGGTACCATTGTCGCGTCTTTACGATTTACCGTTTAACCACAATACCGCACGATTGGCATACCATAGTGCGTTATGATCTTTCAAAGTCATCCAAGGTCAAAGATTTTAAAGTCATTTGAAAGTTAGTGTGAGCCTTTCTATTACTGATCAATAGCAACCTAAGTTCTATCTCTCACGTTTAGCCACTATAGAAGCCTACATCCGTGACAGACAGACGGTCAGACAGACGAACGACAACCATACCGAAAGCTCGACCATTACTTAAGTACGGTCGGCTGAAAATTGTTCAATTCAAACAGTATAAATATCAGGTGTTTTGCAGTTTATGTGACATTAGGCCTTACATTGAGCATACCGGTAGTTGAAACGGTGTCAGTTCTTTTTCGTTCATCCGGTAGGCCTATGCTGTCACACTAACTTCAGTTACGCTCGTCAACCACTGAAGGCCGTCCTATAACAAGTGGGAGACGCCTTAAGCTCAGTGGCGTATATAAGATAAAACGCGCTGAAATTTGTACACATTTGCACCACTTTATTTCAAAACTGTGATATGTGCAAAATATGATCGCTAAAATGGCAGTAGCAAGTGGAGGGAAGTTAATTTAACGAATACCTAATCAGTTGCTGGTATTATAGGAAAAGTATTCTCAAAGGTCGTTTGGTGCGAGATGTTTGGTATAACGAAACGTCCTAACTGTTGGGACGTCAGCTACTTATAACAAGAAATTTGAGCTAATGCTCACGGGACGCGCGAAAGCCTATAGCAGTTCCTACCCGCAGGCAGTCACCCATCGCAGTACTAACCGGGCCCGGCGTAGAGTAACTTCGTTTCAGCCGAAACGCGTTAACAACTACCCCACGCCACCAACGCCAGTACCGTGGCGCCGCCTTGTGAATGATATAGACTTGTCCGGGCCGAAAGCGCCAAAAAAATCCATAAAACCCCCTATATTGGCGTTCAATGTCATCCAAGGTCATTGAATTCGGCGCCAATCGAAAGCCAGTATACGATTTCCTATTAGTGAATTATAGTAACCTAGGCCTTATCTCGCACCGTTACTGAGATACAGCGAGTTAATGGCCAAAAATCGCAAATTTTGCCCACCCCCCCTCTCATTTAGGGTCCTCGTTCGGAATGACACTCTTCGAATTTATGGAAAAGCTTTACGGTTCCTGAAACTAGGGTCTTCCGGGCAGCCGAAGGTAAAGATTTGGTGATCCTAGCTTGTACCGTTTTTGCCTGATCCACCCGTGTGACAGACGGACGGACAGACGGACAGACGGACAGACGGACGGACGGACGGACTGACGGACGGACAGACAGAATTGCGATGGCTAAGACGCGCTGAAAGCAGTATCTGCTTTCGCGCGTAAAAATATAAACATTGGGCTTTCCCTAGCTATCTGAGCTCTGCTAAGGTGAAGGTCACAGATGGGTGGTAGCCTGGGGAAGAAATTGAATATTAAGTAATAGTAGGCTACAGCCACGATCGGTATCGTCGCCGCTCCTTAAAAGGCTTCCTCTGAGTCTTGTGTTGGCCTGGAAATGGAGCCTAAGAATGTGTTTACATTTTTGGGGCTACATTCCGTAACCAGGAACTTGCCAGGAACTGGGCAAAGTAGGCTCCAACAAGTCCATGCCTTTTTGACGTCACTGTTAGGCTACAGCGCTTTCTGACAACGCTGATTGACTCATTTCGTTCTTCGCCTCCGATTTGTCTACATCTCTATCTACATCGAACGAATAAAATCGCGTCGGATTTGTCTACAAAATTGTCTTCAAAATCGTCTCCTACAAGTAGCTGTCTACAACAAGTAATCTGAGCAATGTTCACGTGACGCGCGACATCAGCAAAGCAGGTTTTCTCGTGTCAGCTTGACTAATAATGTACTCAGCAGTTTTCATTCCATCACTTGGAGCAGACGACTCAGGTCAGCTCTCTTCCGGTGATGTACGTCGAACACGGCAGAGTTCCACAGAGCACTTCGACAGGGTAGACCGCTGCTTGGTGTTGTGCCCTGCCGCCAGCTGCGATCTCCGGTGCTTCGTCCCAGCAAACAAAGCTGCTGCGTTTCCTGTCGCTGCTCGACCACTCGGACGCCAGATATCCACCGTACTCGATGGTCCAGCCGGGTGGACACTGTGGTCTTGCTGGAATCATGAGGGTCGTTGATCGATCTCTGGCGTAGCAGACTGCGCACGGCGCCGGGTTTCCGCCCAGATCGGTGTCGACGTTGCTTTCGTCGAAGATATTGTTGCGACTCGAGAATCCGTATGCCGCTCCGACGATTGTTCCAGTGTATCTCTGATTTCCGTTCACGTGAACGTTCCACTGAGGAACTTCTGGTAGACACAAGTAGTTACTACCACTGCCGTGTTGATTGTGATGCGATCCTGCGGTGTATCCTTCACACAATAACCGGTGACACGCAATCGCAGTATATGTTATGGCCAATTCACACCTACGATTTAGCTCAATTCCAGTCAGAACTAGAAATACTCAGAAATCACAACCCCCAAGGCCAACATGTGTGTTCCATTATTTTAGGCATACTGCTGCGATCTCTATGTATAACAAAATGGCAACGGGGATCGTGATCTGGATCCCTACAAAATTCAAATAAATAGGCCTATCATAGCTATTTAATTTACTTCTGTAAAATTTTGATTATAACCTGTTTGCTACTTCTAAAGTAATGTCGGGGTGATAAACATAAAGCAAATGCAGGCCCAGGCTGGATTTCCACTTGTCTGGGCCCTGTTCGGTAAAAATGGGAAATCACTAAAATGTACACATACCAAGCCAGACTATTTTATAACAAAATACACAGTAAAATGCAGACGCGGTTATAATTTGAGTAGACTTAGGATATCTGCCACAAGCGTCCATTACAATCGGGTAAAACATGAGCATTAGGAGCAGGAGCATTAGGTCATATTGGGGTCAACTAAGGAAAAAATTAGTATCAAGGTGATTTTTTCAAAATAGTTAGCCTGGGGCACTAGGAATAACATATCAAAACTCCCCAAGAATTCCAGCTGTGCTCTCTTCAAAATTTGAATTTGAAATTTTTGACAAAATTAAAAAATAGATCAATTTTTAAGTACGTCAAAACATAGGCATATTGCATATCAAATCAAAGGAAATAAAGAGTAGAATGTAAATATGATATTAATATGTCAATATACTGATCATATTGTCAGTACGGGTCAGTACAGTAAGCTCACATTGGTTAGATATCTTCATTCAATTCAGTGTCAGTCACTTGTACACAAAGACGTTACAACTAATATTGCGATAATTAGTTGTAACGTCTTTGCTTGTACATTAGTAGTGAGGCGCTTAGAACCAGATTTGGGATGGATGTGGATGTTCTGGACAAAAGCATCAATTTTTTCTGGTGTTACTTATCCCGTGACCTGTTCATTTTTGAGAGGAGCCACTTTTGCAAAAAGTGGCATGGCAGCCATCTTGAATTTCAAATTTACGCAAAAACGTATTATTAAGAATATCTTGGCTTTCAGGTCACGTAGGATCACAATTTTCATGTCTAAACCACTC
>Ga0209367_1011206_pt1 | contig 11925 bp, 6 predicted proteins | sample WorMetLIZISLAND2_FD_187412 | JGI IMG/M metagenome (GOLD analysis project Ga0209367, IMG submission 187412) | Marine gutless worms symbiont microbial communities from Max Planck institute for Marine Microbiology, Germany - Olavius geniculatus... ... | reverse complement strand
ATTCAGACGTTTACTAGTGAGTCTTGATCACAAAGCGGATTTGTTGATCTTCATTGATGAGAAGAACTGTTCACAAACGTACGTACAGCCAAACATCGCCATTAGGCTATTTCGGAGGCTGCAGAGAGTGCCAGAGACTAATTGTGGATACTTTTTTCTGAGCAAAAAATTGTAGAAATCAGGAACACCCATATCCGTGTGCTTCTGCTTCTGCTTGTCACACTTCAAATCCAATAGGCCTACCTCCATCTGGACTTCTTCGGAAATGCTTTCTGCGTCAACATCAAACGGAGTGGCAAAGAGTGCAAACTGTGGTTTAAGATTATTGAACTCTTTAAAACATCGGTCGAACTCTGCGAGACATTCAGAAATGACATCTGCATAATCTTTTAGCCGCCGTGGTTTAACCTCACTTAGGCCTACCACCTGAAGAGATGAGAAATAGTCCGTTGCCAGGGCCAGCGTTGGTCGCTGCCAGCATCAGCATGCGGCTCCACTAGAGAGAACGCAAATGAGAAAAATAGTCGTTTCGCTGGGTTACTAGAAAAATGCTGTAAAATAAATAAAACGACTTATTTTTATCCTAAATTTTTAGAATTTCAGATAATGTGTTGCGGGCTGCAAATGACGCCTTCGCGGGCCGCATGCGGCCCGCGGGCCGCGAGTTTGAGACCCCTGCCGTAGGCTACTTAAGTAACGGTCGAGCTTATGGTACGGTTGTCCGTCCGTCTGTCACGGATGTATTGTGGCTAAACGGTGCCAGATAGGGCCTAGGTTGCTATTGATCACTAATAGGAAGTCGCATACTGGCTTTCAAATGACATCAAAATCATTGACCCTGGATGTCTTTTTAACGCTTTGTCACTATTGTTTCCATAACTCAAGAATAATTGAGTTTTCGGGTTAACCGTCCGTGAATGGGTGGCTCATCACAATTTTTTTTTGTTTTGACGAAATAATTTATTAATGACTGATATTCGTACTAAAGTCAAATGACTGAACTGGCTAAGTTTTCAAGATCGTAATGTCAAAGTCATGGGCTGTTTAAATGAGTTTTTAACTTCTATCAGATAGAAAGCTGGCAACTTTCCGTGTGCTTCATAGTAACCATGTCTCCATCTGCAGCGGTTTGGCCGCATATTTCAATAAAATGTTTCAAGCTATGAGTGGCCGTATCTCGAAAACAGCAAGAGTTAGGGCCAGGGTTATTATTGATCACTAATAGGAAATCGCACACGCCCTTTCAGAGGAGATGGAAATGATCGACTTTGGATGACCTTAAAAGTCACTGCATGACAGACAACTAGTACGGTTGGTTATTCTAACGATGGCTAGGCTTCTTGAATTATTGAATGTCCTGCGATAATCAGCCGAAAACATCGTCACTCAGCCGAAGCTGAATATTAGCCGCAGTTTTACCTGTGCAGGTAAAAAGATCACGTGACGATGACGTCATACGGGCACCTGTTGTTTACACTGCAACTGCTGCTGCGCTACTACGCCGTTGACTGTGACGTCATCAGTGACGTAGTCAGTGACGTCATAGTAAACACGCGGTACGGCAGAGTGCGCGGACGTCGCGTGCACATCGACTACGGACTCGGATCAGGTCTCATTTGCATACATTTGCATATATTTTTGTGTTTTATAAGGCAGTTTGGTTCATTTCATTTTTACGTGCGAGAGCTAGCATAGCGGGTATTAGTTATGATAATTCTCTTTTGGTGTCTGTCACAATCCGGTACCGATCGGAGCCCCGGTGAGATAGAAATTTCTGGTTTTCGCCGTATGATAGCTAAGAGTCTCTAGTATTTTGTGACAAAATTTCATTCCACTGGGTGAAAGGGGTCCCCACGAACGAGAGAGAGAAAGAGGGGTACACCCTTAAAAAGGCGTTATTCTACCGCTATTGGCTCGTCTAACGTGAAAATGGTTGCAGATAGGCACAGACATGCTGCTTAACATAACATGCACTAGCGACGAGCTTCTTAGGATTGTCAATATTGGTGACTATGATTGACCTTGAGTTCTAAAAATAGGGGTTTTTGGTGATTTTTTTGCGATTTTTGGCTGCAAAGGCGTAAATTGCAATGAAATGGATGGAGATAGACCAAGATTACCTGCGAACATAAACTGATATGGGCTCTCGCTCGTCTCATGAGCATTAGCTCAGATTTCTTGTAGTTCATTCCGTTCCCTGTTACACCCTTTTGTGCGTTTAACATTTTTATACTTATCTTCTTTGTAAGTGTACAATGTTTGCGCAGTGACACTTAGTTTCTTCTGGACAGTATAATTGTTCTTGCTTACTTACTTACTCAATTGTTTTATTTCATTTTTGTTTACTCGAATTGATGTGCACAGGAAAAACCGAAATAAGCCTAACTTGACACCAAAACCTTAATTACTAAATACGTATTTTACCAACCTGTAACACTGCGTCCATATGTCTTGCACTGATTAAAAATAATTCCCTTCACTGCTTACTGGAGCGATAAAGTAATGTCATTCATAATTTTCGGCACATGTGTTGTGGACATTCCGGGCCAAGATTTGAGCCGTTGACCACAGACGACTTGTACTAAAATGAAATGTGCTGTACTAGATCTACTTTGCAAGATAAGGTTCTTAGAAAGCAATTGATCATTTTTATTCAATTGCAAAATTAGCCTCATTCTCTAATTCTGTTATGGGGAGTCGCTGGACTCCGTTCGTTGAAGATAACCGTCACACACGATACGTCTTTATTAGGTCTAATTTAGTCGCATTTGCCAAATTAGGAACGCAACATTTACTGCACGACATGTCTGGGATTTCTGACTAACGTAACTACGGGGAATATTTTGCACCGTCCGTGAATGGGTGGCTCATCACATTTTTTGTTTTGACGAAATAATTTATTAACGACTGATATTCGTAGGCCTACTAAAGTCAAATGACTGAACTGGCTAAGTTTTCAAGATCGTGATGTCAAAGTCATGGGCTGTTTGAATGAGTTTTTAACTTATTGCCGATTACATCGATGTTTAGACGTCGAATACTTACTTACTCAAAATAATCTGTATTTATTCGTTTGATTATTTTGGGCCGATGTGAATATACAGATGCGGTGACGAATACATTGGATCGTTTCTTTGGGATTCCGTACGCCAAGCCGCCGATTGGTGAACTGCGATTTCAGGTTGTGTATAAGCTTATCTGCATAAAATTACGTAGCCAATTAGGCTATTTGGCAAAGAATTAGAACTGATAAAGACAGTGTGTGCAAAACAGTCAAATGCAATACACCAACAGCACAGCATTTGCCAGTTCTTTTTGTCTGTCAAGATCAAATTCGAACGTTGATCGGTGCTGCTTTTTGATGTTAAGTTACGGAAGCGCATGTTTGGTTTGAGGAGTTTAATCGTTTCTTTTCCTAAGGGTCAAGAATACCCCGTCTAGCACAATGTTTCATTGAATCCCGCAACTTAGTGTAGGCCTACCTGTCGAATGTTATGTAAATTTATTAAACGTTTGAAGCAGGGTGAGCGAGTGTGACAGACGACAGACAGACAACAGACCACGCTACAGAGAAATGGGTATAGGTACGTATAGGCAAAATCGCTTGCGTTATAGCGATTTCGATTTTAATACTCATTGTGGCATCCTTTTGTGTATAGATTGACAGCTTAGCATAAACTTGCTAGTCTTTGTTTACCACGATTTTTCGTGACACTGTTGGTGGCGTGACGTTAAGGTAAAGCGTTGTTTCCGATCAACGAAGTTGTTCTAGGCCGGGCCGGGTTAGTACTTGGATGGGTGACTGTCTGCGCGTAAGCCATTTCGGTGTGTAGCCGTCTAGATCAACTCAGTCTTTCATCCCTCCGGGGTAGGTAAGTCGAGTACCGGCCTATCTGGCTGGGGATATGGCGGAGCGCTTTCACATGCGTCGGGTGGCAGGTAACACTATGTGATCCCGTGCGTCAGGTGACGCTTTGTAGCTTTGAGACGGGTTTCCTATTATGAGCTATACACCACCTTTAATCTTCAACTTTTAACTGTGTTGTGCGCAGGCGCCGCAGCCCGTGGGACCATGGGGTGATGACGCAATTCGTGACGCTCTGAAGTTCGGTCCCTCGTGTCCTCAGATGATCTTTGAGTCCGACAACAGTCTGGAACCGCGCGATGAAGACTGTCTGCATCTCAACATTTACTCGCCGTACAGCGTGAGTGGCGCCATTATGCGGCCGTCTTGCAGTCTGTATTACACGCACTGGCCTCCGTTTGTCCGTCCGCCCGTCCGTCAGTTTTTCTGTCCTATACGGACTCCTACTGGAAAAGTACACTGTATCATAACAAGCGAAATCGTCGCACCGTACGTTCTCCAAGGCAAGAATAATCGGCGCCAGTTTTTAGTTCGCACTCTTGGAGATCCAGGTCACCGCTGGTGAAAAGCCTAAAGAAAATGACGCATACTTAGCGTAGTGTAGAGGCCTACAGATCTTTACTTACGAATGGAGAATCACACATCTGTCTGATGACATTAGCGCCGACATTAAGCTAAGCCCAGTTGTATGGGCAATTGGACTGACGGCCGTATACATACAGCGCCACTGAAGTCTTTTTAGCACATACTGGCGCTTTACAAGTCAGATTATTATTATTATTATTATTATGTCGGCGCAAGGCGTCGACATTTTTGCTTGTTTTTTTCTGTTACCGTTCAGTAAGAAAAAAATATCTGCCGGATTTTGTGCTAAATGTGCTCGCGACTTCATAAGTGATAAGCGCTTTTCGATCTGAAAAAAATTAAAGCTGAAATTTTTCTACTCGCCACTGACAACATACTTAGACCTTACGGTTGTCATGTTAGACACCCAAAATTTAAAAATATTATCACTCTGCCTAGGCTAATAATAGCAAAAACAGTCGTGCAGTACATATAGTAGTAGTCAACTTACTTAAAAACCGTGTTTCAAAAACCGAACAAAATTATTGTTTTTGCCCGAACTTCATCGAATTTCTACTAATTTTTTTTTATAATATTTGGCACAGAGATAGCCAAGATGATAAAAATTACTGTGAGGAACATCCGCATTTAACACGGTAGTGCGTTGATGCAAATTAGTTGAAATGCATAGAAAATAGTGCACCTCACAAAATCAATTTTGCTTAGGTATATGGGACACGGTGCTGCTCAATTTAACGCGCGTTTAATAACGATCGTTATATATGCCTCTGATGACGTATCGCCGAGTGTATAAATTGCAGGAGTGGAACCCGAGAGAGCGGTATCCCGTGATGCTGTTTGTTCACGGAGGTTCATACGAGGTGGGGGCGGGACGAATGGTCGACGGCAGCGTGTTGGCTCAGTACGGCGTCATCGTCGTTACGTTCAACTATCGACTTGGTGCCCTCGGTATGCTAGTCTAATGTTCAGTTCAACGTATTATGCCGCTGACCTTTGTTTGACCTTTTGAGCGGAAAAACAGCACACCGTATTCTCCTGGTCTAGGCAACGCTTGCACTAATTTTTGGCCGACTTTGGGTACGATGTGTTGTCTGTCTATCGTCCGTAACGCATGCATTGTCGCTAAACCGTACGTGGTAGTGGTTCGGCGATGATATCGTGGGATAGGTCCATATTTTTATAAGCTGTCAATAGTTACCATCTCTTTAATCATTAGCACATCTGCAGCGGTTTTGCCGCAATTTTAAATGCAAAGTTGCTGCCTGCAGCCAATCACCCACGCGCGCTGAATTACCGAATCGTATCCTAACGTGGATTGTAGCGTTCGATATAGCAGCGTGACCACAGCGTGTACGAGATTGTACTCACTCTGGGAAATCGCTTTCTTTCCGCGGAAGTCCGACGCTAACCGTCGGATATAGTAGGCACGGTCGGCCTATCTTAGTGAAAGCTGGGTTTCTTGGTTACAGTTATGAGGAAAACAAAAACTTGTTGCAGTACTTTTTAAACCGCTCTGCACATAAACGAGCGTTTCATGACGTTGCTAGGAGCAGTAGTTTTTTTCTCTGATATCTGTGTTTCCTGTAGGAGCGCGCAGATACGACTTAAAAGTGCGTACAGCGCGACGTAACTGAACTGAACTGAACTAAACTGGCACGGTTTAGTCTTTCGACGAATTGACCAATGGTCGAGCAGGGCGAGCCCACTGGTCATTGGTTGACGCGTACGCGCGCGTTGTCACGTAGACACTGACGCCGTTAAACGGTGCTTACTGTAATGCATTACTGCTTGCCCATTAGATAGTTTGGTAAAAACTAAACCATGCCAGTTCAGTTTAGTTCAGTTCAGTTACGTCGCTCTGTACGCGTCATTGCGCTCGCGGCGTCGGCAGAACATTATCACATTAATCACTCGTCTCGGCTGCTGTGAAGTATTGCTCCCTCGAAGGCCTCGAATGCCGGCACCGGTGCGGTGGTTATGCGAGATGCCATGGTTGCGGCAGCTGCAAATTGCTGACTGAGGAATCCAATTATTCCGGCATTTGACCACGTGACCAAGCAAGCACCTGCAGCTGAATACTAAGTTGTCTATAAGCTTCCATGATGAGATTCTGCGGTGCACCGGCGACGACGGTCGCCTTTAATCAGCGACGTGCCTGGACGTGCTTATAGCTTATTGTCCGTTGCTATGGCAACCGAGTTCGACTTCGGCATGAAACGGTCACAGCTAATAATTTCGTTAAACTCAAAAAGCCAATAAGAATACGTTCTGAACAAGATAAAAAAATGACTCTGAATTGAATCGTGAATTATATATAATGCAAATTTATTCTCTTCGCTGAATCAGAAGTTGAGGAGAGCGCCGGTAAAAGACAAGGGAAATAAAAGACGAAAAAAGAAAACAGGGTAAAAAGATGGGATTGAGGACTTTCTTTAACTGCTTATGGAGATAAATGTCCCCTTACTTAAAGCGTGTATAAAGCGACATAAATGACTTGAACTGCACTGCACTGACGTATTTGCTATGCACTGCCTCGCCTTTGGAATCAACTTCTTCGCCCCCCTTTTCGTCAACCACGTTTTGATCTGCCTCTTTCTGATTTATCATTTTCCATGGTAGTCTCACCTCACCAGTGTCACTATCACCATTCTTGTCATCCATCATCCATCGCGTACGTGTACCCATCATTCTTTTATTCGAATCTTGAAACTGTTTTCTTTGTCAAATTCTACTCTTCATAGACATCTGGTACCCCTTTGGACTGGCTTTACAGCTATCCCGGTTTTTATTTTTTCTCATTTCAGTTTTTTTTCAGTTTTGGTTCTCGTTATTTTTTGCTTTTAAGTGTTGTTGATTTGAGGCACTTTCTTGATTTAAAAAAAACTTTTATATTATAACTATACTTTATAACTGTAGTTTTTAGTTTATGTGCCAGATATATTAAACCGACAGCTTGTCTGTTAGTTTTTAAGTGCAAATTATATATCGTATCGTACAGTATCGTTAGTTCAGTTCGGTTCGGTTTATCTCTGTCGCTTTACAGGTGACAAATTCAATAACATTTGTCGCTGTTGTGTTTGTGTATATCTCGGCAGGATTCCTGTCGTCTGGTGACGAGCATCTGCCCGGTAACTATGGACTGTTGGACCAGGCTGCTGCACTGCGGTGGGTCCACGAGAACATCGCAGCATTCCGCGGTGACCCGGGCCGAGTCACTTTGTTTGGACACAGCGTCGGCGCTGCCAGCGTCGGACTACTCATGATAATTCCGCAGACCAAAGGTAGGCATAATGACATAGGCCTATACACTGTGTCCGTAAAAAAGTAACCCCCTAAACATCGTGCAATAATAATGTCAAATGTGAACAAATCTCGATAAACTTTCGTACACTTAATCCCCATTAAATTGCTAAAGCGATCACCAAATATAGTTGACAAGTATTGTTTTTAGTACAGTTATTAATTGTTACCAATATAACTTTACACAAGTAAATTTCTTTGTTATTGTACATTTATGTAATTCCAACAAACATCTGATTCTGGCAAAATTCTACTTCAACAATGCATCATCTATTGGCGATCAAAGTGCCAAATTTTAGTTAAATCTGCCAAAGCAAACAATAGCTATCGCGGCTTATGTGAGGTTACCCCAAAACACTTTAGTTTTAAGTCTTTGTGAATAGCGTTAGACACAAAGACCTGAAACTAAAGTGTTTTGAGTTTAAACAGATCGAACTCGTTTCCTGTGCTGCCAGGCTTGTTCCACGGAGTGATCGCACAGAGCGGTGTAGCGACGGCGCCTTACAGCGTCTATGCTCGTGACGAGAGCATCGACTTTCATCAGTACGTGCGAGACGTCGGCCGGCTTTTCTTATGCAGTGGACGGGGTTGGGGTTCCACTACTCCGTTACAGGATGTCATTGCCTGCCTACGTCAAGTACCGCAAACCGACATTATTGCTCAGCGAGGAAATGTACGTGAGGAGCAGTTTGACTTAAGTTCTCCGAATCATTTGACTTGTGACTTGATTGTGACATTTTACAGTACCGTTCATCATCGCTCCTCAGTCGGTTTAGATAAAGCCAAGAAAGCCAGCATCCAGTGACTGGTACATTACGACTAACTTAACCGTGTTTGTGGAGAGATTGTCATCAGTCAGTTTTTATACAATGAACTTTTTTTGTAAAAAAGTTAAATTTTTATAACATTTTGACATCTTAAACAAGTCAACTTTTTGGTGGTAAAATTCATCAAATACGAGCAAAAAGTTTATTGTACCTCAAGTTACAATAAAATTTTAATCGTATTTGATGAATTTGAACTGTAAAGTTATTCGACCAAATGAATCTATTTGCTGAAATCAAGTTTGTACTTTTTTATTTTGTTGTATTTTTTTCTATATTTGTGATTCGCGTCTCTGTCATGTAGCCTACTTCATGTACGACTCGAACAATAAGCTACGTGATAACAATAATCAGCGTAATAACGATAATAGTGAAATTTGTATAGCGCCGTTTATACGGTGGTGACTTGCAGATGTCTTCCCGGGTCTATTCGGTGCGTTAAGAAACATTGCAACGCATATGCATCTACATGGCTAAACGCGGTTTTGCTAAACATTTTTCCAGCGGCAAAACCGACAGCCGCGCCGTAAATATGCATGACTTTCGTAATGAAGACTGGCTCCGTGCAGACCTATATTATGTCTAGTAGAGTGCATTAGCTTGTATTGCGAATACTAGATATTCTGCTTAGCCTTAGTCAACTCTATCTTCATAAAGTTCATACCACGCTCTAGTGCGTAGTTCCATGCATAGACGTTAAAAACATTGATTTGCAAATAAAAACATGTTTAAAAACATGTTTTTAAAACTTTTATTAAAACATTACAAAAACATGGATATAAAAACATTAAACTGCAGATGTTTTCAATCGCTACTTTTTCGCCATTATACACGCAAATAATATCTAACTCAGATAATTAAAAACAAAAACCTACCACTTGTAAAGACTAAAAACCGGAATGTACTAAATGTACAGATCAAAAACAGCTGAACGCAATTTGCCCATGAGAAATGAATCATATTTCTAATTTTGTACGTTTATGTTTTAACAAGAACAAAAAACACGGCATTAAAATGCACAAAAACATTTTAAAACACACAAAATAAAAAAAACATTAAAAATGTTTTCAAACTTTTATAAAAACACTAAAAATGTTTTTTTTTTACATCTATGGTTCTATGGCAGAAATTGGAACGAACTTGCATGGCTTGAGATGGGTTCAACTGAATCGGTACGTGTAAGATAATGGAAACATTTGCACGGCTCGGCTAGTGAGAAGGACAAGAATAGATGCACGACTTTGTGTTGGTTTCCAGAAGCGTCGTGAGCTACAAAGTTTGGAAACAGGAAGTTACAGGGTCCGACAGACAGCTACAAAATAATTTTTCTTTTTATCAAGCTTAAACATTTGTGAAATTAGTGGGGGGTGATTATTACGTAATTTGTGGTTGTGCGTAGTTTCCGCTGTATCATCCGATCAACCCCGAGTTCCGGCCAAACGTTGACGGACGCGTCATTGTTGACAAGCCGAAGCACCTGTTCGCTCGCGGACAATTCGCCAGAGTTCCGTTCATCATCGGCACCGTGCGGGACGAGTTCGGTCAGAAAATGTTACTGAAAATCTGTGAAAAAAATTATTTTCAGAAGAGGGCATAGCCTTTCGCGTAGATTTTTTTAATTGCGAACAAGTGGTCCAGTGGTTAGTGTCGACTCGTAGCTTTCAGGTTACGGTTCGATTTTCTCTGCCGTTTACTTGCAAGTAACCTTGAGCAAGTTAATTGCTAACCTACTGTGTGCTCAGGTCAACTCAGCTTCCTACCCTTCGTGGAACGGGAAATGAGTAGTAGCTTACGGGCTACGGAGCTTAGTGTGGCCCATTGGGGCGGTGGTTTGTCTGCTTGCTGCAAACCGCGGGTCTAGTTGTTTGCTGACGCAGGCAATGGATGGCCGCATAGTGCGCTGCGGTATCATTAGCTCGTTTACTTAAAATTTTAATTAGATTTAGAATCTGTCGTATAAATTAAGTGGATAATTTTAAGATTGCAAGGGCAGGCGGTTACAGTTGTACTTTTCAATTTAATTTAAGCATTTTAATGACTTTGATCAGGCAACTATTTCAACGGTCGCGAGAGATATCGGAGCGAGTTTGACGACGCGTTGGACAATTATCTCAAGCGCTTGCTACATGATCAAACTGCACTCTTTGATCTCGTCAAGTTTCATTACACCGACTGGACCAATCGCTCCGCTCTTTTCGAATATCAACGCGGAGATGTAAGACTCACTTCTCAGACCTAGAAACAGTGGCTTTTATATCTATATCATTCTGGTGAGTGCAGCTTGCGCCCAGTGAGAAATAGGAGGAAAAGTTTAGTTAGGGTCCAGATCAAAACGTTTCCCTTTTTTCCTCGGCAGTCAACACCATTAACAAACTTTCCCTTAATTTTTCATTGGGCAATCTACGTCCTTAATAAAACTCCCGCCTATTTTTTCACTAGCAATTTATATTTTTCACAAGAAGCCCGAAAGGGGGAAGGGCTTGCGCCGGAAAGTGGGGACAGGACTATCTTAAATGAGGGGGAACTTGCGTTTGATTTTGACTTTAGATTTGGAGCGGTTAGAAGCCACTGCCTAGAAAAACTCAATTTCTCTGTGCTTTCGGTTGCAGTTTGGTAAAAAAAAGTACGGACGACGGGGCGGAAATGCAAACCTATTTTTTATTTTATAAAACAATCTGACACTGAATAGCACTTACGAGAATTGTAGTAAAGATAGCAGACTAGAATGCAAGCAGTTTTTTTTAAAAAAAAACTTGAAAGCAAAATTAAAAACTGCAAAAATGTTTTTGAGCGTTTAACAGAAATTTTGGAGACGCAAGATTTGTTAATGGACGGACGGAAGTCGCAATCACAGAAATTTTGAGACTTTAGAAAATTTTAGGAAAAGAGAGGAAAGCAAAGGAGTTTTCACCCCCGTTGATTGCAATTTTGTTCAAAACAAAAAAAAATATATTCTCGTATTGTATTATTAATACATATTGTTCGTCTGTTCTGTTAAATTGACATTACCTTTTAGCGCATACACACCCAAGAACTCATGGTGTTTGAATTCCGAAGAATTAGCTGGTGGTTACTGACGAATTTGTGACGTAAGTCGCATATAATTTATGATATAGCTGACACCCCGTAGTACGTAATTTGACAGTGCGTTAGAGGAGCCGAGAAAATAGTTGGGGGTTTAACCCCCACAATCCCTCTGCGCAGTTTAAACACGCCAAAATCTAACCGCATAGTATACCCGTAGCTATCACTTTGGCTGGAAATCTTAAAGCGTTTTCAGACACACTATACATGTTGTTGAATGTACATGTAAGTGTAAGGTAAGGAAAAGAGAAAAAAAAAACAGTGAGG
>Ga0209367_1011205_pt1 | contig 11926 bp, 8 predicted proteins | sample WorMetLIZISLAND2_FD_187412 | JGI IMG/M metagenome (GOLD analysis project Ga0209367, IMG submission 187412) | Marine gutless worms symbiont microbial communities from Max Planck institute for Marine Microbiology, Germany - Olavius geniculatus... ... | reverse complement strand
AAAAAACCTATTAACAACAAAGTCTAAAGAAGAGAGTTCTGACTTAACCAGTGGGCATGCCTCAAGACCGTATAAGAGGCTAGGTATACATTTCCTATTAATAAGTTGAAAATAGAGGTAGTCGCCAGAATCACGAGTTCACGACTTGTGTTCACGAGTTTACTGCGTATTTGGGACAGAATCGATCTCGTGATCAGAGTGAACACGAGTTCACGATCCCAATGGAACGCAACATTACATCTGCCACCGCTGAGTCGCTGACACGCGACTATAGTATAGGCCCAATACGCCGGCGTGCTGCACGTGCATGGTAGGGCCTAGACCGAGAACGAGCGTTGTTTGTATATGACGATGAAGGGCGGGTGAGACAGTGAGACTTCCGGGTGTCACACAAACTGGAGGGTAAAAGTCCAGGGGGAGAATGACCGGCTTCCGATGCAACATACTGTACGCGGCATCGGACAGCAGCAGCAGCAGCATCTGTAACGATTTACCTGGGCCACCTGGTCGCCGGACAGGTGTGCATATGCGCATCGTAGACATTTATGACTTTCTTACGCCTAGCCCCAAGCCGGCTGCATGCAGCGCAATTTTCTTCAACGAAAACGTAAAAGTGAACCTTAAGAATCAGGACGTTCAGATATTTAGAAGTCAATAACAATGACAGCTCCGGCTGCCTGATGATGTGACTGACACAATGTATCAGTACTGTACCGCATGACAACCGCACTGGAAGGACGTGCACTGTGACAGTTCTCTGCATAGAACCGGCGACGGAAAACCCACCAGACCGTACCACAGACATCACGTTATTTGAGTTGCAGTTAGCGAACGTAACGCCGACTGTACCTGTAGTCCATATATTGACTGACTTCTCCTGTAGGATAGCAACCTTCACCTAGTTCTAGAAATATTTCCGTAAATTGCATCTCGTCACAGACATTGCACCAAAGCAACGGCCTCGCAGAGATCAAGGTAAGAATAACTACGAATAACTACTCGTATAATATATATATACACTATCCAACGGATTGCTCCAGAAAACGCAAGTTTCACAGGTAAACGAGAAAAGTTGTCGACGTCGAGTGCCGACATTATATGCGGCCGCCCATTCAGCTGCCGAGTGTCTCAGGCGTTGACAGTGAATTAGATCGCCGCCGCACAAGACGTAATTACATGAAACATGCGTCATTTTGTTGAGGTTTAGACCCATAGTGCCCCTGACCTTAGGTGAAGCGACGCTGTTCGTAAGCCGCTGTCATATGAATAACGAAATAAAATATTTGTACAATATTTTATTTTACACGTAATCACGGACGAATTTACGCTGTCAGCCTGCATAATAAATGTCGGCACATTCTACCTACATGCTACACAATTTATATTCCACAGGTGTCCGGCTCAGGCCACAACGCCATTTTGCACAGATGCGACAAATTAGACGAAAATTTTGAATACTCTGAATTTACTGTGGCACTGGCCCACCAAACCAATTTTCCCGGGTCCTTGCCTCTTTCAGTTTGCCACAGCGCCTTACGTTTTTGTGATAAACGCATGCTCATATTCGCAAACAAATCTTTCACTTACAGTTTAATTAAACGCAGATATGACGACGCCATAATTATTCCAAGGGGATCAAAAATGTGGGAGAAATGATTTGCAGATTCCGGAGAGTGAGCACCCCACCTTCCCATCACCACCTCCAGTTTCTGGGCGGTTTACACGCGATGCCGCTCACGCAAGTGCGCTGCAGTGACGACACAGTGACGTCACCACCTGATCCAGTCCGCCAGCATCAAATGCTATACAGAGATGAGCACTGCCCTACTATTATATGAATTCGATTCGACATCGAAACAACGAATTCGGTATACTCGATCTGAGATCTTCGTTTCTTGAAGTCGCAAGTTTGCAATTTTGGCAACCTAGTCATACATTGTCCTCGGCGCCTATCAGTTACCTATTTGTCATCAGGGCATCTGAACGGGTCAAATTGAAATTTTGTGACGTCACCCGAAAAGTTCGAATTCGACTTTTGAACGGCCCAACCAATACCATGGTGACAGAGTTTGTCAAGTGCGTGCAGCACTAAATCGGCTGCAGTGTAATAGCAGCTCATCTGTCGCTGTGAGCAAAGCTTTCGCCGGTTCGGTTCAATAGTCTATGTCTTCGCTGCTCCTTTCTCATATAGCTCCTAGCATCCAGATGGACAGCAGCACAAATCCATTAGTCTCCCTCTCCTTCACCAGGTCTCATACACAGACAGCACAGACCTAACTGTCCATCAGCCATACACCCTAGCACGACTGCCATGCATTTACTGAATATCTGCTCTTCCTTCCTTCGAGCGGCCGCGGATTCAGTAAAATTTGGCGTGACTCGACGACTAGGAAAAAAGCGAGTATAGAGAGAAAGCACTAAGTTTAACATCGGCGAGTCGCGCGGCAAGTTTCACACAACTTGTCATATAGGCCTACAAAATGTCTACAAAATATCGAAATGATGGAGTTTGCGCCTTACAACATATAGACCGTCACTGTCGCTGACCGGAACAACATTATTAGGATATGCCGTGAATTAATAATTATAATCATACACGCACGTAAACAATTAACTCCGGTTCGGTATACGCACTGCGCCGTGCCGTCTGATTTTAGACTGCCACATGTGACGGCGTGACGCTGTCAGCATGCGCTATTATGACGCGTTGTCTCAGTCCTCCGTCGGACAAAGGGACGATGCAGAAAATGTTAAAGGTTTATACGCACAGGAACCCTTATGAGAAATGCAGAGCGTCATCTGCTTATGGCACCACACAATGTTACCAAAATAATATAGGCGCCCGGATAGCGCTTATACAGTATTTGGTGTTATACCTACCACGGCTGATCTTCAAAGCTTGTCGTCGGGACCACATTCAGCCGTTACTGCGCAGATTACATTGGCTTCGGATGCCAGAACGTATATCGTTCCGACTGGCAGTGCTGGTGTATCGCTGCCTCCACGGCTCTGCACCTGGCTACCTGGCTTCAGATTTTCAGCGCGTGTCACACCTCAACGCACGTCGACGACTGCGCTCTTCGACTACATCAGCGCTAATCGCTCCACGCACTGTGCGTTCTACCATTGGCGACTGCACCTTCCCAGCGACTGCTGCATCGGTCTGGAACAGAATGCCGGAGTCGGTCCGGTCGTCTCTGTCGTTGCAAGTTTTCCGCAGCAGACTGAAAACCGAACTTTTTGCCTGATCTTACAGTCATGACTAACAACGTCTCATTGCACTGACTACTATTACGTGACTTCACTGTTTAGGCTTATTGTTACGTGTCCTTGTAGTCTTAGGACTTAACGCCACGCTTAAGTTAATTCGTCCTTCATCATCATCATCATCATCACGCGACACAAAGGAACGTGCACCACCTTAACCCCATCAAGGCAGACCGATACTCGATATACTAACCTCGAAGGGATGGAAGGCTGAGTTAACCACCTTGCTACATACCTCTCTGCAGACACACAGTTACCAAACCAAGGCCTTAAAAGCGCTGATTCGTTTATTGCAGTTCTGGCAACTCTGACAATGTTCCACCTTAAGCCCGAGACAATTATCACACTTACACAAAGGCTGCTAGGGTGGAGGGAAGCCCACGAAACTCCTTCAGTGGATTAGCGGACGGTTGGTGGATCAAAATTGTTAGAATTGGCTTACACCACTACAGGGTGCCAATCGATTGCTCGCTATAGCAGCGACAAAATAAAGTCGTGGACTCGTGGCGACTATAGCAGCTGAACTGGCTCGTCTCTATGACAGTACCCGGTATAGTGCGTCCGTGCAAATGCCATCAGGAGCGCCCATTCCCCGAGGATCGCCGAATCTTGTCGATCCGCCCTGTCTCCTCCCAACCGCCTGAATACGCCTGGAAGTACAACGTTCGTTTACACAGAAAGGTGTGTGGACCGCGGACTTCCAGCCGCCGACATTAGGCTGCTGTCTGTACATAGACCGGGGTTGACTGATAATGGAGGACCGGAAAATGGAGGACCTAATTTCAGGAAGAGGAAAATTAAGGACAAAGATTATGCCCAGGAAGGCACGTCAAATATATTTCTAATTATTACCCAAGCAGAAAATGCATATGCTAAATTAAACTATTAAACCATATCGAAGCAGTTTATTAATTCTTATGAAACCAAAAAAATGCACTGGGTGAAGACCGAAATAGATTAGAAACAGCAAATTTTTGTTGGCCGACCGTACTAACGGTCATGCAAAGTTGTGTATGTCTGTTGTGTGTTGTCTGTCTATTACGTGTATGTATTGTGGCTAACCAGAACGTCTTAGCGAAAAATGGCTAAACAAATAAATAGGGTTACCCTGTGGTGCCAATTCAACACCCCATTTTCCCAAAAGTGCTGCCATTCATTTACAATTAATACGACATAACGCCTGGCGAGATGACCTCTGTTATAGTTGACTGTAACGTTGTAGAGCGCAGCGTCTATGGAACCTCAGTCACCTCGAGGTAATCGCTTTCTCTCTGCGATCGAAAGTCGGACATTGGCCTTCGGGCATATGCGGTACAGTCGGCTTCCCTAGCAACAGCTTGTTCGTATTAGTTGCCGGCGCGGACATAAGAACTCTACAGCGTTATATATTAGAAATCTCTGCAGTGCAAACCCGCATAGAAATATCGCTTCTTTTTAGATCGAAACTTGCGCAAAAACCCACAGCTCACGGACTACTACACTTCGTGTGCAGGTCGTCGACCAGATTGGTCAAATGGAATTTCACCTTTACCAAGCAACTGAAGGAGGCTCGTATACTGGAATTTATGGATGAAACTAGCTCGGCCATCGCACCGTGCCCCCACTAAATACGCCACTGATTTCGGCCCCTATAGCTGGTGTTGCTGCTTCAAATTTTAACATGTGCTAGAAAACGACCAAGGCTTGTCAATTCACACTCCATACGGGACGAGGTCCCCAACAATGTTTCACAATAAAGTTCTAAAATTGCCCGCAATATTCCGCGTTTATGCCTAATAACTGTAAGGTCAGTGGAAATAACCTCACCTATCTTTTACACATGTAGAAAATGTGCAGCGAAACGTGTATGCGAATTTGGATACACATTTTTTCCGGGGGCCTACACGCTTGAAATTATTTTGGAAGGCAAAATGCTGAATCGGACTATAACAGCTGGTCCTCCCTCCAGCGATCTTGTTAGATCTTTGAGCCGGTTATTCTGGAGGCATATCGGACGAAAGTAGCTTATAGGGTGTTAACGTGATCCAGCAAACGTCCAGCGTTACATTTGCTGGAAGTTTGCTGAACGTTTGCTGGATCGTGTAAACACTCCATTACGGCGCAGCACGCACGCATGCATTTGCGCTACTTACTCGTGACGCGGTTTAAACTCGATATATTATAGCTCTGAAAAAAAGTTTCACGGCGATCCTGGGCAATAAATAAACCGAACGTACAGCAGTCATTTTCCACAGAGCATTCACTAAATTGCTAAATTCCGGTAGATAGTATAGGGGAAAGAAACACAGAAAGCTCTGTTGCGAATGACAAAAGTAATAACATCAAGAGTAAGCACTGCAGTTTCCAGTTCAAACAATAACTAAATTAATAATTTAAATAAGCTTAATACTCGCAATAACCGGGGGCCTAAAACTGATCTTTAAAATCTAGGTTCTTAATTTAGAAAACGGAGAACTTCACAAGTCCAAATATTATGATTCAAAAAACTTTTCCCCATTTTTACGCACGAAAGCAGCTACTGCTTAAAGCGCGTCTTAGCCATCGCAATTCTGTCCGTCCGTCCGTCACACGGGTGGATCAGCCAAAAACGGTGAAAGCTAGGATCACCAAATTTTCACCATCGGCTGCCTGGAGGACTTTAGTTTGAGGAACCGTAAAGCTCTTCCATAAATTCGAAGGGGGTAACCCCAAACGAGAGCGCTAAATAAGAGGGAGTATGAAAAATTTGCGATTTTTGGCCAATAAGTCGCTGTATCTCAATGACGGTGCGAAATAGGGCCTAGGTTACTATTAATCACTAATAAAAAGTCGTACGCTGGATCTCGATTGCCACCGAACTTAATGACTTTTGATGACCTTGAACGCTAAAATATGGGGTTTTAATGGCGTTTTGGCGATATCGGGCTGCGAGACACATTTCAAAAGCGAATTGCGAAGAGCGGTACCCCCGTAAAATTCGTTTTTTACCGTTGTTGGCCAGTCTTTCGTGAAAACAGTTGCAGATAGGCATGGACATGCTGCCTGTCACAACAAGCACTAGTGACGAGTGTTTCAGTCGTAACAACACCGATGACTTTGAAAGGCTCTGAACTTCTAAAATAAGGAGTTTTTATTGATTTTAGCGATCTTCGGCTGCAGCGCACACTCTAAGAATGAACTGCAACGAAATGGCTGGAGATAGACTGACAGTTTGCGAACAAGAACTGCTATAGGCTTTCGCGCGTGTCGTGAGCATTAGCTCAAATTTCTTGCCTTTCTAAATAGATAAAGGTTACAGTTACAATACACAGCTGCTGAATTGTAACGTGGCTTTTCTTAGCGATTTGATATTTCCGTCAAAATTCAACAACCAAATGGCATGTAAATCCGTTAAACAACCGGGTGCACGAGTGTGACAGATGACATACAAACAGACGACAGACCACGCAATGCAGAAATGGGTAGCTATAGGCAAAATTGTTTGCGCAAAGCGACTTCACCTTAAGATCGCGATAAACGGGCATGATATTGACGGTGTAATTGTCCATCACTATAAGTCGGCATCCCAATATATGCTATATTGCCACAGCTTGCTGTCATTCACGGAAGTTAGTCAAGTTGCATATACGGAGCTTCAGCTTTCCACGCCGATCAATAGGTTTCTTCCATCACGTGCGACGTTGCCATATTCACACCAAGCTTACACCCTCTAAAATGGAATAATGCCGCATTTTATTGACAATATGGCCAATAATACACGACGTTTAGCCTTGGCTATTGGCTTAAGACACACCTACAGACCATATACGGCCATCCGGACTTCGAAGCGACTAGATGTGCGCCATTTTCTCGAAAATTTTGACTTCCCTTGACATCTTGAACTAAAAATTTACACACTGGATACTAGTTTTCTCTGGCACGTTTACGTCAATTTTTGTTCTTCTTACGCCCTCTGCTCTTGTGTAGACGAGGCAAACGGACGGACGGACGGACGGGCAAAACGCGCGTAATGCGGCCTAGCGCAACTAGTGGACGGCTACATAATAAGCCAGCTTATCGTAGACCTATAATACATGTATATAGGCCTACAAATGGCGGCTGAGAAACATTGTACGAGTATGCAGTTTGTGCAGTCCAGCTGCAAAAGTCGTTAAGTAATTGACTGGGAGTTCATTAGACCAACAATGCATCCAATTCATTATACGTCAGCATGCCGTCCGTCTGTCGTTCTGTCTTTATCCGTCTGTGGCACAACAGTTCTTGTGCAATGTGCACAGACTATACAGCGTGAGTCATGAAATCGACACACCAAACTCTTGTCCATATAGCCAGATATCCATCGAGTTTCACGACTAGGGCCTATACTTCACTGCCGACTGGGACGAAAATGTGCAAAACACGATCATTAAGGATCCCACCACACCGTAAATGCGTCGCCACGCTATACCTTCTAAAATGGACATACGTTTCGTGTGTTTTTTGCTCACCGTGTAGCCTACTGTTCCGAATGTCGGAAAAGACGTCATAACAGTCGCAAGTAAACAAAATTAACTGTAATCACTGCTCACAGCAGCTGTTGACCCCACACAATTAGGCCTAAATCGAATTTCATTCGCTCACGTTTTTTCTTTCTTTTCAGTTTTTCTTTACCGTATTTCAGTTCTCATTAGTCTTTTTATAGTTATTTCTGATCTGTGGCCATTACTGCAGAAGTCATTTACCGATATTTCTTTTTAAATTTTTCCTTTTCCCATCACTGCTTACTGATTTCTCTCATTCCAGTTAAACTTAAAATAGCTGTAGTTTTTTCTGGTTCAACGTGCTGTAGATAAAGGAGCTTTATATGGAAGCTTGTATATACACTGCAGTTGCCGAGAATATCACATATCGTCGTTTATCCGCGATACACGCATTTCCACTCCGGTGCTCTGCAGCGTCTCCGTATGCCTGCCACAGAAACAAATCGATCCTGCATAGTCAAATCATTTGGATCCCGGGATTTTTTTAAGGATCTGACTCATATAGATAGCGAAGAATAAAACACGACAATCTTCAGCTGATGTACGCGCTCTATGCTGAAGATGTTCTCGGTTGTTTTCCCCTGGGTATTTTTGTCTACAACTAATCAAACGTGTATAGGCCCTAACACCAGCAGCATGTTATGCGTCGGTCTTTGAATTAGCTGTGAGTATAACAACACAAAAGTACAAGATGTGCGTCCAAAAAACGCCAGAAATCTCCAGGCGTAAACCAAGCAGGAATGCATGGACAGGCTCGAGTAACGCACTTGCTAATAGAGAAGTAGAGAGACGCAAAGCAGCAAAGTACGACTGAGATAGTCTCGACCATTGCATTCCGCTCCCCACGTTGCTAATACGCGAGTTATACGTAAGTAAAACGTGAATTTTCGGAGCCCTAAACTAAAGACATAGTGTGGTATGTGTCTGCATGCTACTACGAAACTCGGCAGCGAGAAAGAACCAACGTTGTTAGTGCGCACTACCGGTATAGCAAGTTGCATATAGTCGCCTTCGATTGTACCAAAATCGGCGACCTTGGATGACCTTGAACGACCATTCCACAGTCTACTGCAGAAGGCTTCCATCTTGCAAAGCTAACCAGGAAAATGACGGGGGACGAGCGTTGTCAGCGTAATACCCCGTTTACACGATGAAGCTGGCTCCACGAGCTAACTCGACGAGGTGGCTCGTTCAGCTAACATATAGGCCTATAATTGCTCGATCGTGTAAACGGGGTATAAGAAAGCAGCCAATAAATGATGCTTTTCTACGCATTCACATGCAAAAGTACCGCATCAAAACGATTACGACATCACGCGGTGTCCTTGCAGTTGCGCGGCTTTTTGTTACAGATAATAGAATGACACTGTCGTTCAGCGTAGATTTGAAAGTAAAATATGTGCGTAAAATATCGCTTTAAAATTTTCAGCTTCTGAAGAATAAATTTCAGAACATCTGAGGAAGAGAGGGTAAAACTTTTCTCTACTCACACTGTTTACTGACACTGACTTGCCGACTGGGCTATTTATACATAAACAGTAAACATTTTCAGAAATGTTTTGTGTTTAATTTTACAATGCAATCACGTCTAACACATTTCTGCTGAAGTTTTTTTTGTGCACACGTCACCACTTCCTGACTTCAAGCCAAACGAGAAGAACGGTTTAAAGCTAGATGCAAAAATGCCTTGTAGTATTTTCCCGATGGTTTATGGTGTAAAACATTTCTTTGACAATGTTCTAAGGGCATAGGCCTATCTATACAGAAATGAACATGTAAAACAAAGGACGATTAATCATTTGCAAAAATATTTCGAAAAATGTTTCATTTAACATGCAACGTAACAGTATTAATAAGGCTGAAAAAAATCTTCCGTGTTGTGTGGCACGATACCATACTAATCTTCCCCTCGTTCGCAATAATTTCCTGCCCATGAAATTATGACGGCAGAAATCGATAGCTGAGCAAGTAGCGATGGCGTCTTTCTACCTGTTTGGGCGTTGTCGTTAGTATAATTATAGCAAACATCACGACAGCATACAGCAAATAATCTCACGCGACACTCGGACCGATACAGTGATGGGCCGAATACCGAACTTCGAAATACCGCGGTTGTCACGACGTACAATACAACACACTGCATACGGGAATAAAATTAATACCCGTGTCAAAACTGTTTAATATCAAAGATTAAAATAACTTAATAACGTTTTTGGCCGACCATGTTTGTCTGTCTGTCGTCTGTGTGTAACGCATGTACCATGGCTAAACCGTACGTCCTATGAGGCCGGCGATGTTACTGTCGAATAGGGCGATGACAAGTTCCTATACACTGTCGATAGTAACCATGTCTCTATTTGCAGCAGTTTGGCCGCAATTTTAAATGCAAAGTTGCTGCCTGCACCCATCACGTATTATGCATGCACGTGCGCCGAATTACCGTATCGTATCTTAGCGTTCACTATAGCGTTCGATATAGTAGCGTCACCACAGCGTGTATGGGACTGTATAGTCACTCCGAGAAATCGCTTTCTTTCTGCGACCGGAAGTCGGACGCTGGCTTTCGGATTTAAGTGGTACAGTCGGTCCACCCTGGGAACAACTGAGCTTCTTGTTAATGTATAACAGATGCGTGCGACTAAAACGCCAAAACACGGCAACACAGAAACACAGAAGGGAACAAATAAATAACTAAGGTTGCAGATCAAAAAGTTCTGTAATACTTTTGTACGAAACGAAAAGAAAACTTCTGCAATACGTCATAACCGCGCAGCATCACTGACACCCCGTACGCAATTTTCCGCACAAAGGCCTTAGGGGTAGAGAATAAAGAAAATTAAACTTCGGGTTGGCTCAGTATGTTTCAATAGACCCATGTATTGCGATCCTTAACCGAAATATTGGGGGCGGGCTATAGCCTCCTGGCAAATACAACGGAATCGTCGCAAAGTGCACGTTTACGCATAAGTTTTTGCTTACATTTAGTCTACACACAAGCGGAATGTACATGCAGGTGGTATGTCTGCTGCTACACTGCGGGCCCAACTGTTCGACAGTGTGGAGGTAAGACGGACGCAATGTCAGTATCCGTATCAGTATCAGTATCATTAACTCAGTGCCAATCAGCTGCCAGTTCCCAGACTGCATGCACATTATTTCTGGTCACCAGTTGTCTGAGCAGCGCTGTATAGCAAGTAGCCTATATCTGGACCTTTCTTTATCTTTTGCGTTTACCTGATGCTTACCCAGAGGCGGATTTAGGCATAGGCCTATTCAGTATGTTTGGCCGAGCAAGGGCCCAGTCTGCCCAGCAAAAAACGAGCCCCAATCGCGTAAGCCAGAAAATATCGCACAGCAGTGCATGCTACATTTTCTGGCTCTGCGCTCGCCATGATGTGCCCCTCCTTGAGTGACACAAATCACCCCACAACCTCGATGTCGCCGTCATAATTGTGGCGTTTGACATTACCGGGAGGGGGAACTTTCTCAGAGTGTACTCTTACAAGGGCGCAACCATTTACTGCTCAAAATTGGGGGTTTCGTGTCCGGTATACAAATCTCGTGGCCAACTTTTTTTTCGTTTTACGCCCCGCCACCCGCTGTCCTTTGTATTGTGCATAAAGTATGATAATATACTTGAAGTGCCAGTGGTGTTTCACGATCAAAACAAGAAAGCCCAGCTGTCGCTAGGGAAAACGCGCGACAGCCTATACAGTTCCTGTTGCAGTACTGACCTTCAAGGTCATACAAAATCGATGATTTCCGTCTCATCTGAAAGGGCGCATACCACTTCCTATTAGTGATCACAGGCGTGCGGTAGCACAGCTCTGTGTTAATGGCGACCGGCTAAGTAAAGGGAAAATGGCAAAATTCGACCCCGCGCAGATCCGAAACCCCCGAATCGATCGACACAAAATTTGAAACAGGTGATTACGTCCGCGAGACGACCCCCTGTGCAGAATTTCGTGCAAATCCGTCCATTGGGGGCTTCTCGGCAAATGGGTGAAATATAACGAAAATTTTTCTAGTATATATAATTTTTTTTGTTGACCGACCTACAGGTCAGACCGCCGGGCGGATTTTCACGCGCGATGGCTCGAACAACGCGGCCTCATGCAAGGGTCAAATGTTTTCGGGAACCGAAATTCGAAGTTAATATC